>Ga0190366_1000291_pt1 | contig 11703 bp, 12 predicted proteins | sample 487218910_MG_FD_169990 | JGI IMG/M metagenome (GOLD analysis project Ga0190366, IMG submission 169990) | Hydrothermal vent microbial mat bacterial communities from Southern Trench, Guaymas Basin, Mexico - 4872-18-9-10_MG | ecosystem: Environmental > Aquatic > Marine > Hydrothermal vents >...
CTATAGGAATCATAGGCGGGGCAGACGGGCCTACAACGATCTATTTAACAGTTAAACTAGCACCACATTTATTAGCTGCAAATGCTGTTGCAGCATATTCCTATATGGCGTTGGTACCGTTAATACAGCCCCCTGTTATTAAGGCGTTGACTAGTCGTGAGGAGAGAAGGATTAGGATGAAGCAGCTCCGTCCAGTTAGTAAGACTGAGAAGATAATATTTCCATTAGTTACAATGGTTGTTGCAGGCTTTCTTGTACCATCAGCTATACCTTTGATAGGCATGATCATGATTGGTAACTTATTCAGGGAATCAGGTGTTGTTGAGAGATTATCTAAGGCTGCTAGCGAAGAGCTTATGAACATTGTAACTATATTTCTTGGATTAGGTATCGGAAGCACTATGAGAGCTGAACTTTTCCTAAGGCCTGCTACACTAATGATCATAGGTCTTGGAGCATTAGCTTTTGCATCCGCTACTGCTGTTGGCGTGTTGTTTGCAAAGATCATGAATTTATTCGTGAAAGAAAAAGTTAATCCAATGATCGGGGCTGCGGGAGTTAGTGCTGTGCCTATGAGTGCTCGTGTTGTACAGAAACTTGCCAGTGAAGAGGATCCAGGTAATTACTTGCTCATGCATGCTATGGGGCCTAATGTAGCAGGTGTAATAGGTACTGCAATAGTCGCCGGCGTATTCCTATCATTATTAGGCTAGGAGGTGTAGAGGTTTTGATCATATTATTTATACCTATATTCTTTGATGCATTAATTGTATCAATTATTGGAATACTTGTTGTATTTTCTATACTTGCGTTACTAGCTATAATACTTGGCTTGTTCCCAAGACTAATATATAGTAGGGCGAAGATCGTTGGAGAAAGGCCTAAGCCAACTACTAGAGAGAAGATCGAGATAAAGATTAAAGAGGGAGGTCTTAAACCAGATGAAATAGCATTAATAACTACAGCTGTTACAGCATTTCTAGAATATAAGACTAATACGTTTATGAAAAATCCATTATTAAAACAGTTACCTATATTAGCGAAACTATTTCCCTTAGCTGGTGTTGTATTTAAGGCGAAGTTAAAGTTGTCCCTAGGTGGAAGCGAGAGAGAAGTAGAAGTTAGAGAGGAATCTCCTGGTACTTATATAGTAAAAATAGGTGCAAAAACATATACGGCAACGATAAAGCCTCCTGAAGAAAAGATAGAAATAGATCTGGCAAAACAATAAATATTTACCCCAAATTAGACAGAGACAAATAGTAGATGCCGGGGTGGCCGAGCGGTCAAAGGCGGCGGGCTGCAGTGGGTCAATAATAAGCCGCCCATCCACAGAAACCCGCTTAACCGCGGGTTCGAATCCCGCCCCCGGCTCCATACCCCCACGTTCGGGTCCTTCCCCTACATTTTTACATTAACCTGCTAGGAGGATATGAGTTATACGCTTTGCCTATAATCTGTTACTATACTTGATAGCCTATCCTACTTTATTAATGGGGAAAATAATTTAGATTTATTCCCTTGGGAGTACCTCTAATTAACCAATTAATCTATAGATTTATCCCTTAGTCTGAGCACCTGGTGACGGCTCCGGCGGATTTGGAGGAAGTACTTCCACATAGTAAACTAGCGATGTTGGAGTGAAGCCTACTACTCCGTATTTAATTGTCTCTTTAACTATCCTTACTACCACGGAGTCCTCGCTAGTGTAGCCGTATCTCCATCCTATAAATTTCAGCATTAACGCTGAGGCATATGCATTATGTTCTACAAGGTTTATGGATGATACTAGCTGTACTATGAATAATGCTATAGCGAAGTATGGATCAGTAGTTCTCTCTAGGAGGGAGAGATATGTTTGTACAGCCTGCCCTATAAGCCCTAGATCATAGAGCATCTGGTCGAGGAGGCCGAAGTAATAGCTTACGGCGGCACCTGCGTACATGTAGAGATTATCGTTTATCGTAGTGCTCCTATCTATGAAGAACGCATTGCTAGACCCCCCGGGAGGCGGGCTAGGGCTTGTTGTTGTTATAGTTGAGTAGAATAGTTCTGAGGTAATTAAACTCCATGTTAACTGTTCGTATAACGTGTTGGAAATAGGTAATGTAGTATCATTTGATTCAACGACCTCCATAGAGTTAAAGTCTATATAGATATCCGTCGTGGGAATTATCATAAATGAACCGTATACAACCCAGTAATCCTCACCATTAATATTGTATTCATCTATTACCGGGAGTATTATTATCCTATCCCACTCCAGGGTAAAGATCGTTGCGGGGGCTACTACACATGCAGCCGGGATATTTGTTGATACACTAAGCTCTTCCTCGACTATATCGGCACGGGAGCTACTGGTGCTCCAAAACAGTATACCCCATAGTGATAAGCCTTTGTAGTAGGTGTTGAAATTAACCCTTATCACTTGGGCTGTAAACGGTGTTTTAGCAAATACCTCGTTATCGTCGCCTATATAGAAGGCTTTAACGCAGATTAATGGGTAGTTCTGTATAGGTATAGAGTAGTTCATATCAATCCAGTCTATAGAGTTTACTGAATCATGTAGGACTAAATGCACTATATCGTTTATGTAGCTGTCCATGGTGTATATGTTATCGTTATCACCTGATGTTAGTAGAAACCATTGAAGCGCATCATCGAAATCGAACTCTGATTTAGGTAGATAGAACTTTACGCTGAAATGCTCCATAAGGAACCTCCAGATCTTATCTCCTTTACTATATCGCTGGCCGTTAACCCTTATTTTATCTAGGAACTTTTGCGGGGGGCTATATCTTTTATCGAAGAGATCGTGGTTATATACCTCCATTAAAGCATTAGGGGAGCCCGGTGGATAGAGTAGGCCTAGATCGTTGCCCGAGCTAGGACGAATATTTAATTTTCTAGATATATTGCTATGCGTTATATTCGAGACCATCTCAAGGGCGTCGTTTATCAGTTTAGAGTTATTTATTGGCAGAAGGGTTGTTACTACAGGAGCTTTTGAATAGTCTATAAACGGCTCCAATGGATTATCTAATGCATCGATGTATTTGTTGCGGGGAGCATTGTTTATTGCTAGCAGGTAGAAGGGATCTATAACAAGTGATCCCATGTACTCCCTGCCCGGCGTAAATAGCGTTATAACAACTATTATCGAAGGATATGTTTTCTCACCATACCTACTCCTATACTCTGTGTATTCTCTAGAGCCTAGCCAGTTTCTCCACGCATTTATAAATACCTGCTTATCGATCCTAACAACTATATCTTCTCCCTTACTATATATCCTACCAATATCTATGGCCCTAGGGTTATTGGGAGGTCCTGAGGAGACGTGTACTGCGATAGCATAGTCCTCCCTAATGTCTTTAAGCGAAATAGTTGAACCCCCTATATTCACTAATACCTCATCCTCGACAACGATCTCAAGATATCTCGGCTTAGATAGGGGTATACTTGGTAAAACAAGAGGTACAACAAGTATGGCAAACACTATAATTAAGGAGAGAACAGCTTTCATCAACCGCCACCATTATATACCCTGCTGTTACATTGTTTTGTAGATATAATTTTTATCCTATCTTATATGACTGAGCTAGAGCTTATATACATTTCTATAAAGATCCCTAGCCTTTCCCGGATGGCTAACACTTTATATCGATCTTGTAATTCAGGAAAATCTCTCTAAACACTTTAAGTACTATATCTTCTATATCCTGGGCCTCCTCAGCCGCCTTAATAGCCTTACACTTATCTATCTATCTATAATCAGGATAGATGTGTATATCCATAGCTATACGGCCTTCTATAAAGTAACCTATAGCTATATCGAATTAGGCTAAAGAGAAAGGATTTGTCGTGAAAGGATTCTTTATTGATACTATGGTTTCAGGGAACTATAGCGCCAAGAAATAGGCCGCAGTACAGGCTATGCTTGTATTTTATAAAAATAATGACATCAACACTATAATATTCTATGATGTCTCTAGGCTAGGTAGAAATCTTGAGGAGACCTTATATGAGCTAAAAGCTGTTGATAGAGGAGGGCTATGACGTATATTTTGTCCATCCAGACTTCCTTAACCAAATCAATGATCCTATGATGAAGAAATTCGTAGTATCGATGTTTGTCTGGTTTGCAGAGCCCTATAGATACGATATTGTACAAAGGACAAAAGTTGGAATACTAAGAGCAAAACTACAGGGAAAGCATATTGGTTTGGTAGACCAAGGAAGGAGATCTATTGGAAGAAATTCAGTGAGTACCTCAGGAAAGGATTAAGCCTAAGAGACTGTGCAAGACTACCGGGTGTCTCGTACTCAACTCTGGGATCGCTCTCCAGGTCGTAGTAGTACTCGAGGAGCAAATTATAGTATATTTTATCTAGTTTCTCCCTACCCTTCTTAAGGCTGGATTCTACATATCGGCGGGACATGTATAGCTGGATCAAATTGGGCCCCTCCCCCATATTCCGCGGATGCACGGGTTTTATAGGGGAGGGACCCGAACATGAGTATCTGATTCCTCCTCTAGCTCCATATTTTTACTATATTTAAAGAGGACAAGGCTCTATTTGATCTTTTGAGATTTTAATTTCTATTATAAGTAATTTGTTATTGTATTGACTAGGAAAAATACTATGTAGTAGTTGGATTTAATTAGGTCCAAACATATTTTCTTGACAGGTGCTTGTATGGTACTGGAAGGTGTTAGAAAGGCTTTATCGAAGTTCCTTAGGAGTGATAGAGAATACAGAGAAGCAGTTAAACAGTTTATTAAAGATCTTCAAAAAGAGCTTATAAAAGCCGATGTTAATGTCAAAGTTGTCTTTGAATTAACAAAGAGAATTAGGGAAAGAGCCCTTGAAGAAGAGCCGCCGCCCGGTATAACGAGAAAAGACTGGCTTGTAACAATTGTTTATGAGGAGCTTACAAATCTCTTTGGTGGCGAGAAAGCACCTAGTATTAAACCTCCAAAGAAGCCATGGATAATGTTATTGGTTGGTCTCCAAGGTAGTGGTAAAACAACAACTGCTGCTAAGATAGCTCATTACTATAAGCTTGAGGGTTACCGAGTAGGCCTTGTAGTAGCTGACACATATAGACCTGCAGCTTATGATCAGTTGAAACAACTTGGTGATCAGATTGGTGTGCCTGTGTATGGCGAACCAGGTAATAAAGATGCTGTAGCTATTGCTAGGAATGGTGTTAAATTGTTCAAGGAGAAGGGTTTTGACATAATTATTGTAGATACAGCTGGTCGTCATCATCGTGAAGAGGATCTTCTTAAGGAGATGAGGGACATTGCCAAGCAGATCAATCCTAATGAGGTTGTTCTAGTAATTGATGCAGCTATTGGCCAGCAAGCATATAGTATTGCAAAAAAGTTCCATGAATCAACACCTATAGGCTCAATAGTAATTACTAAACTTGATGGTACTGCTAAAGGAGGCGGTGCATTATCTGCTGTGGTAGCTACGGGTGCAGTTATAAAGTTTATTGGTACCGGTGAAAAAGTTGATGAGCTTGAAGTGTTTAAGCCTCCTAAATTTGTAGCGAGAATACTTGGTATAGGCGATATAGAGGGTCTTGTCGAGAAAGTTAGAAGAGTACGTATAGAATTTACTGAAAAGGATCTTGAAGAGATACTTTCTGGAAAACTAAATATGAGACTAATATATAAACAACTTATAAGCATTCGTAAACTTGGTCCTTTGCGAAAAATACTTCAAATGATCCCTGGTTTTGGACTAAAGATACCTTTAGACATAGACCTAAGTGCTAAACAAGCAGAAGTTAAAATTAAGAAATGGCTTGCAGTAATAAATTCTATGACATATGAAGAACTGGATAATCCAGAGATCATTGACAGAAGAAGAATGAAGAGAATAGCTCTAGGAGCTGGAGTTGATGTAGAGGATGTCCGGGAATTATTGAAACAATATCATACTATGAAGAAATTGCTAAAGCAATTAAGGAGGAGAAAAGATCTACTAGATAAATTAAGGCTTGGAGCTTTACGTTGAACCCTCCTACAAGAATATTCTTATATTATCTAGCTAATCCCTGTCTGGATCTTGAAATTATTTCGCATGTATTGCTTAATACATTTATCGTATCACATGGAATTCGTATTGATACAATATTGTATCTATTATCTACTGAAAAAACATATGTGATCAATGGATTTAAGCTAAGACATCTTTATCCTCAACAAAGCAGTCTAAGAGGATTTGCAAAAGCAGTTTTTTGTAAAAATAAAGAATTACCCGGGGTCCGTATAAACCATAATATTGTATTAAAAGATCAAATTGCTATATTATATCCTTCTGGAAATGGATTGTCAATAGCTGACAATCCAATAGGGTCTTATGAAGAGATAGTAATCGTCCTAAACAATGGAAGATATTTTAGGGAATTCTTGTTACGTGATATACCCAAAATACCTATTTGTATACCGCGAAAGGCTTCAATAGGGACCACTATAACGATAATAAACTATGTCTTAGATACTTGGTATGGTACAGTAGTTAGGAGGAAGGGGAAGGTAATTGTCTATAGAGCTAAGCAATAGCCTACTGGAATCTGTGAAAAAGATCTTATTAAAGTATCCACTATGCAATCATTGTCTAGGTAGACTATTTGCTAAATTAGGACATGGATTAGGAAATGATGATAGAGGCTATAGTCTAAAGCTAGTGTTAACCATGGAGCTTCATAGGATCATTAAAGATGATAAGGATAAATATAAGGATCTGCTTAGAAATCTTGCTGAGAACGGCGGTGAACCATTGACTAAGTTATATGAGTATTTATATAATGAAGCAATTAATTATAGGGAATGTATTTTATGTAAAAACATTATTAGCCGCAAATATTTTGAGAAATTAGCTGATAAAGCAATTGAAGTTATTAATGAATATAATGCTACAAGTTTCTTGATAGGGGTAAGTATTGATAGGGAGTTACAGCTTAAGGAGATCGAAATAGCCAGTGAGTCGGGCCTCGAATATAGCGAGTCTATAAAGAATGAAATTAAGCGTGAAGTTGGTAAGATTGTTAGGGATAAATCGGGCATTGAACCTGATTTTAATAGACCAGATATTGTAGTGGTATTCGATCTAATAGGTAATTATGATGTTATTGTAAATCCAGTATTGCTACTTGGTAGATATTGGAAGACCGCTAGAAACATATCACATGTTATATGGATTAGCAAGGGCATTAAAAAATATCCGTACTCTATTGAGGAATTCTTTAATGAATCTCTAAAAGAAGTCTATGATGCTGAAAGAGCGATTCTACACGCCAGTGGTAGAGAAGATGTTGACGTGCGTATGTTGGGCACTGGCAGGCCAATGGTTTTAGAGATTAAAAATCCGAGATTTCGCTTAGTTGATTATGATTTATTAAATAGCCTTGTAGTATCTAATAGAGTTAAAGGCGAGATCATTGGTCAGGCCTCACGTAAGCATATTGAATTACTTAAAATGGAGTTATCTAAGAAATCAAAAATATATAAAGCTCTTATATATACTTCCGAACCTATAAGTGAAGAAAAGCTACGTTATCTTGAAGAATTCTTTACTGACAAAGTAATTAGACAATTAACTCCTAAGAGAATATTATATAGAAAAAAGGAGAGATTGAGAACTAGGAAAGTCTATCAGGTAAAGACTAGATATATCGATCAACATTTATTTGAGGCATTGATTAGAAGCGATGGCGGTTTATATATTAAGGAACTTATTTCAGGCGATAACGGTAGGACGACACCTAGCTTTGCTGAAATCCTAGAGGTAAAGGCGTATTGTATAGAACTAGATGTTATTGGTGTAGAGGTACCTCTTCTTTCTCAATTTGGAGAAAACATTTATAACATGATAAATGTTTAGCTAGAGAGTAGCATTCAGTGAAGGGAGTAGAGGTATTAGAAAGATGGTTAAAGCACCCAAGGGATTTAGGCATAGAACTCGGAAGTTATTGAGAAAACATATTAGAGAGAAAGGAGCTATTCCGCCCCTAAGCCTCTTATTACATAAATATAAAGTAGGTGATAAGGTACATATTAAGATAAACCCGGCTGTACATAAGGGAATGCCTCATCGTAGATATCATGGTAAGACAGGAACGATCATTGGTAAAAGAGGTAAATGCTACATTGTAGAGGTCTATCTTGGCGATAAGAGAAAAACAATTATTGTACGCCCAGAACATATTAGACCTGCTAAACAATAGTTATTTTATGTAAGTTAAATAATTCATTATAATATGGTGAGTAGAAATTGTCAACAGAACTTGATGCGGAAATTTTAGAGGAAAAACATATACCAAATCCTATAGCTAAGGAATTATTAGAGAAAGTTGTTAGAGTACTCGAGATCAGCGGCTACACACCTACAATGCTTATACATAAAACTCTTGATTATCTAAGAAAATATTCAAAAATGAGTTCTGATAGGGCAAATGCCCTTGATAGGGAGTTGCAGGCATTCAATCTAAAACCGGAAACAAGAATAATGATTATAAATATATGTCCTGAAACGCTAGATGAACTAAGAACACTACTCGTACTTGAGGAAAGAATTATTGAGACGGAAGAAGCAGAGAAAATACTTGATATAGCGAAGAAGTATTGTTTCGAATAATATTCTTAATGAGTTACTTAAGCAAAAGATGCATTCCATTACTTGAATGATTCATACCTATTTAAACAATTAGACGAAATCTAGGTCCCATAAAGTACATGAAATAAGAAAAGATCATTACTTCTTCATCATAATTGTTCTATAATTGAATGGATAAATAGATAAAGTAGGGCATAACTTAAATATTCATAAGGGAGTGGGTAAAAGGTGTACAGACGATCTGGTAGGCCAAGACGATATTTTAGAGAAAGAGGGTTTAGGGAAGAACACAAAGAACAATCAGTATATGTACTAGATTACCTACCATTTGGTAATCCGCTTGATAAGTATCGTGAATACAGAAATAGACCTGTGGCCCAAGTCATAGGTACAAAGTATTTTACTCTATTGGAAGTCGAGCCATATCCTGGTATAGATCTAGAGGTTAGTGAAAGAGTAGATATTAGTCCCGAGTCGAAGATAAGAAGAATTATTGGAAGAATAAGCTATAATGACTTAACCAGTAATGCTAGAGGCAATTTAGAAGATATTGTTAGAAAAATAGTTTTAGAAAATGAGAGAATATTTGTAGAATTCTTTAATAAAGCAGGTCCTATAAACATTAGACTTCATTCATTAGAGCTCCTTCCAGGCGTAGGTAAGAAGACAATGAAACTTATACTTGAGGAAAGGAAGAAAAAGCGTTTTGAATCATTTAATGAAATACAGGAGAGAGTAAAATTAAGCGATCCCGCTAAAACTATAGTTGATCGAGTAATTGTTGAATTACGTGGTGAAGATAAGTACTACTTATTCGTCAAACCACCAAGGTTTGTTCTTGAATCAGGAGCAGTATACCTAGGCTATCTTGAGAAGCTTCATTACTTATAATAGGATAATCATTATGTCCATAGAATATCCTCCTATTTACTCTAAGAAAAGACTTTTTCAATGGACTAAATCTTTTTTAAGAAAATATAATATCAAGCCAAAGGATAGACTTAGCCAATCATTTCTTATTAATCCTAAAATGTTACATGAAATAGGTTATTGGCTTGAAAAACTATCAGTTAATAAGAACGAAACAATATGTGAAATTGGTTCCGGAATTGGTATTATAACATATTATCTAGTAAGGAATGAGTACAAAGTACTGGCTATCGAGATAGATTCGAAATTAGCAAATGCATCGTATGAACTATTTAAAAGGTTTAAGAGAGCAGTCCTCATCAATGCAGATGCCTTAGAAATACCTTTTAATTGTAATACAATTGTATCAAATACTCCTTTTCATATGTCTTCTCAACTACTTCTTAAAATCGCCAGATCAAATAATGTGTCAAAGGCTATATTGGTATTTCAAAAGGATGTCGTAGAAAGAATAGCAGCTAAGCCTGGGACAAAAGAATATGGTAGGCTTAGTATAATTATACAGCAAGTATTTGATTTAAAAAGAGGATCTATATACTCTCCATCCTCTTTTTACCCTAAACCAAAGGTAAGTACTCAATTAATTGTCTTAGTAAGAAAGAATGAATATGGATTATTATACTATAAATTAGAAGAGATTACAAGAGTTTTATTTACTGAAAGAAGGAAGAAAGCATTGTCTGTAATAAGTAGAAAACTTGGACTGAGTAAATCAGCAATCAAGGAATTAGGCATAGATGATAAAGTTAGGATCTATCAATTATCTCCTGAAATATTTGTCAAAATAGCTAGTTATATGAGGGACTCTCTTTGAAGAAGATCTATATTACCAATAGTATGTCTATATATGTTTTTAAGAATGTTTATGAGCCAAGCGATGATACATGGTTATTAATGGAATTAATAGAGCCTCGTAAAATAAATGGAAAGGTAGTTGTAGATACATGTTCTGGAACAGGGATTCTTGGAATATATTCGTGGATTATAGGTAGGCCTAGGAAAATAGTTTTTATTGATATATCTGAGCAGGCGATCGCCAATATAATGTTTAATATAAAACATCTTAATTTATGTGATTATCTTATACTAAGATGTGATCTTCTGAGATGCTTAAATGAACATAGTGTAGATGTAGTTCTAGCTAACCCCCCTTATCTACCAGGTATAGGTAAGGATCTAGATCTATATGGTGGCGTGCATGGCTACGAGATTATATTGGATCTTATTATTGAAGCAAATAGGGTATTGAGAAATAAGGGGTTTCTATTTCTTGTATACTCTTCTTTGTCTAATGAGGATATCATAATAGACTATCTACATAAATATGGGTTTAAAGTATATAGGAAGAAAAGTAAACATTTCTTCTTTGAAGATATAATAGCTATTGAGGCGATTAAAGAGAATTGATTGCCCGCGTAGTACTTGTAGAGCCGGAAGGATCCGTTAACCTAGGATTTATTGCTAGACTCTGTGTGAACTTTAGTGTTGATGAACTTTACCTCGTTAATCCTAAAGCTAGTATTGAAGAGGCTCTAGAATATGCATCTAAGGCTAAAGACTTTCTATTGAATGCCGTAATCAAGACCTCCATTAATGAAGCTATTGAGGATGTTGACCTAGTTATTGCTACAACGGGTAAAGGCTTAGGTAGAGGTGATTATCTTAGGCAAGCTATTTCACTTAAAGACTTTATATCACTCCTTAAACAGAGATCGCCGGGTTCGATAGCTCTATTGTTTGGTAGAGAAAGTACTGGTTTGACAAGGGAAGAACTTAGTTTAGCTGATTATCTAGTTACTATTCCAGCTAATCCTAGGTATCCAATACTTAATCTAAGCCATGCAGTTGCAATTATACTTTATGAATTATTTATTTTTAGGGAAATATATACAAATAACATTCCTCTGAGAGCATCTAAAGATCAAATTATAGAGATCCATAAGCTAATAGATGAGTTGGCTATTAAGGTTGTACATAGAGATAAGGCTTATAGGATAAGTTATGTTCTTAAGACTGTTATAGGCCGTGGAATGCCTAGTGAATATGAAGCTAGACAAATAATGTATTTGTTAAGGAAGGTGCTTAGGAAAATTGGTTGATCTAGTATTCACTGTTAATCCAGGCATAGAAGATGTTGTTG
>Ga0190366_1000295_pt1 | contig 11614 bp, 6 predicted proteins | sample 487218910_MG_FD_169990 | JGI IMG/M metagenome (GOLD analysis project Ga0190366, IMG submission 169990) | Hydrothermal vent microbial mat bacterial communities from Southern Trench, Guaymas Basin, Mexico - 4872-18-9-10_MG | ecosystem: Environmental > Aquatic > Marine > Hydrothermal vents >...
TTAGAATTGAAGGCAAAGTACTGAACATATATGATAGTATGAATACCGCTAAGGGGTTGAAGCCATAGATGAGTCCGTATGGAATAGCTATTCTTGCTTCTAAACCAGGTGCTAAAGCAAGTAATATTAATACTAGCAAATAGATAGTCTCCAAATGTACCACCAGATATCTCCGGAGTGTGGTATTCTAATGACTAGTATTAACGATTTACTCAACCTTATTAAAGAAAACTATCCTTTGGCCGAAACATACTCATTACTCACTAGAATAAGTATTCATCATAGATTACAGGGATCGACTGGAATATTGAATGCAGTAAACGAGGTAAAGGAATTTCTAGAAAACAACGGTCTTGAAACCAAGATTTATACCGTCGCGAATGGAGAGAAGCTGGGCCTTACAACTGCACCAATCGGATGGGATCTAAAATTCGGCGAAGTAGTTGTAAAAGAAGACGAGAAAGTTATTGCTAAATATAATACAATAGAGCATCCAACACTAGTTGCTGCTCATAGTCCTGGGGGAAGTGGTTCGGGTAAAATCGTTTTAGGAGGTATAGATAAACTTGAAGGCTTAGATGGAGATGTTCTATTAACTAGTGATAGTCCTTATCTGATCTATGATAAAGCAGTAGAGAAGGGATTTAAGGCCATTGTCTGGTATAGTCCTTCAAGAAATCCATTAGGTGTACCATATACCGGCCTATTCTTTACACCTGAAGATTGGAAGAAAGCATTGATTCCAGTTATTACATTACCGTATAAGCTAGTGTCTAGACTCATAACTAAAACAGTTGGTGGTTCTAGAATAAGTATTGAATGGAATATAGGTATAGATATTCATGAAAAAGGTCTTCCCATATTAGAGACGTGCTTAGGCGATGGAGAATACATTATAGCTGGAATAGCTCATATATGTCATCCTAAGCCAGGAGCTCATGATAATGCAAGTGGTTCGGCGACCCTAGCTGGTAACGCAGTTGCGTTGTCAAGGATCTTTAATAAAATTGATGCTAATACTAGGCTGTGTCTATATTGGGTCCCGGAATATACTGGAACTATAGCATTATTTAAGAACAGGATATTGCCTGCTGAGAAAGTTGTAGGAGTACTCAATCTCGATATGGTTGGATCTAAGCAGGATATAACTGGTTCATCACTTCATATTATAAGGAGTATGATTGAATACATGGGTGCATTAACACCTTTAGTAAGGCTGGCTATAGAATATGTTTATACAACCTCTAGAACCTTTCATGGACAGCCTGCAGTAGGTAATATAAGATTTGATGAAACATCGTATGGTAATGGAAGCGATCATGACGTGTTCCTAATAAATAATATTGAGGGTGTAATGCTTAATGAATGGCCCAGTCTTAATTATCACACAGATCTTGACACGCCAGACACTATAGGATATAAGGAACTTTATATGATCGGTTTAGCCTCATCTTTGGCTCTTTCCATGTCATTGAATCCGTCAATTATTAGAGGATTATCTGATTATGTTAAAAACTACTTTGGCAATCTAATAACATGGTATGCCATGGAAGCTGTCAAGAGAGGGCTTGATAGATCCTTTGTTGAATCAAGGATATCGAAGCTCCTTGGAAATTCTCTGAAGAAGGCCGTTATCTGGATTGAGAACAAAGGCCTTCTATACATAGAAAGGCCTTGTTGTACTGATTATCCTAGATATATTGGTATCTCTCATGTATCTATTAGAACATATTGTAAGGAGCGTGATTTAGGGATCTATAAGCTTGTACAGAAGTACAAACCATTATCAATGCTCATTTCTACGTATTATCCAGCTTACTTAAATGGACTGCATGGAATTAATGATATAATTGAGTCCTTTGTTGCAGAGGAACTAGTTGATATAAGTAAATTTAGATGTTATGGTGCTGAAGGCATTGGATGTATAAAGAAGGTATTAGGCGTGGTTAATGAGTGGCTTATGGAGAAGGGTTTAATTAAAAAATAATTTTTATTAAAATATATTTTATCCACTGGTTAGTGTTATTGAAGATGATATTACTGCACCATATATTATTTCTCCTTTAATTAAGTATCCACCTGTTGTATTGTAGTAGTAGAATCCACTTGCATGCCATGGATACTCCCAAGTTACCAATGCAGTATCTACCTCAGCTGGTAGAGATTCTGTCTCTACATAGTATGATACAGTTAACTCCGTACCAACAACACTGTATCCTAGGTAGTATCCATAATCATAGTGTACAAGATATACTCCATAGTTATTACCGCCATAAACACCATATGTTCCTAGAGGTGCTAGAGTATATTCGCTGTCATATACTGTATAGCTTACATTAGAGAATACATATAAAGCTGCATATAGGAATGGGGCATAAGCTGCAGCTTTATATGTTGTTGTAATCAACACGGCGTTGTTGTTATCTGGTGTATAGCTTGTTGTAGACATGCTACGTACAACAACAAGCCTAATTCCAACGGGGTCATGTATTTTCCAGCCACTATAACTACCATATGTTATGAAGATCCTATATAAGCCTGGATGGTAAGCTGGCTTATAGTAGAATATGTAATCCCATGACTCACTTACTTGGTAATCTGTTAGATCAACGCTATAGTAATACCATAGTACAAAGTCTCTTAATGGCAGGCTCCATTTAACTGGTATATAGAGCCTTAATCTTCCACGATACTGATCAGTTAGTGATGGATTATACACATGTCCAAGGCCAGGTCCTAATTTAAATGCAGCGAAGCTTTGATCGCGTCCATCAGGCAAATAGGCGCCTCCAGGAGGTACTACAAGAACCTCTAGTGAAGTTGCATAACCTGTGCTCCATCTTGAAATCATATACACTCCTGCAATGCTTGGATCAGTAACTACTACTGGTATCATTCTCCAATCTAGACTCTCTGTATATGTACCATAAAATGGATCGGCAAGACCTAATGGTGTAAATGGATCATAGCTTCTACTAGACTTTCTTGCTCCAAGGAAAACACTTGATTTATCATCAAGTACTAATGGGACGACCACTGATACTGGCAATACAATCTTCTTATCAGGTGTATAAACAACTATCTTGAAGTCATATACACCTGGTGCAGTGTCCTCAGGAATACTGATAGTAGCTGGTACAGTAACTGTACCATTTACAAACAATGATGTAGTATTAAACGTTATAAATTCGCATGGCACCTTACTATACACTCTAGCAACAACTTTAGCCTTAACAGGCGTTACTCCAGGAATATAGGGTCTAAGTCTAACAACTAGATCTCCTTTCACTCTCTCCTGTACATTACCAACGGTTATGTATGCCTCCGTTGATACTCTTGCTTCTGTATTCATTCTATACAGCATTTCATCAACATAGTCAAATACGTCAACACGTATCATTTGATGCATTGTATTAGGCAATTGTCTGAACTGTGGGAATGGATATGTAAGGTTCTGATAAGCTACATAAATCTCTATAAAGTCAACATCTCTAAGTAGCCATCTGGGTACCACTAGGTATTCTGTATGGTTAAAGTCATAGACTCCATTGAATAATGTAATTTCCTTAACCTTTACAAAGGTCTCAGTAGTTATCTCTACATCACCGTATCCCTCTAAGACTAGGTTGAACGTTGAAGATTCGCCAGGAGTAATAATGTCGTAATGCGATGTATCTGCAAGCATTGATGCAATCGCGTATGTAAGTTCTCCATAATAGTTATAATAATTCTCTAAATAGGCTTTAAACATTCCTTCTCTAATATATGCTATAAATCCGTCTTCAAGTATAGTCTTAACCATCTTGTAGGCATTTATCCGTCCACTACCCTGTTGTAGACCTGGATAACCAACATCTTCTGCAGCACTCTTAGCAATGACTTTAAGTTCTATTGGTGACGGCGTCCTATTGTATTTCATTCTAAATGCCTGGATAGCTAGAGCCAATGATCCGCTTGTAAACGGTGTAGCTTCACTAGTACCGCCGAACAAGTCAACACCACGAATACCATCAAATGAATATCCATATACTCCATATCCACGTCCATCATTAACTCTAACACCTGCCCATTCATATGCACCGATAGCTAGTACATCAGGCTTTGGATAACCTAGTGCATTAGGTCCACGGCTACTAAATGGTATAATATCATTGGCATAACCTGGTGGATAACCATAGATCTGGTAGTACTCGAATAATGTTGAAGCACCAACTTCTATAATTAATAGATCAGCTCCTGGTGAAGATATAGTACTATATCCTGGGCCATCATTACCTGCTGCAAATACTACTGTGACATTATTACCTTGTAATATGTTAAATGCTATCATCATATCAAACATTGATGACCAATAGTCGCTTCCTGGAAATTGATGAGCCCACTTGACCAGGTTAACATATGACCAGCTATTACTCAATACATCTGCACGATGAATAGCAGAAGGTACAGGGATCAATGCTTGTTCTTCTGAGCTATATATCCAATCCCAGCCGGATAACCAGAATTCTACAGGCCATAGACTACCCACAAGCCATCCAGCACCACCAGCTATCTTAGCGTCGGGAGCTATACCATATAGTTTCTGCGTAGCATTTTCTCCACCATAGATATGGTATTCTAAATTACCACGTGCGCCAATAACTGTTGCAACAGAAGTACCGTGTCCATAGAAGTCTGAGAATATGACAAGATATTCGCCTTCTGTATCAAGACCTGGATATACGCCTGGTTCGCCAGGATAAATCTCCATACTAGTCCAATTGATAGTGCACTTAGCTAAACCAAAACTGTCCAGATAGTATCCACTTATTATACCTAGACTAAAATCAACTAGGCCGTCGCCATCAAAATCTCTGGCTATTATCTCGTTTCCTCTAGTAAACATAGGCTCATCTGCAAAGCTATAGTCAAGCCATGCTGGATCAGGCTCTCTCCATAGGATCGTACCTAAAGTCTCATTTTCAAGTTCTCTCATAAGCTCTGATAACTCATAGAACCCTGTTGATAGATCAAATATTATTGTATCATATACACCAGGCTCTTCAGTATCAACCAATACAACAGGTACTCGGATAGCTAGATAGTAACCGGTAGTCCATTCAATATATACAGTCTCTGCTATACCGAATTTATAATAACCACTTTTACTTGTTATATTACCTACATACCAGTCTCGATCTATTGTTGTATATAATAATGTTGGAGATCCCAAGATATAAGTATATAATGTACTATAGAATACTACGGTAGAATTCGTAGTATTTAAGTATCCTGTCTCATTTCTTACAGCTACAGTCTTCGTAAGGACTATCTGTTCATCCATGATCATTGTTAATGGAGCTCCAGATTCATCACGTGCTAGTGCATCATATCCTAATTCTGGATTAGCGAAATCAACGCCCGTATCAACTACGCCAACAACTACTCCTTCACCAGTTATACCATACTCCTCCCATGTATCAACACCACCTAATACCTTAACACCACCCAGATACTGATCACCTACATTGTTTGAAGAGTGTGCTAATGGTATTTCACTATTTATTGCTTTAATCTTCTCCTTCTCAGGCTCCAATATATCAATAAGTCTTGGAGATGGAAGAATTGAAGTTATACCAGGGTTTTTAGCTAATCGTATAACCTGATCCTTAGTAGCTTGTACATAAGCTACAAAAGCACCATTAGGCATTGGAATAATATATCTTATCTTATCAACTACACTTTTAACATAGTCTAGAGAACCCAATTGTCCAGTTACTATAACTGGCTTAGAACCTTCATACATAGGTATCATAACGGCATTATTAAATCCTGTTACAGCAAATTTATAGTCTATTTTTTCATCAAATGACTCAAGTAACTCCTTTGGTATTTTAGATTCCCAGTTCCGATCAATTGTAACATTGTTTGTATAGTTATTATTTATTGCATATGAAGCTGTTACTGTTGGAGCAATTATAGATAATACGAGTATAGCAAGTATAGTATAGATTATGAAATAGTTTTTAATAGACAACCAAGACGCCCTCCAACTATACAATTCCTTATCTACTAGTAATGATTATGAAGAAGAGATATAAAACTAATACGCTTGGTGCAGCACTATTCCCATTATAATACACAATAAAAAAATCTATCTTTAGTATTTAGATCTAGGAATATAAGTGGGAATACATCACAGTGTTACAATATATCTAAGGATTTTATCAATAATCTTATCTGGAGATGGAGAATTCAAAGGTATACCTGAAGCTTTTGGATGTCCTCCTCCACCGAATCTCCTAGCAATATCCGATACATCAACTACATTGCTACGAAGACTTATAGCGTTGGGATAGACGACAATGTATATATCTGCTCTAATATCATTCTTTATAAGCATATCTTGTATTTCTCCAGCGTGAAGCCTCTGATCGATACTATATGATATCGCTATACGGAAGGCTCCATAATCTTTAATAATCGTGTTAGTTAATGCCTTCTCCATAAGCTTACGATAATGTTCATGGATCTGGCCATAGAGTCCACGGGCCCATTCAGGCCAAATGTCTCCGGCGATAAATGAATGTAAAGCTCTATATCTTATATCCCAATCAAACCATCTAAGAATCCTACGCCAATAAATTGTGTATTTGTATCTATTTAGAAATAGATCATCATCACGGGCTAGTTCAACAAGATCTTTAGAATATCTATCATTTAAATTAAATGATCTAGCAATAATTTCAGCTGTCACTTTGTCCTTATCTAATAAAATATCTACTCCCAAAGCCTTTAACTCCTCAACGATATGGTTGTTCCAACTATGATGATCAATCCACTGAACTCTTATACCATAGTCAATAGCTACTTCTAATGCATTTTCAATCAGTTCATAACTATCCTTTAAGGGATTGAGATCGAGAACTATCAAATGGCTATGTGGTTCCTTCACTAAATGTTTATTTAAGAATACATAGAGATTTTTAGCTAGTGCATTAATTGTTGATAACCTCACTTTAGTATTGTATTCATTCATAGATAGTCTATGTCTAACGACAAGGGCAGCAGATATTATTCCATCAAGATCCCAATGAGATATTATATACAATATCTATATCCCCCATCACCATGCCTTGTTTAAAAGCCCATATCGATTCTACTCATCTACTTACGTATTCCAATGCGTTTCAACTTATTGATTTTATCCATAAACTCTATTGAATCTAGCCATAACATGATAGTTATTATCGTTATAAATACTGTGGGAAAGGGATCAATTGACTTTATCCTTAAAACTATATACGCTATAAGAAACAATGATGAGGCTAATGCATAGAAGAACATTTTTGGAAGCATAACATCACGGATCACTATGAAAGAAGATATCAAGGAACCCCTTGGTTTAACAGCAATGTATCCATCATCAACCTTATATGCAAATCCATGCTCAATAAGCTTCTCAAGATGGTGTCGAGCACTATTAGGGCTTCTAAAACCAGCTCTTCTCTGAACTTCTCGAATACCAAGAGGCCTTTTACTAGAGAGTAGGATAAAATACACTTGGAGAGAACTACCGGATAAAACAAATAATGGGTCCCTAATAGACTTCCTATGCTTCTTCAATAAAACATTTTTAAGCCTTGCAAACAAGAATCTTCACACCCAATCTAAATAGTATGGTCCAATGGTAATAAAAATTCTCTAAACAGATAACTAAATAAGTTCAGGGTTTCTAGAATTAATTTGACAATATTCTAATCTTTCTACATTTTTGTAAAACAGTCTTTAAGATAAGATAATTATTTTAAAAATAATAACATTATTCTAAGACTAGGACTAAGTTTAGGAGATCTAATAAAGTATTGACAAAGTAAATTTTTTATACTATCTTGAGAAAAAAATGAGGGGAATAGGAATGAAGAAACTCATTGTTACGGCAATTCTTTCTATTATTATATTAATTAGTTTGATAAACTTAAATGACATGTTTAAGACAACGTCTATTACTAGATCAGAATGTTGTTCATGTGGAAACATGATTAAATATTATGTCCCGAGTAGATTGCTCACTAGAACATCAAGCATATCCTATGAAGATATTGTATTAGATATAGCCCGTACTATGGGAATTGATCTCTCAAATCCGAGGACTAGATACAGGTTATTGTATGGAGGCAGGGTTGTTAGACTCTATGGAGTTTACTTGGAAATACTTGATTTAATGGGATCTAGAACTGATTCTATAATATTTGCGGCATACACTGATCAAAAATGGATTGTCTTACCATTCAGAGTATATGTAGAGAAAATGGAGAGTATATATTACCTTAATGGTGTAAAATATACAAACTATGTACATTACATGATACAACCAGTTATAGACAATAGGACGGTCATAGAGATAAGATTACCACCATACTTACCCAGTACTAGTGACCCCATTAACGATAGACCAATATTTGCAAGAGGCTCTATACCTAAATTATTTAATTTAACAATAGGTGATTTGAGAATACCGATCTATTTATTTAGATTTAAAAATTCTAATCTTTATATCCGTGATTTACTCTATGACTATACCTGCGATTATCCAGCTTTAACCAACGTAAATGCCCCATTTAGAACAGCTTTTGAAATACCCGGCCTCAAACTCATATATAAAGAGATAGACCATGTTATACATGAACTAAACCTATACGAAAATGAAACAGAACACCTACTTAATATATTAAGAGATAAGGCTTTTGAACCTATTGTACCTAGAGACTTAAAAGTAATAATTGATTGGCCGCCTAATACTCCAGTGCCTGATGGAGGTGGAGGCGGGATTACCTATGACTATGTTGAAGCCCGCCCATTACTTTTTACGGAAACAATTGAAATAGAAGATATATATACTGCCCGAACAAATGTCATATTTAATTCATCATATACATCCTATAGTAATGTACTGTATCAAGTCGGGCCAAGGTATAGCTGGAGCATTTACAATCCATTATTGGTAGAGGTTGTTATGGACTTGTATGTTTATGGAAATAAGTCATCAACTAGAACATTAACCGTAATTATCGATGGAGATGAAAGAACATATGCTATTTCAGAAGGTAAAAACATGATTTCAGTACACAAAATTTACTATCCCTATAAGGAGGCTGATGAACCCATAAGCTATACCATATCCATTAATGAGCCGCTAGATCCTGATGAATCATGGTTCATTACTGGTTCGGTACGTCTATACTATGATGTAGACGTAGATTTATTACTAACTTATCAAAACAAGATCAATGGTACATATAAGTTTGATGTTTATACTAGAATTAAATCAAGCTTTATCTTGAGAGGATCTAATAATTATAGCTACTCTCGCACGGTATTTATGGGCTCTCCGAGGGGAGGATATATAGTAGATAGAGATATGAGTAATTTAGGAAATAACATAGTCATAACACTATCTATAAAGGGACGCGTTACTTTCCCGGAACCATCGTATCCGGTTCGAACCAACACAATCACGTCATTAAACGATACTAGTGCATGGGCAAACATATCAATTAGCATATATCTTGGAGGAGGGATACATGGGGAGATCCATAATATCTATTTCGATACAGATACAACTAGACAGTATTATAAAGACATAGTATTGGCTACCGATACTCCAAACCCTACCCAGTTATATTATATACTAATACATGACATTATTAGAGGTAGAATACCAGTAACTACTAAAATAGAAGTTGAAGACGGGAATCTAGAGGCGATGGGCGCCCAGCTTGAGCTAGAGATAGAATATTATGGAGAACCTTTTATGGGAACAATAGAATATAGGCCATTAGTATATAGTTTCCATGATAATCAATACGTATATACAACATTATACAAATGTACTGAATACAATTGTGAGGTCTCCCAAAGGATGCACATACCTGTATTTCTATCAACAGGAATGTATGCGAATACAAAGAATTCCCATGGAGTCACTAACGTTGGTGATATCGCATTAACATTTACCGATGTATTAGAACAAGGGATTGTGTTTACTATAATAGCTGATATAAACCCTGAGCCTACAAATCCATTTTGCATAAACTATATGTGCTATGATGGAAAATTTGAGCATATTGAAATAACACTGGATACTAGCTCTCAGCAACATCTTATATTCGGCAATCAATATTATTTTACTAAATTTGATCTTGGTCCTGGTGCATCATTTCCAGACATAGAATTGCCTGAAATAATACCAGGCGTAGTATCGACTATTACAGGTAAAATCGCTGGAGAGATCGGTAAAGCACTAAGTGAATATATTGGTTTATTTTCTCTCGCTCTCGAGGGTTATAATATTCTACGCAGAATATCAATGAATGATGCATCATGTACTTTGCAGAATAATGGGTATGCGATAAAGTGTGAATGGACTAAAGGATTATTAGCAATGTGTAGCTCTACTCCTCTAGAGATCTACATCAATAACGTAGTGGTACCTTATCAAAATGATACGCCACTTGTAAATCTCAAGGTATGTTTTGGTGCAATTCTCTGTCCACCAGGGGAAGGTGATTCTAGTATGCAATACTCAGTATGTACGGTGTTTCCAATTCCGGTGAGACCTGGTTGAAGGCGAGAATATGCAGTCTATTAAAAGAATACTGATTAGGAACGTACATACTATGTATCTCTTAGCAATTTTGTTACTGACTATTATACTCTGTAACAGTTATCCATTTTTCTCCATCGAGCCGTATTCCGAACATATACTTTACCCTAATGCTTATGCAGCAAAACTAGGCTTAATCATTAATGGTTTAGTCATCATTATTGTAGGCCTAACTCCATATCTTTATACAATACTTTCTTTAAGGGATTCATGGACTAGATTTGATAGAAAGGCATTTATTATATTCGGAATTTTTATTCTTTGGACTATGGTTCCTGGCTTAATAGTTATATTAACTCTACTAATGTATGTTATACCGTACGAAAGCCTTGATATAGTAGGAGGCTACAATGTATACTATGGATATTTATCTACTACCGTCCTAGGACTTATTCACTGGTTCATCGATCCCTTGGTTTTTATCCTAATTATTATGTTTCTAGTTAATAAATATAAGGGATTATTTGGCTCGAAAAGCAGAATATGCATATATATCCTTCTTTATTGGTTTATAGTATCTGTTGTAATAACGACTTTTGTGTCAGCCGTTGGAGCCATTATTGACTATATACTTGGAGTTATTAGCCCAACTGCACCCTCGATCTATCTACGTGGGTGGCATCCAAAAGCTGTGGAGAATTTAGTTGAAGTAGCAAATTCCGAGGGGCTTACAGCTGCTAATGCCTATCGATCTAGTACTGCACTTCCTACCTGGGGAATCTTAATTGGTTTAATGATAATGTCTATATTAATAGCGAAAACTACAAGATGGGTATTAGGCAAACTTGGGATCAAGATTGAGGTAGTTAGTATGGATTAAGTTTTTCTCCTTAATATATAAGTGATTGCCTTAGCTAATACAAGAATTATGATAGCGGTTATGGTTGCCAACACAAGGTCATAGTTTATGGTAATATAGTTTTCTTTTCCCGAAAAATTCTGTGATATATTTTCTAGACTACTATAGGT
>Ga0190366_1000297_pt1 | contig 11578 bp, 12 predicted proteins | sample 487218910_MG_FD_169990 | JGI IMG/M metagenome (GOLD analysis project Ga0190366, IMG submission 169990) | Hydrothermal vent microbial mat bacterial communities from Southern Trench, Guaymas Basin, Mexico - 4872-18-9-10_MG | ecosystem: Environmental > Aquatic > Marine > Hydrothermal vents >...
GATAAGGAATATGGCTACTATTGGTGGTAATTTATGTAATGCTTCGCCAGCAGCAGATACAGCACCACCACTAATGGTATTTAATGCTTCCCTAAAAGTAGTTGGTCCAAATGGAGAAAAGATAATACCAATAACAAGTTTCTTTAGAGGTCCTAAGAAAACTATATTAAAACATAATGAGATTCTTACAGAGATCATAATATCTTGTCCAAGTAATAGGATGGGCTCAGCCTTTATAAAAATCGCTAGAACAGCAATGGATCTAGCTAAGGCAAATGTTGCTGTTAAACTTGTTATTGGAGAAGACAATGTTATTGAAGATGTTGCTGTAGCACTAGGATCAGTAGCGCCTACTCCAATACGTGCAATTAGCGTCGAAGAATATCTTCGAGGTAAAGTATTTAGTGAAGAAACTGCTTTAGAAGCTTCAAAACTTGTTGTAAAAGACATATCTCCAATAACCGATGCTCGTTCTACGGCTGAGTATAGGAGATACATTTCTAAAGTGATTACTTACGAGACTCTTATTAAAGCTTTTAAAAGAGCTAAACGGAGGTGATTATTACGAGAATTAGTTTTAAACTAAATGGTCGTTATGTAGAGGTTGATGTAGAGCCTAATGAATTATTGATTAATGTATTAAGAGATAAGTTTGGATTGACTGGTGTAAAGTATGGGTGTGGTATTGGCGAATGCGGAGCTTGTACTGTGTTGGTTAATGGCGAGCCTGTACTGGCTTGTTTATTGTTAGCCGTTGATGTTAATGGAAAAGAGGTTATCACGATTGAAGGTTTAGATGGAGATCAAGGGCTAGATCTTATTCAAAGAGCATTTCTAGAAGAAGGGGCTATACAATGTGGATATTGTATACCTGGTTTCATATTAGTTGCAAAAAAACTATTAGATGAAAATCCTAATCCAAGCATTGAAGAGATCATGGACTATATACGTGGAAACATATGTAGATGCACAGGATACATAAATATATTAAGAGCCATTATTAAAGCGTCCAAAGAATATAAAAAATAAATTTTTAACACAATTAGATCCCTATTTCAAATTTTTAGACATGAATAGAAGTATCTATATACTCTGACAAATCTATCCTTCATAGTGGAGGTTATTGATATATGATTAGCTTAAAAGGACAAGACATATTATCCGCTAAACAATTTGATCGAGAAATTTTATTAAAATTGTTTAAGCTTGCTGATAGGCTTAGAGAGGAAATTAGAGAAAAGAAAGTACTAAATTATGCTGAAGGAAAGATCATGGCAACAGTGTTTTTAGAGCCTAGTACACGTACGAAACTTAGCTTTCAATTTGCTATGAAAAGACTTGGAGGAGATGTCATTGATTTTGATGTAACTACCTCCAGTTTAGCAAAGGGAGAGACCGATATTGATACTCTAAGAATCATTGATGGATATGAACCAGATGTCATAGTACTTAGGCAGAAAAAGCCACTGTTCCCTATGGAAATCAAAGATCTAATTAAAGCACCTATCATAAATGCTGGTGATGGATGGAATGAACATCCGACACAGGCGCTATTAGATGTATATACTATTTGGAGAGAATTTGGAAAAGTTGATGGATTAAGAATAGGTATAATGGGCGACTTAAAATATGGTAGAACCCCAAGCAGTTTGTCATATTTATTATCTAAATTCAATAATATAAAGATCTATTACATAGCCCCTAAACCATTACAGATAAGAGAGGATGTTCTACAATATATTGAAGGAAAAATCAGGTATGAAATTGTCTATAATGTCACAAATGTTATTGAGAAAATAGATGTACTTTACGTTACAAGGTTGCAGAAGGAAAGATTGCCTGACCAAAGTCTTTATGAAAAGCTTAAAGGAAGCTATAAATTAACTGCAGATTTACTACTAAAATATAAAAAGATACCATTAATAATGCACCCGCTTCCAAGAACTTGGGAGCTTGATACTAGTGTTGATGCACTTCCCCAAGCAAAATATTTTGAACAAGCAAAGAACGGCCTATACATTAGGGCGGCATTGATTAAGGAAGTACTTGGCATATAGAAAAGATCATTAAATAGGATGATCGGCATCAATCTAATATTAGTAGATTATATGATGTGAAAAAACTATATTGTTAGCCAATTCTTTTCTTTTTGAAATAATAGTATACATATATTGATATATAAGCAATAGTACTTGCTATTAATATAGGTTCCCTAGTTGTTATTGAAGCTACTCCTAATACTATAAGTACTGCTCTAGCCCATATTGGTAACTTGCCATTTAACCATCCAACAATGCCTGATGACAGGAGTAATATGGTTAATATACCTGCTATAACACCTATTATAAGACTATATATTCTCTCAAGTGTCCATGTGGATACTGTCACAATAAGCATTTCTGGATGCTGAACAAATATATATGGTATTATATAGCCTGCTAAAGCATACTTTGTTGCATTAAGAGCTGTTTTCCAGAAATGGCTACGGGCAAGTGTTGCACCTGCATATGCTGCTAAGGCCACTGGAGGCGTTACATCAGCTAATATACCGAAGTAGAAGACAAACATGTGAGCTGTTAAATATAATGCATCGATTCCTAGTGCAGCTGCCATAGCTGGTGCGGCCATAACTATGGCTGGAGCAGCTATTGTAGATGTAATAATATAGTTTGCTGTAGTAGGTACACCCATACCCAATATGAGACTTATAAGCATTGTAAATAGTAATAGTATTAATAGATTTCCTGCTGCTAATTGTACAAGCTTTGCTCCAAGAGTGTTTGCTAAACCAGTATATGTAAGCACACCTTGTATAACACCTGCTGATGCAGCGGCTAGAAATACTCCAATACTTGCTCTACCAGTACGATTGATGCTTCCAATGACAGCATCTTTTAACCATTTATATCCATGGACCTTGAGCCCTATTATTACAACAATGATAAGCATTAATATACTACTAAAATAAAGACTTTGAGCCACTTGTTGTTCTATAGAGCCGGCCGTTACACCTAGTCCTAAAATGACTGCTGTAAGGAATATAAGTAGTCCTGTTAAGATAACCTTATCCCCTCTTGTTAAAGTTTCGCTAGCGTATATAGCAGCTAAAAATGCACTGCTAATACTGGCCATAACTGCATACTGAGGATCAATTCCTATTAACAATACATAGGTGATTACACCTATAGGTGCTAGCAAATAAATTTTCCTTATAAGCCTATTAAGCGGTGGAAGCATTTCTTTAGGTAAACCAGCTAATCCGAGCCTCTTAGTCTCACGATCAATGAATACATAGATACTTGTAAAGTATAATATAGCTGGTATAACAGCAGCAATAATTATTTCTCTATACGGCCTCATAAGCAATTGCGCCATGACGAACGCAGCTGCACCCATAATAGGAGGCATTAACTGTCCACCAGTACTTGCTGCAGGCTCCACACCCCCAGCTACTTCTGGTGGAAACCCTGCTTTCTTCATTAATGGTATAGTAAACGTTCCCGTAGTCAATACGTTAGCTACACTACTACCACTAATAGTTCCCATCATAGCACTACTTATAACAGCTGATTTAGCAGGACCTCCAGGTCTTCTGCCAAAGACAGATATCATTAAATCAGTTATGTACTGTCCAACACCTATATTTTCAAGGAATGATCCAAAGAATAAGAATGCAAATACGTATGTAACCATTACCAGTAAAGGTATAGAAAATACTCCTTCGGCCTCAAAGTATAAGTGATTTATAACAGGCCTTATGTTAAAATCAGCATCCCATAGTGCATAGAATACGAATATAACTACAATAACGGGAAGTACTATACCTAGTACTCTACGTGTGGCTTCTATCAAGAATACAAGTGTTATTATTGCAAAGAATACATTTACGAAAGTAGCTTCAGGATATCCTATAACGGCAATCTTTGGAAAGTAGTAGAATATGTAGAAAGCACCACTAGAAGCAAGAATAGCTAAAATCCAGTCATACCAAGGAACACTCTCTCCCTTTACTTTCTTAGAGATAGGATATAGGATAAAGGCTAACATAAGAATTATACCGAGTACTAAAGCCATATTTTGCTGGGTACTTGGCACATAACGTAAAATGGGTATATCTATTCCAAATCTACGGAATATATTATATATTAGGAAGTTATAATTCATTACAAAGCCTATCTCTATAATTGTTAACGCTAATGCAAGAATGAACACAATACGTGCAGCGAAACCCTTTCTAGCACGTCCAATCTCTAATTTTTCCAACTCCTTAATTTTCTCCTCCATACTCAATACACTACACCCCATGTATTGTGCGGGGCCATATAGCTGCGTGAAGTATATGAGGAGATAGAGAGACTAAGATTAATTAGAAAGCTTTCTAGTACATTAATTTTACGCACTACTAATTCTACGATATAGTGTACACCATGCTGACATCTAATGGTTTTATTCTCTATAATTAATGAGGCATTATACGCATGTCCAAGATCAATGATAACATGTTTTCCTAAGAATCTGTTAACATTTAATGCACAATAATAATTCTTATACTCGATAATAATAGTATAATTATTAAAATCTTGAATATTAGATGGATGGCCTGCACCACCACTTGTCCAGCAAATTTTCTTAACATAAATACCATTCAATTTTATAGCCCAGTATTCGATCCATGGGGTTCTTTCACTACTATGCATAAAAATGTATCTTATATAAATGGGTTTATCTATCTCCTTTACAAATATTTCTTTACCATTAACTTTAACAATGAGGTAATAAGATGATTCATTTAGGAATACAAGTATAACTATTATGAGGACTAATGTAGTTATAAGAGATAAAATAAAAGATTTTTTATTTAACATTTACCTACCCTTTATGTAAGGATCATGTATTGTGATTAGCTAGTTACTCCCTTTTCCTTGAAGTATTGCTCAGCACCTGGATGTAACGGTATACTCATACCATCTAAAGCTTTGTCCAAGCTTATCATTTCGGCTTTCTTGTGTGCTTGTTTAAGTTCATCTAAGTGCTCGAATAATACCTTAGTGATCTTATATACGACTTCATTAGGTAAGTCGGAACTACATGCAAGCATTGCCTTGACAGCAACAGTTCTAACATCTTTTGTCATACCATTATATGTATCCTTTGGAACAACAACTCTTACATAGAATTTATAGCCTTGCTGATGAAGTGTATTAAGTACATCATCTGGTACCTCAACAAGATCTACTGGTGTTGTAGCTGCTAATTCTACAACAGCACTTGTGGGTGTACCAGCTGTTATGAATACTGCATCAACTTGTCCAAGCTTTAGCTGTTGTGCACCCTGTTTAAAGTCTGCATATACTGGTGTAATCTTATCCCATAAACCAGCTGCCTTAAGGATCTGCTCAGCATTAACAGCTGTACCGCTGCCCTGTGCTCCAATTACAATTTTCTTACCTTCTAGATCACTTAATGTCTTGATACCGCTATCTGCTCTAACAACTATTTGTATGGTCTCCGGATATAGGGTAGCAATGCCACGTATCTTATCAACCTTACTGCCTTCAAACATGTATAGACCCTTATATGCGTAATAGGATATATCATTCTGAATGAAGACTACCTGTGCGTCACCAGCGGCTAGAGCTTGAGCATTAGCTACACTAGCACCGCTTGTTACAGCTGATGCATCAATAACGTCTCCAGCATATTTATTCAATAGCTCTGCAAGCTTGGATCCAAGCGGATAATATGTACCACCTGTGCCGCCAGTATAGATCTTTATAGTATACTTCTTAAGCCCGGCTGATTGTTGCGCCATGAAGTATACAGCTACACCGATGATTATTACAACTACAATAATTATTCCGACTAGAACCTTTGTGGAAATAGGCATTTTATCACCTACTATAATTTACATTTTCCCACTATATAAATATTATAAATAATGCATTTATCATTTCACACGTGAAAAACAGATTTCCAAGTCCATGAAATATTCAACAAAATAAGAAGACATCATTTAATCCTAAATTATTTACCTCAATTCATTGATTATACATATCCGATTTTCACGAAATAAATATTTGAAATATTCATGAAATCAATAATTATTCATATATTCTATAATAAATTATCTATATTGTTACTAGATTAATATTATAACCTGTAATATAGATTATCATGAATTAATGAATTATATTATTCCACTTATTAATTTTTAAATGTTATAATAAGATAGTTAGTATATTATATTTTAAAATGCATATATAGTTTATTTAAATTACATTAGTAATGAACCTTTAGAATGTAAATCAGAATAATATAATTATTTAATACTTATATACTTAAAGATCAAGGAAAATCAATAAACGAGCCTTCTAGGTCTAGTGGTCAGAACAAATTATAAATTATATCTAACATGCTCTTTATAGGAGTTTTATTAGCAAAATGTCATTAGAATACTGAAGAAAATAGAGATCAAGAATTGTTATCTATAGCATTTCTATTAATTGTCTCAACAATGTATTTAAGGGAAGAAATATCAGCGCCCATATATGGAAAGAAGTTCTTATATTTCTTGAAAACCTCTAGTGCTGGTAAGGGTTTCCAGTCATCAGTGAATAATCCCGCTGATCCGTTAAGCCAACATGTGATATGCTCATTATAAAATGGCTCCCACCATAATAACCCTAATACGCCCTTGATCATCGAAAGATTATTCAAAAGATCCTTGGATGAATTCTGCCTGTCCAATAGAATTTGTTCCCCATAACATATATTCACCTATAGCATATGGTATTTGATCGATTTCTATATCTTTATGTGGATATGCTGTTTTAAGAATTATTATTGGCTTACCAAAGTATTGAATAGTCTTATTTATTGAATCAACTAATTTATCTATACTTCCGCTTCACCAAGGATAATAACTTAAACCAATTACATCGTATTCTATTCCATATTTCTTTAACTTATTATAAAACAATTTTATAGTATTCCATTCAACACTATGTATATGTATTATGATCTTTACATTGCATCCTCTCAGTCCATCTCTAATACCCATGATAGTGTGTTTTAATTAATTTGTAAACTTGGCCCATTGCTCTTCAACATTTGATATATCGCAGACTTTTCCATTAGGCCGGAGAAACCCCATGTTATTTCATTACCTACTTGTACCAAATCTGGAACAATTCCGTGTTCAACTAACTTCTCCATAACACTTTGAGAATACCAATATATCTTGGAGACTAGTTCATTATATGATAGATTACGCCATTCTCTAGGCTTACTTTGATAGGAAGGATCAGCCCATGTATCAGAGTAATGTAGATCAACTATAAGCGTAGCATTTGGAAACATAAATTTAACATCTCTTAGTAAATATAAGGTATATGATAAATTATTACCTGTAAAAATCCCTTGGTCATCAAATACTTCAGGATTAACAAATAATCTTACACGAAAACAATTCATACCATTATTCCATAAATACATAAGAAGTAAGTCCATTAGATCACTTTTCTCTTCCTTATATTCTTCGTTGCTAGTATTAGTAGTCTCAGCTACAGAATTCTTAACTTTAACCTCAATTGTACTATGAATCTGAATACAAACTATAAAGAGCAATAACATTAAAAGCACTATAGCAGCTGTAATCGAGATCAAACGTTTTATTAACACTCTTGTAAGCATAGAGATCATCCCGTATAAAACTGTTTCTTGTACTATATTATATCCTTTCAGACGATAATACGTCTTTATAGAACAATGTATAGTAAAGAGAGGATTAGAACGAATTGAAAGGGCCCGGGCCGGGATTTGAACCCGGGACCTCCGGGTTTCTGTGCCGGGCTCCACAGCCCGGCGCTCTAACCAGGCTGAGCTACCCGGGCCATTTCTTTAAGGTTCATATATATTTTCTTTATGGCCTGGGTCCTTCATCGCTCTATTGGAGAGCTCTTTAAAGTCCGGGCCCTTTTGTCCAGTTGTATTTTACCTACTTACTTTGCTTATATTGGTTTCTCTATTTTGTTCATGCTATTTGAACATACGTGTAATCCTGTACCTTGCTATATTATCTATTTATATAGGACAGGTTCGCCTTTTTCTCATTATTTATTTGAATTCCTATCATGCTTATAGTGTTATGGTTATTCCTCATTTTTTTCATAAATCAATACTACTATGGATGTTCTATCATTTTCCTTGATCTTAGATGCGAATTTGCATGTCAATGAATTAATGAAGAGCGTTCTCATAATGAGTCTAAATGTTGAAGAATATGTCACAATAAACCATACTTCATGGTAGATCTCTTAGTAGATTCGATAGAATATTTTATGTAGTCTGCAAAAGAAAGCATTTTGTGTTTTACCAATAGATGATCCGGTATGATCCTGTATTTTCTATCTAGTAAAATTTAATAAGTAAATACTGTTGTCTATCTTGGATAGAGTAGTAATAGGGGTGTAATATTATGCCAATAACCGATCCTGTTAAATGGAGGATCGTATATAATAGGGCGTTGAATAAGTGGGTATGCCGTAAATGTGGTGCTTTGAACCCGCCTGGTGCTGAAAAGTGTAGGCGTTGTAAGAGCCATAATCTAAGGCCTAAGAAGGTTCAGAAATTTGGTAAGTTCTAGCCTAATAGTGTATCGAGATATAACATTATGTATAGGCCTATTATAAAGCCTATTGTAGGTATTGTCCTCTTCTCTCTTTCACTAAATATTTCTGGAAAGATCTCCTCGATTACAACATAGATCATTGCTCCCCCTGCAAGGCCCATACCTATACCTAGCAAATTATGTAGATAAATAAATGCTACTGCACCAGAAACTGCAGCAATAGTCTCTACTAGGCCGCTTAAAATACCTATTAATAGAGGTATCTTGGCCTTACCATATAATGCATATAAGGGCATTGTTACAGCTATTCCTTCAGGTAAGTCTTGGATTCCAATAGCTATAGCTGTCAATACACCTAGTGATGGACTGTATATGGTGGCTATGCCTACAGCCAAGCCTTCAGGAATATTATGTATTATCATTGCCGTAGCTAGAAGCCATGCTTTTCTGATTTTACCTCTAAACTTTATAGGTCCTTCATAGCCTACTACATAATGTTCATGTGGAAGCATTTTATCCATGGCAATTATTAGGATAATGCCTATTAGTATTCCTATACCTGTATCTAATAATTTACCAGCCTCTATCGCTGGTAATATTAAGCTTGTAAAGCTTGCAACGAGCATTATACCTGAGGCAAATCCTAATGCCAAATTAACCCATTTATCACTTGATCCACGGCCGATCAAGCCTATGAATGCTCCTATGGAGGTTAATAATGCTATGATTAGTCCATTAAGAAACGCTAAACATACTATATTTCTCCTTGATATATTGAGTAGAATACTTGTTATGTTAAGTAGCATAGCTATCAACTAATATTATCTTGAATGTTAATGTTTATCCCCTTTTCTTAGTAATGAAGTATAATATTATAGAGCCAGCTATTATGGCTAATGTTATTCCCGGGATTAAAAGTTGCCAATTAATTTCACTTTCTTTACCTATTGTAGTAGTTGATGAAGTGGATTTGGATTTTGTTGTAGAATTTGTAGAACATAATTTTAACAAGGACTCTATTTTTGATTTAGACACATTTTCTCCTGTCACAATCTTTATAATTTCAGATATGTTTCCTGGATCCTTTATTTCCCCCACTTTACCATAAGTATATATTTCAATACCGCATCTAAAGCGTTCAGAGAGTAATTTGTTCCAGAATGTTTTATTCTCGTTCTTTCCTTGTACAATAGCAGTAACAAATCCATTATCATCTATGACTATAGAAACGGGTATATATGCTTCTAGACCAGCTATGTTAATGATCTTAGCTAAATCTAGTCCATACGTAGTCAATTCGCATCCACTTAGCTTGCAGTCATAAATCTCTCTGAATTCATAAGGTAATCCTATATCGTCAAAGAACTGTTTTAAGCCACTACATGCAGAACACCTATGTGTTCCATATATTATGATCTTTGATGTTTGTCCACTACTTTGATTAATAACTGATAAGTTAAATACCATTGCCAATATTAACAATATAGCTAGTGCCTTCCATGACATGGTTATACACTTCAAATTACAGTATATTAAGGAAATCCCTAAATAAAGTATTTACCACGTTAATCATTACCTAAATTCCCTACATACACCATAGAACCTAATTAACCATTTTATACACCGCCCACCCAACCAACTACAACAAGACATACAAAATAAAATACACAACACACACAAACAAATCACAAAAACAACACCATAAAAAATAAAACCCCCAACAAAAAACCAAAATATACACCAGAAACCAAAAGCCGCCGTAGTATAGCCCGGCCTAGTATGCGGGCCTGTCGAATGCCTCCTCCCCAACAAAACAAGGAGAGGGGCACAAAGAAAGCCCGTGACCCGGGTTCAAATCCCGGCGGCGGCGTACTCTGTTCTTTTCCTTTATACAATTTCTATGAATCCATCTCTATAAACATATAAAAACTTACGTTTCATGGTAAGCCTTTCTATAAGAATTCTTAGATGTGTATTAATCATTTTAATCTCATTATTTAGAGCATCTATCTTTTTCTTTAATTGAACAGCCATCTCCTGTGTAAGCGGTTTTAAATATTGTAATGTTAATATAGCCTTCTTTCTTCGTTCAATGTTTAAGATCTTGTCTTTAATTATATCCAATAGATTTTTAATATCTTCTCTTGAGTTTATCCTAATCCTATAACATCCTGCTGTATGAGCTGATACTAAGTTGTTCCTAATTTGATAATATCTCCATAACAACCTATTTACAGTATCTAAAAGGTTCAAGTCCTTATTTACTATGGATACTTCTGGTTCGAAGTAGAGCCTTATCTTTCCCTTGCCTCTCTTCTTTATTAATGGCTGTATCGAGCCATCGCTATCGATCAGACCTGCAACAAAGAATTTAAAGAGATGTCTATTTTCTTTAATATATTCTAGAACATTAACTATATTCTTCTGTCTTAGAATGTCATATATGGTATAGCCTATGTATGCATATGCTCTTATCTTGTATGGTGAAAAACTATTTCTACGTATATATGTTCTAACTATTATAGGTTCTTCAGCAAGATAAGTAAATATTGATAAAAATGCAATAAGTGTGCCTATATGCGAAGTTTCGACATCAATTCTTCTAAAATCATAGGATAATCTGTACATTGAAGCATCGCCATAGGTAAACCCATAGGCCCAAGAAAGTTTTTCGTGTATATCCCAAGGTCTTATGTTTCGTATTTGATTCATTAGAATCTCTTCTATCATTTGCAATAATTGATCTACAGTAGTGTCTTGATAAATATTCCTGGATACTGTCGCATTGTTCATTTTATAAGGGGGCCTTATTTTTAGTGGAGGGTTTGTTTGTATTTTGTTCATTTTCTCACTTTTTCGTATGTTTCTATTTATTTATTTTTGTTTTTTCATATATATAAGCTTTTTTATAGTTGTTTCTACAAGGGTGTGTATGGGGGTGTCTGGGAG
>Ga0190366_1000299_pt1 | contig 11552 bp, 9 predicted proteins | sample 487218910_MG_FD_169990 | JGI IMG/M metagenome (GOLD analysis project Ga0190366, IMG submission 169990) | Hydrothermal vent microbial mat bacterial communities from Southern Trench, Guaymas Basin, Mexico - 4872-18-9-10_MG | ecosystem: Environmental > Aquatic > Marine > Hydrothermal vents >...
ATCCTGTAATTTCTCGATGACCTTTTCTACGAAATGCCTTTCAAAACCTAATGCCGTCGCGCGCTGAATAACGTCCTCCTTCCTAACAGGTTCATTGTTATTCTCTTTTATCATGTCAGTTATTATATCTATTATTTTGAGTATTTTATCTCTTTTAGATTTTGGCTGCCCAGTCATTATTATATCTATATCTATAGCCTTTGTCTTGACATCCATTCCAACCTTTCTCAGCATATAGAGCATAAGCTCAATAGCTACCTCGGCGTCTTGAGCCGTAACGACATCACTCAACGCCATTTTAGCATGTGCTTCAGCCAGCCTAACTAAGGCCTCGAGTTGTCTCGGTGTAATTGCTATAGGGTTACTGGGATCCTCACTACGAGAGCGCATGTCCACGTAGAATTCCACTAGCTTCTTTTTAGCCTCTTCCGATAGCCTAGGCTTTATGTGTTGGCGTGCATAGGCTATATATTTTTTCAGAATATCGGGAGGTATAGTATTTTCGAAGGCATCTACATATCTATATCTATGAAAATCGAGGACGTATTCTGCTAGCTTACGATCTTCCTCCTTATCCGGTCTATCCGTTATGACGAATATTAGGTCAAACCTAGATAAAATTGTAACGGGAAGGTCTATGTTTTCGACAACAGATCTCTCCATTATATACCTACCGAACGCAGGGTTTGCTGCCGCGAGTATGGACGCCCTAGCATTTAAAGTAGCTACTATTCCTGCTTTCGCGATGCTTATGGTCTGCTGCTCCATAGCCTCGTGTATGCTTACTCTATCTCTTGGATCCATTTTATCAAATTCGTCGATACAGGCTATTCCTCCATCCGCCAAGACTAGCGCGCCGGCTTCTAAGTAAAAATCACCTGTCCTCTTCTCTCTTATAACTGCCGCCGTTAGTCCAGCCGCGGTGGAGCCCTTCCCCGTAGTATATATTCCGCGGGGGGCTATTGAGGAAACATACCTGAGGATTTGGGATTTAGCTGTACCGGGATCGCCAACGAGCAAAATATGGATGTCGCCCCTAACTCTCACGCCGTCAGGGTATACTTTAGGTACTCCTCCGAAAAGCAAGAGTGCTATAGCCTTTTTTATCTCCTTATAGCCGTATATAGAAGGAGCTATGGAATTTACGATAAGTTCTCTAATATCTTTTCTCTTGGCCAACTCGAGTATTTTCAGCTCATCCTCAGGAGTTATCTCGACGTCAATATTCTCCTTAGATGCTACCTCAACGTAGTTAGCATTCATGTAAGTGTAGAATATGGGGGGTTGGTCTTTACGTACAGCTTTATCCTCTGCTATCGCCAGCACTCCCGTTACCGTTATTCTATCGCCGGGCCTAACTGCGTCAACTAAATCTTCTTTTAAAATAACCTCTAAAGAGCGTGGTAGCTGACCTGGAGGTAGCTCTTCGGGTTTTTCCTGAAGAACGAACTTTTGCCAATCAATGAATTTTGAACGCTCTAAGATTAAGTCAAAGGAACTTTTTTTCCTCCCCTCAGCTTGGCACACGGGGCAGTATGGGGGGGTTCTTAATCCTCTGCCTGTCTGTGGAACTTCTATCTCCTCACTACACTCCCTACACCTGAAAAGGGCAACCGTCAGCTGTTGCTTTACTGGGGTCATTCTGGTCACTATTCCCTCGACTGATATCAGCTTATTTATGTGGACAGCCCTAAGCTTTCTCAAAGGAACTCGCAGATTTTCGGGTAACCCCCTAATCCTAGCTACGAATCTCTCGACAGAATTTGCGTATTCGGCATTTTCGATCCTCATTACATCTTTTATAGCCTTACCCGCTTCCTCTAGGATAGACACAGGATTATCTATAAGAAGATTGGCTAATTCCTCATCGAACGCTAGTAAATCTTCAAAGTCTATTACGAGGGATATGCTTTTCTCGAGAACCATCTGACTTATACGTTTCCTGTATTTGTAACCGCTTTCGTCCTCGAAGGTCTTAAAGAATTCTATGAATTTCCCTCTCGGGTCTATCCTCTCCACAGATACCGGTGCCTCGACCAAACTAACTCCCCTCCACATATCTCATTAGAGATTCTTCCCACATTTGGAGGATATCACATATCCTAACATAGAAGTAACGCTCCTCCTTGGTCATAAGCTTCATTAAGCTACGAGAAGGATGGGGATCGGCCAGAGCTAGATTTACAATCTTATAAATACGCCTCTTTATTATATCGACCAGCAATCCTTTAAACCCCCTATATAACTTTAAAAGCTTTGGATCCAACTCGCTACTCCTCATTAAATCCTCACTTAACTTCCTCAGAGTATAACGAGCTTTCACATAGAAACTTTCGTCTAGAGGTTGTAATTCTGCCGTTTTCTCCTCTTTCCATCTGATTTTATTCATCTCCGAAAAAGAAAAAAGACGTTCGCTGTCGACTTCGGCAAAGCCCTTTTCTAGTAAAACTTCAGCGACTCTTACAGGGACGTCTATTGTTACTCCCTCTCTAATGCTTGTGTCTACAAATACTCCTAAGGGGGCTTTCGGAATTTTCCTTTTAATCTTCACTGGAACTTCAGCATCTTTGGCTATAATCGAGATTAAGTCTACGTTCTCCATAACCTTACCCTGATTATCTTATTCCTATAAGCTAAAATAAGGAAAAAGCTTAGAGAGTTAAACGAACATATTGGTAAATATATAGGATTTATAGAACCGCCGCTATGTCAGCGTATTATGATCTTGAAGAAAATTAGGTTATCTAGTGGATATCTTACGGGCTTCTCTTTCAGTCTCTCTAAGCATTAGTATATCTCCTAGCCTTACAGGTCCCTTGACATTCCTGGTGAGTATACGTCCTTTATCTTTTCCTTCTAAGATCCTAACTCTAACTTGGGTTATTTCTCCCGTGACTCCGGTTCTGCCTATAATTTGGATTACCTCTGCTGGCGTAGCCTCATCTTCGCGTTTGCTCACAGTACCACCTTAGGTAAGAGTAGTGGAAGTCTAAGATAAAACTTTAACTACCCGCGGATATGCCAGCTTTTATTTTGATCTCTTCAACTTCCTTCGCTATCTCCTCTACAAGGCTTGCAGCGTTGCCAGGCTCTATTATACACGCAGACGCCGCCGCTACTTCAATTCCGGCTTCTTTACCCAGTCTTTGCTTAGAGGGAACGTAAACGTATGGTATTTTCTTCTCTTCGCAAAGAAGAGGTAGATGAGCTACGATTTCCGGCGGGTCTACGTCCTCGGCTATGAGCACAAGCTTCGCTAATCCACGCTCAACAGCTTTCGTAGTCTCATTGGTGCCTTTCCTTATCTTCCCCGTCTCTCTAGCAAGCCTAACTGCTTGATAGGCTTTTTCCGCTAACTCCTCTGGTACTATAAACCTTACATAGAAGGGTTTCTCGGACATGCCATCACTCACCTCTCGTTCATTTGGCGATAGCACTACAATATATACATATATAAGCATTTCGCTTAGTCTCCGTTAATTGGCCATACTTTAGAAAAAGAAATTAGTGACAACGGCTAAATCATCCACTTGTACAAGATACTCTTAGGTCGGCAAGGGAAATACTTATAAGCTCGTCGTAGCGTAGGCTCTCAGGGGTTAACATGCCGAAGATATATCGATGCGCCTTTTGCGGAAGGGAAATAATGCCAGGAACAGGAATAATATTCGTAAAAAACGACGGCACAGTGCTTAGGTTTTGCTCTCGCAAATGCCGGGTAAGTATGCTTAAATACAAACGCAATCCTAAGAAACTTAAGTGGACAAGAGTATATGCTCCTCATAGGTAAGTAGTGGTGTCGCTGTGGAGCGAAACATTAGATCTCCCATAGTAGTGGTATTAGGACACGTAGATGTAGGTAAGACCGCCCTCCTAGATAAAATTAGGGGCACCGCTGTAATGAAAAGAGAACCCGGCACCATGACCCAGCACATAGGTGCTTCTTTCCTTCCCTGGAATACCCTCAAGACCATGTGCGGTGAACTGGCAAAGGGATTAAGGCGTGACGTCATTCTTCCTGGTTTATTAGTTATAGACACTCCTGGACATGAGGCTTTCGTAAACCTAAGGCGTAGAGGCGGGGGGATAGCAGACATAGCCATATTAGTGATTGACATCAATAGAGGTTTTGAAAAACAAACTTATGAATCTCTAGAAATCTTGAAAGCAAGGAAAACTCCCTTCTTAATAGCCGCTAATAAAATAGATAAAATACCGGGGTGGAAACCCAATCCCGGTCAACCTTTCATCTACACGATTAGAAAACAAGACCCGGAGGTTGTGGCACGTTTAGAAGAGCTCCTATACTACATCATAGGCGAAATGGAGAAACAAGGATTCAGAGCGGATAGATATGACCGTATAAGGGACTTCACTCGGGTAGTCGCCATTATACCCACTAGCGCTGTAACTGGTGAGGGAATACCTGACCTCCTCCTCGTACTAGCCGGTTTAGCTCAAAGGTTTATGCTAGAACGCTTAAAGACAAGCGAGGGACCGGGAAGGGGAGTCGTTCTAGAAGTTAGAGAAGAGAGAGGCCTAGGTACGACAATAGCGGTGATACTCTATGACGGCGTAATAAAGAAGGGCGATATAATCGTCGTGGGAGGTAGAGAAAAGCCGATAGTAACTAAGGTCAGAGCTCTACTAATGCCCAAACCTCTGGACGAAATGAGGTCTCCAGAAGATAGGTTTATGAGCTTAGAAGAAGTCAGAGCCGCCGCGGGGGTCCTAGTAGTAGCTCCAGATTTAGATGATACAGTAGCAGGCGCACCGATTATAGTCGTAGAAAGCGAGAAAGATATTGAAAAAGTAAAAAGTTTTGTAGCCGAAGAAGTAGCTAGTATAAAAATCTCCAGGGAAGCCGCCGGGTTAGTAGTTAAAACCGATACCCTTGGCTCGCTGGAGGCACTCGTAGGTTATATAGAAGCACAGGGATTTCCCGTGCGCTACGCAGATGTAGGACCTGTAGTTAAGAGAGACGTAGTAGAAGCTTCGCTAACAAAGAAAGAAGATAGATTTCTAGCAGCCATAATAGCTTTTAACGTTAAGGTTATGGAAGAGGCTAGAGAACTAGCAAGAGAGTACGGCGTTCCAATATTCGAAGGGAATATAATTTACAGAGTTGTAGAGGACTTCACAAAATGGTATTATGAAATGCGTGAAAAAGAGAAGAAACAAACATTAGAAAAGATCGTTCTCCCCGGGGCCATAAGAATACTTCCCGGATACGTGTTCAGGAGAAGCAATCCCGCCATAGTTGGAGTAGAGGTGCTTGAAGGGAGAATAAGGCGAGGTACGCCTCTAATGACGGGAGATGGTAAGAAAGTAGGTGAAATCATGCAAATACAAGAGCATGGAAAGGTCCTAAACGAGGCAGAGAAGGGCATGGCCGTCGCCATATCCATCAAGGGAAAGGTTATAGTCGGAAGACAGATAGACGAAGGCGACGTGCTATATGTAGACGTGCCCCTCGACCATATAGACATCCTACTCAGCAAATTTAAGGAAGACCTATCAGAGGAGGAAATAGAGCTCCTGAAGAAAATTAGGAAGATAAAGATTAAAACTAGAACCAGCTAAATTTACTAACTCTCTGGCTATATTAAATAATATAACCGCTGGCGTCTACAACTTCGGAGGCGATTCTAACAACACTTTTTACGGCACGTCGTATCCATTATAATACTTAACGAGAATATAGAATAAAAACAGCGAAGTCGACGTTAAAACCTGCACTTTTGAAAATTTCTACGGCTTTTTATCCTATGGGATTACACAATCACCCGGAGCATTAGAGGCTATTTTTTTAACAATTTCCTCCATATTCCCTGACAAGTTGCCTTAAAGGGATCGATTAACCTTGTTGTAAACGGAAAATATAGGGGAGGAGTTAACACTACATCATCGATGAGGAGGTTATTGGCCAAGAATGCCAGGATTTGATATAAACCATGCGCATATTCCTTCCCACAGATCACCTGCACCCCATATATAGTTCTAGTCACTCTATCGGCGATAACCTTTATGTATACGTCATTTCCTTCTCCACGACTAGCTACATCGCCTGTATAGAAGTGATGACGAGCAGTTACAACTTTTTTACCGTGCTTAGCCAAGATTTCCGAGGAAAAGCCAGCGGAGAAAACTAATTTTTCTCCGAGCAGCGCTTCGTATAATGGAAAAAACCTCTTTACTTGGTAGTTAAAACCCTCTATGTTCAGAGCGGCGATAATACCTTGAGCGATAGATAAATTATCGGATAAATGGGAAAAGCTTATCCCTGTGCTTTTCTCAACACATTCAACTACACTGCCGGCAGCGAATGCATTCCTAAAAGCCTTCATATACTCGTCGACTAGTACGCCTCCTTGCTCGCCCACAACTATTCCTTCCATGCGGGGGATTATCGGCTTGGCATAACCTCTCGCTATTATAATATCATTGTCCGCTGCTTTATCCCACTCCATCTCTTTGAATAGGAGGTTAGACGGCAGTATTTTTCTAATAAGTCCGATCATATCGCTGTCTAACACTTCATAGAGAGAACGTTTTTCATCGAAAAATAATTCGACGTCATGGCCTAAAACCGCTAGCTTATAAGCTATATCTAATCCATAAAAACCTCCTAATACCCCGATTCTTGTGCGCTCGCCTAGCTCTTGAACACGCTCAGCAAGGAGTAAAGCTTCTTCGATTTTCTCTAAAGGATAAATTTCTCCAATTCTTTCCGCGAATTTCTTGGGAACCCCCAGAGCCTCTACTCCCGTAGATATGAGCACTTTGTCCGAAGACTCCAAGACATATTCCTTATCCCCGGCCTGCAATACACCCTCGCTTAGGGAAATTTCTCCGAGTTTCTTCACTCTTACGAGTTCTACCCTTTCAATTTTCTCGACAAAAGCCTTAGGGAAGGCTATCGAAAGAAAAGGCTCTACTTCACCCAGCGCAATGTAGGGCAAAAGGCTACGTATAAACCCGGGAAATTCAGTATCACAGATCAAAGTTATCTTAGAGATAGGATCTACTTTCCTAATCCAGTGGACAGCATAGACAGCGGCTAAATCCCCGCCTAAGATCAGTATCCTCACAGACACACCTCCAAACAAGTTCAGAGAAGTTTGATGCAAATTAAGCCTCCGCCACAACACTTAAATTTATCGGAATGCCGGCTTTAGGACTAAAGCATAACCCAAATTTTGGGGACAATCACAGAGCGACTACATTGCCGGTCCTAACATTGTATAGCAGGCACAATATTTAAACCCGTGACGCTCTATCTTAGACGAACGTGGCGATAGCCTTGACTGTTCAGGCGGGCGTTGTAGGCAAGCCCAATGTTGGAAAATCTACTTTTTTCGCAGCCGCCACGCTCGCCGATGTAAAAATAGCACCCTACCCCTTTACGACCATAGACGCCAATAAAGGCGTAGGCTACGTTAGGATAAAATGCGTTTGTAAAGAACTCGGCGTGACCGATACTCCGGTAAACTCTATATGTATAGACGGGTGGCGTTTCGTACCCGTAGAGCTTATAGACGTAGCCGGCTTGGTGCCGGATGCCTGGCAGGGTAGAGGTTTAGGAAACAAGTTTCTCGACGAATTAAGGCGTGCTAATGTGCTTATACACGTTATAGACGCCGCTGGAACTACAGATATCGAGGGTAAACCGGTTAAACCCGGCAGCCATGATCCTTTAGAAGATGTAGAATTCTTAGAAAAGGAGATAGTGATGTGGATGTATCAGATAATATCCAAGGACTGGTCTAAAACAGCTAAAGCTCTAGACTTGAAGAGTGATATCGCTCGGGAACTCAGCAAGAAACTCAGCGGCTTAGGGATAACCGTAGCGAATATAGAGGACGCGCTTTCTGAAACTGGGCTTTTCCGTAAGAAACCATCGAGATGGACGGCTGACGAATTGAAGGATTTTATCCGAATACTTAGGGAGAAATCTAAGCCTATAATTATCGCAGCGAACAAATCCGACTTACCTACAGCCGAGGATAACATAAGAAAATTGAAAATGGAATTAGAGGGTAGATACCTAGTTATCCCGACTAGCGCCGAATCTGAGCTAGCTCTAAGGCGCGCCGCCTCTAAGAATTTAATAAAATATCTACCGGGCGATTCCGATTTCGAAATTACGGGCGAGGTTACACCTAAACAACTGAAAGTCCTAGAGTATATAAGAGAGAAGGTTTTAAAGAAGTGGGGGTCTACTGGTGTACAGCAAGTTATAAACGCGGCGTTTCTTGACGTACTAAAGATGATAGCGATATTCCCCGTAGAGAATGAAAATAAATACACGGATCACCACGGGCGCGTGCTACCTGACGTATACTTGGTTCCAGAGGGCACTACCGCTAAAGAGCTTGCCTACATGATACACACCGAGCTCGGGGAAAAATTCATTAGCGCGATTGACGCGAGAACTAAGAAAAGATTGGCAGCCGATTTTAAGCTAAAGCATAGAATGATAGTGAAAATAGTAGCTGGAAGATAAGGTAGCACGAATGACAATTGTAGAGATAAAAAACTTAACATTCACGTATAAAGGCAACGACGAACCCTCCCTCTTAGATATAAACGTGGAGATAAGAGAAGGAGAGTTTGTGCTAATAACAGGTCCTTCTGGCTGTGGTAAAAGTACTTTCTGCCGCCTCCTTAACGGCTTAATTCCTCACTTTTACAGCGGCGAGCTTAAGGGAGAAGTTAGAGTACTTGGAATGGATGTGAGAAAAACGCCCACCTATGAATTAGCTAGGTACGTAGGCATGGTCTTCCAAGATCCGGAGAACCAGCTATTCCTTTCGAGCGTAGAGAAGGAAATAGCCTTTGGACTGGAGAACCTAGGGTTGCCCCCGAGCGAGATAAGAGAAAGAGTAGAGCAAGTGATAGCGTATATGGGTCTGGAGAATTTGAGGGATAAAGCTCCCTTTGAGCTCAGCGGTGGACAGCAACAGAAAGTAGCTATAGCCTCTGTACTTGCTATGCAACCTAAAATCTTGGTATTAGACGAACCTACGGCCAATCTAGACCCTTACTCTAGTCTAGAACTGCTCGATATAGTTACGCGTTTAAATAGAGAGGAAAAAATCACGGTGATTCTAGTTGAACATAGATTGGAGGCTTTGCTAGATAAGGTTTCTAGATTGATTTTAATGGATAAGGGGCGAATAGTGTTAGATGAACATCCAAGAGAAGCAGTCTTAAATCCTAAGATTAAAATCGTGGGCGTGCCCAAAGTGATCGAAGTCTACGAGAGGCTAAAAAAAATAGGCTATAACTTTAATAATCCTCCCCTATCTCCAGAAGATCTTTCAAATATGGTGCATGAAATGGTTGATCTACATGGCAGACACAGTCGTAGAAGTTAGAGACTTATACTATTCGTACAACTCTCAACTAGTTCTCCGAGGAATAAACTTAGAAATTAAAAAAGGCGAGATAGTAGCCATTATGGGCGAAAACGGAGCTGGAAAAACCACTCTAATAAAACACTTTAACGGACTGCTAAAGCCTAAAAGGGGGGTAGTAGAAGTTTTTGGAGTAGATACCAGAGAAGCCAGCGTAGCTGAGCTTTCCAGAAAAGTGGGATTGGTATTCCAAAACCCCGACCATCAGCTCTTCGCGGAAACTGTGGAGAAAGAAGTAGAGTTTGCGTTAAGGAACTTTGGGTTTGAAGAAGAGACGATAAAGAAAAGGGTAGATTGGGCTTTAAACCTAATGGGCTTAGCCAGGTACCGCCACCGCTCTCCCTTTACACTGAGCATAGGTGAGAGAAAACGGCTGGCGATAGCCTCTATATTATGCTACGACCCGGAGCTTATAATATTCGATGAGCCAACAGCCGGCCAGGATTTTCTTCAAAAAGAAAGAATAGCAGAGCTGTTGAACCTACTGCGAACCCGGGGCAAAACCGTGGTGGTGGTAACCCACGATGTAGAGTTTGTAGTTACTAGATTTAAGCGAGTAATAGTGATGAGTCGAGGCGAGATTATCGGAGACGGGGATATAAGGGACGTACTGTCAAACCCGGAGATATTGAAGAAAGCCAAGCTTGTGCCTCCTCAGATCGTCAAATGCGCATGGCTTCTATCGGACTTAGGCGTACCTAAAAACATTATCTACCCCGAGGAATTAATTGAGAAGATAAAAAGCATACTAGGCGCCCCGTATGGATAGCATACTTGAAGGCTTTAAGTTTAAAAGAAAAAACACGCTCATCCACAATCTCGATCCTAGGGCTAAGTCTGTATACCTGGTACTGTCGTTTATATCAGCTCTCCTATTCATAGAGCCAGTACCGCTGGTAATAATATTCCTCACTTCAATTCCACTAGTGGCAATCGCTAAAGCTTTTAGAGAATGGAGTAGAAGCATGAAAGGTTTGCTTTTCTTCATTATTTTTATTTTTGTCCTGAATTTATTCTCTGCCGCGGAGAATAGAGTTAACTATGCCTTTTCCATGGTATTCAGGTTTTTAGCTTTAACCTCGGCTTTCTCAGTTTTCTTTCTCACGACAACACCTGACGATTTTATGTCTGCACTGGAGAAATTGGGGCTTCCTAAGGAATACACGCTAATGTTTACTATGTCAATGCGTTTCGTACCTACGTTGGCAAGAGATCTGCAAGTTATAGTTGACGCGCAAAAATGCCGAGGTCTTGAACTTGAAAAGGGCAACCTGATTAGGAAAGTCAAGAACTACGTGCCTATATTAATACCTCTAATTATATATGAGATAAGGAGGAGTATAATGATAGCGGAAGCTCTAGAGTCCAGAGCTTTCGGAGCTTTAAAAAGAACTACATCTTATACCGAGTTAAAGTTCAAGCCTAGGGATTATGCCTTTATAGCTGTAGTATTAGCTTTCTTCGGAGCCCTTATATACCTAAAGATAACAGGCTTAATGCCTGAGTGGATGAAAGTGAAACTGCCAGAAATCCCATGATTCACTAAACACGATGTCCTCTACTCTTTAAGACCGCTAGCCAGGGATTACCTCGGACAAAAGAAGGCATATACTGCCCCGAAGAATTATCGCCACTACCCTGACTCTCCTCTTTTGAAGTAACTACTTTAACGTTAAGTCCCGAAAATGCTGCTGCGAGCCTATCTATACTTTCAGCTAATTTTTCAATGCTGCTCTCTAGTCTATCTAGTTGCTTAATAATGCCATCTACATTGATTTGAGGCTGAATGCTCCGCGGCGTCGACTGAATCCCCATTATATCGGTCAGAGTCTCCCTAACCACTTTTTTTATCTCCTCGAGAAGCACCTCTCTGGTTAGCACGTTTTTCAAACCTCTAGCTTTCAGCGCCGGAGGCTTTGCTTGTACGGGCTTTCCGTCCTCTCCTCTCTTAAGATCATTTAAATCGATTCCTAGAGCTTTTAGATTAAGCCTATACTTGTAAGTTGCCTTATATACAGTTCTAGGGGCCACTCCTAAGACCTCGGCTATCTCTTTAGCGGTGCCGCCGCGTTTAAAGAAAACCGATATTATTTGTCTCTCCGTTTTTGTTAAACGAACCTTAGGGCCTTCTAG
>Ga0190366_1000300_pt1 | contig 11502 bp, 14 predicted proteins | sample 487218910_MG_FD_169990 | JGI IMG/M metagenome (GOLD analysis project Ga0190366, IMG submission 169990) | Hydrothermal vent microbial mat bacterial communities from Southern Trench, Guaymas Basin, Mexico - 4872-18-9-10_MG | ecosystem: Environmental > Aquatic > Marine > Hydrothermal vents >...
CTCGCCTGCTCTGCTTCATTTTCTCAAAATCAACGAGTGCCGGTCCCATGTAAAGAAGCAGCGATTTAGGGGGCGGCGAAAGAGCGAGTTTCACTCCTTTCTTCTTGAAATAGAAAAGTGGATAAACTCCAATAGGAGTGTTTCCTTTCATACCTATGAGCGGATATAGTCTGCTATTTGTGTGCTTCTCTACTATCTTCAGCCATCTCCACGTGTGAAATATATAACCATGAGGTGACCTATTCACAAGTTCATCCCATTCTTTCTCATCTCCCGCTATTTTCAGCTCTATTTCCATTTTTCTTCATCCCCTCCATCTTCGCAATCTTCTCGTCTATTGAGCCTATCACTCTCGCAGGGACGCCAGCGACAATTGTGCGAGGGGGCACATCTTTCGTCACGACCGCACCTGCAGCAACGATAGAATGCTCACCAATGGTAACTCCGGGAAGAATTATTGCGCCTGCTCCTATGTATGCGTTCCTTTTAATCACCACACGCTTCTTAAGCATCGGAATATCAGGTTGAACGCAATGGTAGCTCGTGTCATGAGCAACGATTATCACATTCGGTCCAATATCTACATTCTCCTCAATCTCAACAAGCTCGGGATACGATTCCTCTATGAAAACTCCCATCGCTATATCAACATTCTTTCCTATTTTCGTGCCTCTGAGTCTATACAATGCTCTTTTTATGCGAACAAAGGGAATATTCATCGCTAAAATGTGTAAAAGGCATAAATATGCATCTAATATTTTATTGTCCATATTCAAATCCTGAGTAAGCGCCTCAGTTTTTTTTCATAACTTAATTCAATCAATTTTATCAGAAGAGAAGAGTATTTCTTCGCAGAGAAGCAAACAGATAGGGTAGGGTTATATTTTGCCTTAAATTGAACTAACCGCTCCGTCCCTGCTCCTATTTCCTCACAATATTTAAACCCATGTTCGCATGCCCATTTTATCGCCTCCCAATGTGCTAAATCATTTGGAGAGACTCCTTCAACATTTGATTTTGCAGAACCTATCCAAAACGAGATTTTATTTTTGTAGCAAAGGGCAACTAGCCCCCCCACAGGTTCATTTTCATATTTTGCAACGAAAATACGGAGATTGTTTGGATAAAATTCATCATACAATTCAGAAAGATAACTTTTGGGTATATAAACAGCTCTATTCTGTCTTTTATATCTCTCCACAATGGCATTGTAAACAAAATAGAGCTCATCTTTACCTCCTTCTTCTACATATATTCCTTTTCTTTTTGCTCTCTCTATATCTTGTCTGAGTCTTTTTTTAAATTGCGCCCAAATATGCTCTGGACCTTTGCTTAAATCAAAGATGTAATTAAAAAAAGGATTTATTTGATAACCTGTCCAGATAAATGGGCGGCAGTCCAACATGCCAGGGGGGAGAAAGATGAAGACATAGTTCGCTTTCAGTTCCGAAAATATGAAATTGTCTATTTCTCTCTGAAGGTCAGATAAAAATGACAATCTTTTATCCTCTTTTAATTTATCATAATCTTTCAGCACAGGTCCTAAATATGGAATCGCTGCGTATGGTGGGGGGGAAAATACCATCTTGATAATTTTTTTCTTATAGAATAAGGGGATAATACCGATGGGTTCAGTGCCCTTATAACTAATGATAGGATATAATTTTAGATTTGTGTGTTTTTCAGCAATTTTAAGCCATTTCCAGGTGTGGAATATCGTGCCGTGGGGTGAGCTATCTACCAGTCTGTCCCATTCCTCTGCATCCTTTTCACTTACTATATTCAATTCTACGCTCATTCATCTTCCACCATCTCGCTATTTCTCCGGCAGTTGTGATCCAAGCGCCCTTTTCCTTGCATACTCTTATCAGTTTCTCGTAAATTTTCGCCCATCCCGGGAATTCAAGCTCATTGAACACAGAGTGATGCCATAAAACTGTCAATACGCCTCCCTTCCGCTCAACTTCCTCTATCATTTTCATGCATACCGCCCACGGATTATCATATCTGAATAATGCAATATCCTCTATCGCAAGTGGAATTTCAAGTAATTTCAGCGGTCTACCTTCTCCATCAACGGGATGGAAAGGATAGCAGATGCCCCACCTGAATCCCACACGGTCATTGAATCCCAGTGTGCTGTCATACTCAAAACCCAGTTTCTCATGAATTTGCCATGTTTGCGGAATTTCAAGGTTAAGATTATGCTGTCTTATTCCTTCCACCTTCGCACCCAGTATGCTCTCAAGCATCTCTTTCTCTTCTCTCAATTTGTTCGGATCCTTATAGGAATAAAAAGAGCCGTGAAGACCTATTTCCCATCCTTCAGAATGCAATGTTCTTATCATCTCCACCACATTCTTATCTGTTATGTCATATCTTCTGCCATAATGTCTCCATGTGCTTCTGTCAAGTAATCTCACTTTTCCCCGCTCATTGAGGAAGAAGAATGTGGATTTCACACCCAACTTCTGCTCTAATTTCATAATATTTTCAAATGTCCAGTAGGGTTCTTCCCCTCTTATTTTGCGTAGAAAAGATAGAAACTCCCTTTTCAATCCTATTATGTCTCCTTTTTTAATATTCCTTATCGAGTTCGTCACATATTGATAAGTTTTATGCAGCTCATCAACATCATGAGTAAGGCATATAGCAAATCTTTTTCCCTCAGGCCATAATACCCTTCGTGAAATCAATATCTTTTTCTCCAATTCCATACGATATTAAATACACCCTTCTTCTCAAGTTTCTATGTTATAGTTTAAATTCATTTCCAAATATTTACCTTTGATATGACAAATCTCTCCTTTCCCGACCTCGTTGGAGGTATAGAATCAACAAATTCTATGTTCACTTCGACTTCCTCTCCCGCCATGCCTTTTATCTTTTTCAATATATAATCCGCATCTTCTTTTGTAAATTTTTCATTTTTCACAAGTTTTATGTCTATTCTGTGCTGATTTTCCTGCAATATTCGGAATTTATTCACCCCTTCTACGTCCTTGAATAGGTTTGTGAAGAAGTTAGGGAGCAGAAAATTTCCACTTGGCGTCACAACTAAATCTCCAACTCTTCCCTCAATTGATTCCATACATGATAAACCCCTACCGCATTCGCACATTTCATCCGAAGGTATGCCCACATCTCCAACTTTATATCTTATGAATGGCATTACATAGTTATCAAGATTCGTGAATACTATTTCGCCTATCTCTCCAGGGGACACTTGCTCATTCCCCCTTAATATTTCAACAATCGCAGTCTCATCACATAAGTGATATTTATCATGCATTTCACACTCAAAAGCCAGGGGAGTTGCTTCTCCGCCGTAACAATCAAAAACTTTGCAGTCAAATTGCTCTTCAATCGTCTCTCTATAATGAGGGAACAACTTCTCCCCCGTCGTCATTACCGCATTAGGTTGTATTTTTATATCAAATTCTCTCGCATATCTCGCCAATAAGAATGCTGGAGATGCGTAACTCCTTATAATTTTCGGATTGAATCTCTTTATTCTCTTTAAATGTTCTTCCGCACTATTCTCATTTATTGTTGATGCACCGATATGCAAACATCTCATCAAACGGTCTTGAATTCTTTTAAGTGATTTTTTTCTCTCTTCCATATCCACTTTAACATAAGGTTCTCCAAGTTTATAACCCGCCCAGCTCCAGCAACGGAGCGTTTGAGCCCAACTATAACTATATACATCTTTACTAATATAAAATTTCAAAGGTTCTCCTGTTGTTCCACTACTATGAACCTCCAAAAACTGCGACCCCTTTATGTTTCTCGCCTTCATATCTTTAAAATTCTTCCTTATAATGTCTTTTGTCAAAAAAGGAAGCTTTCTCAAATCTTCCCTCGTTTTTATGTCGTCTGGATGCAAATTCAATTCTCTGAACAAACGGTGGTAATAAGGAACATGCTCATAAGCGTGCTTTATTAATGCTCTCAGCTTCCTGTCCTGCATCTTCTTTATATCTTCAGGTTTCCACCACTGTGTCTTCTCCAACAGTTTTAAATATTTTTGTATCTTCGTCCCCTCTGAAATCTCTATTAACGGGAATATGATGCGCCTGAAAAGCTTGGAATACATCTTTTCTTCCTTCACTTCCCCTCTCCACAATTTTCTTTCTCGCATATCTTAACAAATTTAAGGATAAAGAAGTCCGAAAAGAATTTTAATATGGGAACATTTCCCCATTTCTTATAGCCTAATTTATCCATAAATGAAAATATTTTTGAGGGTAAGAGGGTATGAATAGAAAATATTCCGCACCAATAGACTAAATTAAGATTCGCTTCATATCCGAGATTTCTGAAATCAAAGTAACTCAATGCCTGTTTCGTGACAATTTTATGATGAATATATTTCGGATTATTTTTATTGAAGGAGAATATGTATTGTAGATATCGCATTAAAGTCCTTATACTGATTCTATTTGGGTCATAAATGACAAGTTCTCCTTTCTCTCTCAAAACTCTTGATATTTCTTTCATAATTTTCCGCTTATGTGGAGAATAAACAATTGAGTAAACTGCCACAACCTTATCCATAACTCCATCTTTAAACGGGAGATGTTCCATGCTTGCCATCACAATTTCGCCTCTTGATACATTCTTCTTCGCTTTTTTGCACATTTTTCTTGAAATGTCTATACCTATGACGGAACATCTATTCTCGTATCTTTTTATTGTGTCTCCCCCGCCACAGCCTATATCTAAAACATAATCTCCATCTTTAACTCTTAATAAGGCATCAACTAAAACAACCCTTCCGTAATAAAACAGTTCATCACTTCTTTCCTTCTTCCTCCTTCTCAGCATGTCGTCCAATTGTTCGACAAAAGCATCATCTGCCCATATATTTCTCATCATATTCCTTCTCAAATCCCTCAATTTTTGTTTTCATAGAAGCTATCTGGGTATCTTTCAATGAAATCGGTCATCCATGCTGTCACATCTATCTTCTCGCTCAAAAGCTTCTCCCTCTTCCTCTTCCATTCCTTCTTTGCGTTCCCATTTTCCAATATTTCTATCGCCTTCTCCAACGCTTTGTTTTGATCAGGGTAAAAATATAGCAGTCCATATTTATCACGCAATTCAATGAAATTACCGCTTAACTCGCCAGTTGCAATCCCTTTAGAAGTTGATTCTATGTGTATAGAAGGCGTTCCAAGTATAGCCGCTTCAACCGCCATCGTTCCTCCCTCCCCTATATATAAATCCGCATAATAAAGTAATGAATGTATCTTCTCAGGTGGAATTATTATCCTATACTTTTCGAGATTTCTATCAAGTTTTCGCTCCGAAGATATGAAAACTCTTCCATAATGCTCAAGCGATTTTATAATATCCATTTCTGTTCCTCTCCTTATCCCTCTCAACCCGATATCATGCGATGCTGTTCCAGAGATGAAACGCAAAATAATATACTTATCATCCCTGCTCAATTCCATTTCTTCCAAAACCCTTGGGTCTGGCTTAAAGTAATTTGGATGCAAATAAGCGAGCTCTTTGTATCCATTATACCTTATTTCTTTATCACCATGAACTTCTTCCTTATAGCAAGTCGGTCTTATAAGAACATCTGAAAAAGGCAACAATAACCAATCAAATTTAGATATCTCAGTATCTCCAAAATTTATATAATGCCTTCTCGTCAATATCCCCGCATGTGCCATATAAATGGAACCTACTCCTACCAACAAATCAACTTCATATTTCTTTATTAATTTCAACAGTTTTATCTCCATCTTTATCGCATTTAAAGCTTTATTCCGCATACCTATCACATTTTTACCCACTACATCATATTTGAATTCATAAGCATTTAACAATTGCAGCGTAACTTCTTTATCTGTCGCTGCAATATAAATATTATATCCCCTTTCTTGCAAATTCCATAATGTATTTTTCAGAAAATGAACATGAGCGGGATGCCCAACATGAAAAAGTATGTTCCTTATTTCTTCCGGCACCTTCTTAAAGAACATCTTTTCATCTCCTCCCCTCTATGCTTCCTTTCTTTCCCCTTCCCTTTTTTTTCTCATAATACCTTCCAAATCTGAGAGAATTTTCCCAATTGTAGCGATGGGGTCATCCAACGCCAATATAGCATAGGTTTTCTCACCCTTGTAAGAGCGCAATACATGGATAGCCTTACCAGAACGCATTATTCCTATTACTGATAAAATATCCTTCAACGGGTGAACATATTTCACTCCAACTTTATACTTCTCAACCCTTCTCACACGCTCGTTCAAAGAAACTTTGTATAAAAGATATGGGAAGTCAACACCACAGTATATTGGCAATTGAAGATACGACCAGAAACGAGGATTAACTTCTATTAATTTTGGAACACCATCACGAGGGTCTACTTTGAATTCTATCTCCGCAACTCCATACCATTTCCAAGCATCAAAAAGTTTTTGCCCCATCTCTGCGATTTCAGGTTCCCAAGTGCTCTCTCCGAAAGTTGTTATGCCTCCCGTTATGGGATATTCTCTTATCTTTCTCGCAGTAAAAATGGCAACAGGTTCGGAATTCCTGTCATATAGAACATTTGCCATCCGCATCTGCTCACTTCCTCCCGGTATATATTCTTGAACGACAACATCCCCATATATCATACTTAATTTTTTATACACATCTTTCATTTCTTCAGGCGTGTTTATTCTCATAACGCCTTCCGCAGACCCCTCACTTTCCCTCGGTTTTATTATAGCGGGATACTCAATACGCTGGGAAATACGCTCCATTTCTTTTTCATTCCGAACAAGATATGTTTCAGGAACAGGAATTCCTATATTTGATGCGGAATGAACACTTTCATATTTATCATAGGCGGTCTTCACTTTATCGAAATCAGGAATAGGAACTGATGTTATCTCTTCAAATAATTTCTTATTCATTGAAATAGGTATTATTGTGGCGTTTCCCATCGGAATTAATACATCACTGCGCATCTCGTTGATAATATTATAGAGTGCATTCACGAAATTTTCACTCCTTGGATCTGGATAACAAGTATATCGTTGGCAATATCTCGATTTTAACTTGCATATTGCTGTATCTCCTGCTATCACCTTCACCCCTCTTCTTCCCAGAGACCTCATCACAGTCAGCGTCAGGTGCCATGCGGCATTCGTAAGAAATACTGTTCTCATTTCCCCCACCTTATCTTCCTGTATATTTTGAATCCTCTTTCCGCAAGCCAGAATTTCAGCGGAGCATGTATCTTTCTGTAACGACCGAAATTGACCATTGTTCCTCCAAATCGTCTCTTAAATTCTCTTACTCCATATTCCCTCTTCGGGTTACCTGCACCCCCAAAGTCAAAAATGTGAAAACCTTTTTCTGAACCCCACTTAAGCACACACCATACTAGAAATTCGTTTGGATGGTATGAAAGATACCTTCTTTTTGCACCCGCATACCAATCATAAATCTTATTTTTGTAGCATAAAACAAATCTCCCCGCAATAATTTCATCTCTCACTTTTGCGAGGAAAACTCTTGCCTTCCCAGTACCACATAACACATTAAAAGCTGAGAGGAACAAAGTTTTATCTGCAAGAGGTAGCCCTGCCTTTCTATATGTTTCTAATAAAATCTCATAAAAGGATTCTATCTCCTCCGAACTATCGGCTATCTTGAGATTTACTCCACACTTTATTGCTTTTTTTATATTTTTCCTCCTCTCTTTAGAAAAATCCGAAAATATTTCTTTTGGTGTTCTGTTTATATTTATCATAAAGTTAGAATGTTCATAATATTTATATCTCATCCCTTCGAGAGTACCTAAGATCTCTGAAGTGTCCCACATATTTCTGATCTCGGTATAAATAGCTTTTTTTCGTATAATCCTGTCGTAGTATTCTATTAACATCTTTAATGCTTTAATGCCTTCTTCCCCCTCAACAAACAGCGGACCTCCTTGGATTATAGAACGAGATGAGAGAGGACCAAGTATGTCTCTCTCTCTTATCACAACCGCTTGCAAAAGAGCAATAATATTGTCAGTATCATCAATAACTGCTAACGATATTGGCTCATAATTCTTCGTTCGCTTGTAAACCTCAGCCATCTCAGGTGTTTGGAAAATGTTTCCGTGTGGATGATTATACACAAAATCGCTCCACTTCTTTGTGTCAAGTGAGCTTGTTATTTTAACGGAAACTTCTGTCATATAATCTTATCCCAATCTTCCCTACGTTTTTTATATTCTGCCACATAAATTCTTTCAGCCATTCACCGAAGTTTCTGCTCCATCTGTTGGGATGCACGGATATACATATTTGGTCAATTCTTCTATCATTTAATACTTGTATTACATCATCTGTGCTTTTTATATTCTTATACAAAACACTCCTTACATTCACAAGATCCTTCACACTGAATTTTGTGCTCCAATTCCTTCCTGTATCTGTCAAATATAGCACCTTCTTATAATTTATTGAGATGTAAGGTTCGCCGATAATATCAAAATTCCTGAAATCATATACACTCCACAAATCCCTGTTTATCCATTTGCTCAGGGGATTTCCATGCATGCATATTGTTTTAACATCATAAATCTTCCTGAACGCTTTCAATTCCTCCTCAAATATCCTTATCGCCTTCTCAAAATCCCCTTTCGTCTTATCCAGCACCTCGTAATGGTACCCTATTTCATGCCCCATACTCGCTATTTTTTTTATTATATCTTTCCTGAAGACTCCCCTCTTCATCCTGAAGTAATAAGTTGATTTTATACCCATCTCCCTCTCTAATTCCGCCATTCTCAACGCACTTTCTGGTTTCCTATCCACATCATGTCTCATTATAACCACACTTCCCGATGGATTCTGCATCAAATATGATTTCACGGTCATAGGCTCGTATCCTTTCAAAATAGCTTCGCATAATTCTCTATATTTCGCCAGTGTAAAATCGCGCATTTTTACACCTCTTTACTCCTATTTCTTCATCTTCACATATATTCTTCTTATCCGCTGTTCACTGCGATGCCACTGAGCTATCTGTCTTAAAACCTGTCTCTTCTAATGCCCTCACAGTATCCTCATTTATCCTCAACATCGGCGCCCTGAAAGATTCTGTTCTTCCTGCAACATCTTCTATGACCTTCTTCGCTCGCTTCAGCTCTTCCACCTGCTCCTCATATCTCAAAGAATCAAACGCCCTTTGCGGTGAGTGGTCATAGCCGTGACATCCTATCTCATGACCCGCATCTCTCACCATTTCCACCGCTTCGGGAAACATCTCCGTCATTTCGCCTGTGAAGTAAAACGTGCATTCGCAATCATGCTTCGCAAACAAATCAAGTAAAGATGGGAGTCCTTGCTCATAAACGCGCTTTCCTGTCTCATAATCGCACCTGTTCAACGGAATCGAAAAGCTTTCTACATCCACAGTCATCAGAAAATACATTTTAACATAACTATCACAGGCACTTGAAAGAGACCTTTCTCACTGCTATGCAGTCTGAAAGATGATTTGCCATCATACACTTCTTCATGAGAAAAACTTATTGTTTTTATTGCATTTTCGTAGGCATCAACCCTAAGCCAGAACATTCTCGACATGTAGCGAGTATCTTTGAAATTTTTAAATCTTGCAACTCTGAAAAAGCCTGTGATATCAGTGCATAGTGCATCTCATTTTTCATTTTTAGAGGAATACTACCTCTTGATACCTTCAATCTGAACGCAGGGTCTATGTCTTGAAGCTGAATGACATCCACAGATATGCGCAACATCTGCTCTACCTTCACATTCAATTTTACGAGCTCGCTGAATGAAAATGCAGGAACCGCATATACAGTCACATCTACGTCTCTCACCACATTCCGCCTTGTGAAAACGCCAAATATATATGCAAGCTTTATCCTCTCTTCTCGCTCAAAGAATTCTTTCAATCTACGCAAAATATCTTCTTTCTCTTCCCTTTTGAACTTGTAATATTTTATTTTATCCACCATATTTTCTTCCACCGATTCTGAGAAACTTTCAACACATCTGAAGTTCTTCCCAATCTATTTTTTGGAGCGAATCTTCCTCAACTCACATGACATACCGTTCCAAGCCAGAATATATAATTAGGGTCTTTCAGCCATTCCTTTAACGAAGGCGCCCAGGAGAAGAGCCCCCTTCTCTCGCCATACATGAGCAGCTCGCATGCTTTTTCAAGTCCTCGCCTGAACACCCTCATCGCAGGTGTCTCTTTCAATTTCTCCAAAATTTCAGCGAGTCGCATGGAGAGATGCCCGTTCACTATTCTTCCTCGTATTTTCGCATATGAAAGCGAGGCGAGAAGTAAAGCACGCTCAAACACGCTCAGCCTCTTCCAATTTCCGTTCCTCATTCCCCTCCGAAAGCCGGCGAGGAGGCTCTCGTATGTGAGCATCTCTTTTTATTCTCACCGTAAGTATATATAATTTTCCCTATAAATAATCACATGTTTCTCTCAGCGGGCGGAAAAACTACTGAACCCCTGAGAAGCGAAATCAGATTATCCATCTTATCACCTCAAAAGCCTCTGCATATTTCGCATTTATTTGAATGCCTCTCGTCCTCGCAAGGCTTCTCACGAAATCTTCACTGAAATAAGCCCTATCCTTCTGCGATTCATAACTTTTCAACGCCCTTATTTTCTTTTCAACATGCCTCTCATCAAGAATGACGAAAGCAATTGTGTCAAAAGTGATATTGTTCCAGGGTTGTTCATATCCGAGGATTGTGCATTCTTTGAATGCTCTCAGTGTTTCTTCCCTCGTAACTTTATGGTCCTGATGCGTGTCGTATGAGGAAGGAGTCAAGACCATGTCAGGTTCCACCATCCTCCTTACATCTATTAGGGCGTCCAATATTTCCTGTCTGCTCCTCGGAAATTCCCTCACCTCAAAATTTAAAATCATCAGATTTTCTCTTTTTATCCCCAATATCTCTGTTGCCTTCTTCACCTCTTTTCTCAATATATCCTTAGGACAACCCAAAGGAACTGATTTCTCACAGCTTGATAGCGCAACATAAAACACTTCTTTTCCCTCCTCAACAAATCTCGCTATGCTTCCTCCGCATCCAAGCTCACCGTCATCCGTGTGCGGACTCAATACCAAAATCCTCTCAAACATACCACATCTATCCCGCTGACTGATGCTTATTGAACATTCCTAATGGGTCTATTTCCTCACTCCTCTCCCCTATTCCTTTTATAGTTTCGTAAATATGCACGATATTTTCACCATAAACAACATCCTTTTCTATTCTGTAAAATTCACCCTCTCTTATCTCAGAATCCCTAAGTGTTTTGTGCCACATATCCAAAATCCTTCTCGGTCCGACAGCAACGAACAAGTCAAAAGCGGAAGGAATTATAGAAAAAACATCTTTGGCTATTTTCAGCAATGTGTCAGAGAACAGATACAATCTGCTATATCTACGAATGACATCCTCTTCACCATTTTTTATCTCATCTGCAAATGCATTCCTTCGT
>Ga0190366_1000301_pt1 | contig 11500 bp, 10 predicted proteins | sample 487218910_MG_FD_169990 | JGI IMG/M metagenome (GOLD analysis project Ga0190366, IMG submission 169990) | Hydrothermal vent microbial mat bacterial communities from Southern Trench, Guaymas Basin, Mexico - 4872-18-9-10_MG | ecosystem: Environmental > Aquatic > Marine > Hydrothermal vents >...
GAATTTCACGATCTTCTCAGCGACTTCATCATAATTTAATTCAGGCGGAATCATCTCAATCGACCACGCAGCTCAACAATATTAGCTTAAGCGGCTTGAAAATAAATTCTACTTACCCAAAAATTTTCCCAAGTCCCACCCATCTTCGACGCTTCTTCTATTATCTCCTCTCCCTTTACCCAATCCGCGTAGTAGCGGTTTTGCTCAAATCCCTCTAGTAAGCCTTGCCGACCACGACTCCCCTCCTACAATGTCATTTCCCTATGTACATGAACCTCTATGAGTCGTCGTAGAGCAGTTAAAGATCCTTAAGTATGATTGAGCGAAATTAAATCTATTAGAAGGCTGTCGAGCAGATCGTTAGAGGTGTTCACGCCATGAACTTCTTCAAGACGCTCGACGACGTCGATGTAAGGGGTAAAACGGTTATAGTTCGAGTCGATCTAAACTCGCCCGTCGACCCTGAGACGAAGAAGATTCAAGATAATGAGAGGCTGAGGGCTCATGCGGAGACGCTTAGAGAGCTCTCGGATAGGGGTGCGAGGGTAATAGTCTTGGCTCATCAAGGGAGGAAGGGGCAGCCCGACTTCCTATCGCTGAAACAGCACGCGGAGCTATTATCGAGGCATATTGGGAAGCCTGTTAGATATGTTCCAGACATCCTAGGAGCCGAGGCGGATGAGGCGATAAGAAGCCTCAAGCCCGGGGAGATCCTATTGCTCGAGAATGTCCGGTTCTTGGAGGAGGAGACGGTTAAGGCGAGTCCCGAGGAGCATGCTAAGGGGAAGCTCGTCTCAAAGCTCTCGAAATACGCCGACCTATTCGTTCAAGACGCCTTCTCGGTCGCCCATAGATCTCACGCATCCACAGTCGGCTTCGCGGCGGTCTTACCCACAGTCGCTGGGAGGGTTATGGAGAGAGAGCTCAAGGCCTTGACCGAGATCCTTGAGAAGAGGGATCGAGTGATCCTATTCATGGGCGGGAACAAGCCCAAGGACTGTATAAGCGTCATAGACTCGATCCTCAATAGGGGTAGGCCTGAGATCAAGCTATTGCTCTCAGCCGGAATCCTAGGACAGCTATTCTTGATAGCTGAGGGATATGATCTCGGGGAGCCAAGCCTAAACTACATCAAGAAGAAGAAGTTCGATGAACTCCTCCCAAAGATCGAGGAGCTTAAGGAGAGACTTGGGGAGAGGCTTCATAGGCCGATAGACGTGGCATGCGAACTCGATGGAAATAGATTTGAGGTTAGCGTCAAGATGCTCCCAGCCCCATCCGAGATAATGGATATAGGTGGGGAGACCGCAAACAGGTACACCGAGCTAATCCTATCCGCGAGTAGGGAGGATGCGATAATAGTTAAGGGTCCTGCCGGAGCCTATGAGCGGGAGATCTTTAGGCGTGGAACCTACATGATCTATAGGGCTTTGGCTAGGTCTAAGGCCTTCACCCTAATCGGTGGAGGGGACTCATCAACCGCGATAAGGCTCGTCGGATTAAGCCCAGAAGACTTCTCCTATGTGAGCCTCGCTGGAGGAGCATTGATCCACTACCTATCCGGGGAGAAGCTACCTGGAGTCGAGATACTCAAGAGGACTTAAACGAATCCTAACATTTAGAACGAGACCCCTTAGAGGCGCTGGCCTCAGATTTAATGCTGGATCTTCTCAAAGATCTCATGTATATCTTATGGATTATGGCGGCGGGTATGAGCGAGAAGGGGACGTGAAGCGCGTTAAACAGCGATGTGAGCAAGAGCAATATAGAGACGAGTTCGAGATCCGATGAGAAACTCAGCCCCATCGCCCTCGACAGGAGACCCTTAGCGAACGGGAGATACAGTTTTGGGAAGAGGATGTAGTAGAGGATGAAGGCGGCGAAGGCCATCACCGAGACCCTGAAGACGATCCCCATGAATAGGAGGATCGCCACATCGAATCTCTTAAACTCCCTAGACTTAGATTTCCGCAACCTCTCCGCGGCCGCGAATCCCGTGAGCATGGAGACCATCGCTAAGAACTTCATCGAGGGGCCTATCAACACGTGGTATGGCTTGCCGAGGTTTAGGGCGAGGAACTCGATGAACGCGACCGTTAAGCCGGCCTTAAACCCGAAGATCAGGAAGGCGATCACGCATGGGATCTCGTCGAAGCGGAAGGTGAGGAACGGGAGTGGTGGGAAAGGTATCTTTAGATGCATTAGGGCCAAGAGTATGGTGGATGCTGAGAGGAGGGCAGCCCCCGAAACCCATAGACTCAGCCTATCATCCATTCCGATTAGATGCCGCTGGCCGAGATTTTAAAGTAGCTAGATCCTCGTGATAAGTAGCCGCGTTCCTCATCCTTTTAAGGGAAAATCATCATGTCTGCCACGTGATCGCTCGGTGATCCGGCCATGAAGAGGGGACTCCTCATAGTGGTCGAGGGGATAGATGGCGCTGGAAAGACCACGCATGCGAGGAGGATTGTGAGATGGTTGAGGGAGAGGGGGATCAAAGCCCATTACACCTTCGAGCCCACTAGAGGGGCGATTGGGAAGATTTTAGAGGAGATGGCCTCGAAGAGGAGGGTTGATGTCAAGGTTGAGGCGCTGCTCTTCGCAGCCGACCGAATCGACCACCTCAATAGGATCATCGAACCACTTCTTGAGACGGGATACGTAGTTGTCTCGGATAGATATGTTCATTCATCGATAGCTTATCAATCGATCACAGTCGGCGATCAGAGATGGGTTGAGGAACTAAATAAGTTCGCTGAAAAACCAGATCTCGTCATACTCCTCGACGTCGATCCAGAGATAGGCTTGAGGAGGATTAAGGGGAGGAAGGCTCGATTCGAGAGAATCGAGATCCTAAAGAGGGTCAAGGAAAAGTATCTCGAACTCGCCGAAAGAGAGGGCTTTAAGGTGGTCGATGCAAACAGGGAGGTTGAGGAGGTCTTTGAAGACGTTAAAGGTTTGGTTAAAGGGTTTCTTGAGGAGAAGGGGGTTCTATAGCAATAGATTTATCGTATAGGCGGTGACTATATCGGTTGGATTGGCCATAAAGCTGATCAAGGACCCGGTTCACGGCTACATCAGTCTAGATGAAGACGAGGTTGGAGTTTTAGACACTTATCCGGTTCAGAGGCTTAGGAGGATAATTCAACTTCCATTTGTCTATCTAGTCTATCCGGGCGCTAGGCATACGAGGTTCGATCACTCGCTTGGATGCATGTATTTGGCGGGGGAGTTCGCGGAGAGGTTAGGATTCGATGAGCATAGGAGGAAGGTCTTGAGATTGGCTGGACTCCTACATGACCTAGGCCACACCCCATACTCGCATCTACTCGAACCACTCTTAGAGGAGGCTGGGACAACTCATGAGGAGATGACGATAAAGATCTTGGAGAATGACGGAGAATTGAGGGAGGCGATTGAGAGATGCGGCGTATCGGTCGATGAGGTGATAGACGTTTTGAGGGGTAAGGGGGCTGAGGCGGCCATAATAAGCGGTCCTATGGACGCGGATAAGCTCGACTTCCTCATGAGAGACTCATACTTCACCGGAGCATCCTATGGATTACTGGACGCTAAAAGGATAATTTGGAGGAGTAGAGTGATAGGCGATAGACTCGCGTTAAGCTTGAAGGCCATCGGAGCCGTCGAGGAGATGGCCTTGGCGAGATACCAGAGTTTCATGAACATCTACTTTCACCACGCCGTCAGAGCGGCTCAAACGATCTTCCTCAGAGCCATCAGGATGCTTGAGAATCTGGATTTCTCATCGATGAGCATCCAAGAGTATCTGAGCTATGACGATTACGTTCTCTGGTGTATGATGAAGAGAGATGAGAGGGCTCGATGGGCTGTGGAGAGGATTGAGAGGAGGAATCTCCCAAAAGTGGCATATGAATTCAAGTTCGGTGAAAGAAGTTTTCCAAGGGAGTTGATGAGGAGGGAGGGGATAGAGGAGGCTGAGGAGGAGCTTGCGAGATTGGCTGGAGTGCCCGAGAACCATCTCTGGATAGATACGCCATACGTCCCACCCCTACCATACATGGATCAAGAGCAAGTTCAATTCTATGATGAGGTCGATGGAGAGGTTAGGGTCGTGGCCTACCGCTCACCCCTCCTAGACTTCACATCGAAGATCTACGGGATGGTGAGGGTCTACACGGAGCGAGAGTATCTAGAAAAAGTTAGGAGAGTTGCCGAGAACTACTTCACGAGACGCTGAATATCACCTAGCCATGAATCTCCGATAAACCCTGTATCCAACGTAGGCCAAGACTGCGACAGGCGTCCCAGCGATCGCCAAGAAAGTCAAACCATACACGATGTAGTATATTGCCGCGATAGCTGCGGCCAACACTGGAGTTATGTTGAAGGACGGGTATGGCGATGGCCTTGGCCTCGGCTTTCCAGGCTGGGTGACGTGGACCATTATGGTCGAGTATTCAACCCTCCGCTGAAGATACTTCAACTGCCCTTGAATCCTCTCTATCTCGCCTCGAATCCTCCAGAGCTCCCGCTCGATGATCATCAATTCTTGGACATTTCTGGCCTTATCCATGGCTTTTAGGAGCCAATCCTCCTCAGCCTTCAAGTTTCTGAGCCTAGCCTCGAGGTCGATATACTGTTCCGTCACATCCTTCCCGGAGACCTCCTCCCTCAAGATCTTCCCAAGCCTCCTGATTCTAGCCAAGGCGTCGAAGAAGCTCTTCTCCGGAACCCTCACGACTATGTTGGCGGAGATCCTCCCATCCTTGTGAACTCCCATAGACTCAACATATCCTCCGAGGGAGTCCGCGATTAACATAATCTCATTAACGACCCTCTCAGGATCCTCTGACTCCATATCGATATTCGCGGTTCTAATTATCATCCTATTCACGTATTCGACTTGCTGAGGGAGAGAAGTTTTTCCAGCCTCTGCGCGGCCGGCTAAACTCTCGACTTCAGGCTTAGTGGTTACGGCGGTAACGGGTTTCATAGCTTTTGGCCTCCACGCCATAAGCTCTTCAAACCTCTGTGACCCTGCAAACGCCATCGTTCCGAAGAAGTATGTCGATGTTATCATGCCTATTGCGAGCGACGCGGCCAACAGCGCCAAAGCCAATATTATTATGCGTTTTTTACTCCACCTCATCGACATATATCGTGATCCGGCCATGAGATAATGTCATTGAATCGAACAATCCGTTCAATCAATAGAACAGGGTAAGATGTGTTTGATGGACTCATCGGCGGCTTTTGTTCAAGTCGATTCTCAGCTTGTGATTTAGGAGAGTTGAGAGTAGCTCGTCGTTCTCGATGACCTCTTCAACCTCTTCGACCGGTGTTAGTAGGGTTATCTTCCTAGTCCTCCCATATCTTCCCCTGTTCACTAAGTCGCTCTTCAAGACCCCGAGCATGTCGAGCTCCGATATGAGGCTACTCACCCTCCTATTAGTCAAGGGCTCGACTCCGATCAATCCACACAGCTCTCTATATGCTTGATAAACGGTTCCAGAGATGGGTTCCCCGACGCCGCCTCTCTTCAAGAGTATGAGTGAGGTTAGGATGAGCTTGCTGTGGAGGGGGAGGGTCGATAATGCCTCGAAGATCCTTCCACGCTCGATTATATTCTGAGCGAGCCTAACATGCTTCTCCTCAACCCTCTCATCGCCGTTCCTCTCAGCGACCTCAGCCGCAACCCTCAACAAATCTATGGCCCTCCTAGCATCTCCATGCTCGGCGGCGGCTAAGGCTGCGCAGAGGTTTATCACCTCCTGTGGGACAGCTCCCTCATAGAATGCCTCTGAAGCTCTCTCGCTTAGGATGTCTATCAGCTCGATCGCCGTATACGGGTGGAAGACTAGCTCCTCCTCGCTCAAGCTGCTCAGCACCCTCGGATCTAGGTAGTCTTTGAAGTGTAGGTCGTTTGAGACCCCGATTATCGAGAGGCCGAATCCATCGAATCCCTCATTCATCCTAGTGAGCTCGTAGAGCAGGTTGTCTCCACAGTTCTTCACGAGGGCGTCGATCTCGTCGAAGCAGGCCACGAGCAGGTACCCCTTCTCGCTAAGACCCCTCCTCAACCTATTGAATACCTCGGCCTTCGAGAGCCCCGTGAATGGAACCCTAACACCTATGGCCCCGCATAGCTCGGCCAAAACCCTATACTCCGTTCCAGCGATCCTACAGTTGATATACTCGAATCTCAGCGGGAGCTTCTCCCTAGCCGTGATCTCCTCAAACCTCTTAAAAACATATTTCACGACCGCCGTCTTGCCGGTTCCAGTCTTCCCATAGATGAAGACGTTGCTCGGCCTCGAGCATCTCAAGGCTGGTAAGAGGATCTCCCCGAGACTCCGGATATGCTCATCCCTATGCGGGAGCTTTTCAGGCACATAATCTGATCTCATAACCTCCCTATTCCTGAAGATCCTCGGCCTGCTCAGAGCCCTCTTAAACACCTCCTCTAGCGGATCTTCCACACCCGACCCTTTCCACTGGAATAGCTCCTTAGATGATCGATGATTTGTGTGAATTCGATTATTCATCGAATTAGCCCCTTGTATATCTAGCCGTTAAGCGGTATTGAATAGAACTCACCATAATATTAGAGATTTTTTCGAGAGATATAGGCCATTTTTACTGTCCGTCTAGGCGGCTTTGCCAGCGTGTTTTCCAGTGGAAATTGAGGGGTGTGGGTCGTGGCTCAACAGGTGTTTCACAGGTCGTGGAATGGTGTGTGAAGTGGTGCGAGATTAAGCTGCCTCTTACCTCTATTTCATAAAATATCCGTTAACTCGATGCTTTCACAGGAAATGGGGCATACCCCACCGTTTCCACTGGAGAATACCCATTTTTCCATCGGAAATTGAGGGGTGTGTTGTAGAGAGCTAATATCCTCCCCAGCCGCACATGCTTTAAACGCCTTCTAAGCCTTTTCCATATCTTTATCATGATGATTTCTCGTCTGAAATGGGCAGTTTTTCTAAGATTATGATAAAGGCTCGTGGCCAGAGGCTTCTAATATACTTGTTCTCAGCTTTTTCACATGGCCTCAAGGTATCGGTTTAGGATTCTCTAGGTAATATCCTAAAAATCTCTTATGATTGATTCGTCGGTTAACTACTCCTCGATCTATGTGAATATCTTGACCTTATTCTTGTCAACCTGTGAGTCTCTCTTTTAGCTTCACGCACTGTTCTAGTGTTTTCAGTAGTATGCTGAGGGTTTCTGCGAGCTTCCTTATCTCCTCTACGTCGACGGCTCTAGAGAGTTGTAGGGTTATCTCCTCGATCTTGGCGGCTAAGATCTCATGGGTCTGTGAGAGGGTGTACGTCGTTAAGGCTTCGCCTACCTCCTCGTCTCCATGAACCTTTATAACCCTCTTATTACATTTCAAGCACCAGAGCTGGCCATTTATCTCGAAGAGGGGACTCTTACAGATCGGGCACTGCTCTGAGAGCATCTTGGCCCCACTTCTCAAAGCATCGACCATCCGCTTCATGTAATCGTCCTCTTCCGAGGCCATCCCAGAGACTCTTATCCAAAGACTCCTTATTAGTATGTCTCCGAAGATTCCTCAGTCTTAAGCCAGACATAGCCTCCCCTAATTAGGCTGAGGAGGCTGTTCTTGAGGAATCTGAAGGCGGCGGGGATCGCCCTCCTCAAGATGAACCCCTTATTCCTTATGAGGTCTTCTAGGGCGTGCTTCGGATTTAGGTAGAAGTTTAGATATGCCCAGAGGAAGAGCTTCTTTATCTTCTCGGGCGTGAGGTAGAGGTTCCTCATAACAACGTCGACCGTCGTGAACTTCCTCCAATCCCTCGTCAATAGGAGGTTCTCCTTGATCGCTAGATCCCAGAGCTTCGTCCCCGGATATGGGGTCGCTATGGTGAATTGGGCCAGATCCACCCCAACCCTATTCGAGAACTTTATGGTCGCCCTAATATCCTCCTCGGTCTCATATGGGAATCCTATGATGAAGGATCCCAAGGCTCTTAATCCACATTCCTTGGCCGCCCTCGTCGCATCCATGGCCTGCTCCTTCGTGATCTTCTTATCTATAAACCTCAGAGTCTGCTCTGATCCAGACTCTATTCCAAAGTAGACCGTATGCGCACCAGCTCTATGCATGGCTGATCCGACTTCACGGCTAAATGTGTTCACCCTAGATGAAGCCGACCAAGATATATCCAAGCCCTCCTCAACTATCTTCTCGGCTATCGCGATGGCCCTCTTCTTGTTTAATGTGAATGTGTCGTCCATGAACTCGATCTCCTGCCTCCCATACTCATATCTCAGAATCCTGAGCTCCTCTAAGACCCTGTCAACGCTATGCGCTCTCCACTTCTTCCCGAATTGGAGGGATGAGGAGCAGAAGATACATGAGTATGGGCATCCCCTAGAGGTTATTATCGCCCCGAACTTCAGCTTTCCAACCCTATACTTGTCCATTGGGAGGAGGTCGTAGGCTGGAAGCGGGACATCGTCTAGATTTCGTATGAGCGGTCTTGGGGGATTCTCCCTCACCCCATCATCCACCCTATAGGTTATCCCTAAGATGTCTCTAAAGTCTCGGTCATCTCTCATGAGCTTCATCAAGAGTTCTTTGAAGGTGAGTTCTCCCTCACCCCTCACCACCACATCGATGTGCCTACATTCTTGGAGGGTTTCGGAGGCCATGAAGGTTACGTGAGGTCCCCCGATCACCACTAGGGCGTTTGGATTAACCTCCTTCGCGATTGAGGCCACATCATAAGCATCATAGATCATCGAGGTTGTCGCCGTCACCCCGACTAGATCTGGATAAAATCTCTTTAGCCTAGCCTTAATCTCTTCAAGTGTGAGGTCTTCCGCCAAGGAGTCTATTATCCTCACATCGCATCCAAGATCTCTGGCGACCGAGGCTAGGTAGGCTAAGCCCAATGGAGGCGCAGTTGCGCCTACTACTTGCTTGACTATCGACTGTGCGGGCGGTGAGATCAAGAGAACCCTCAAGGCTTCTAGAAGAGATTATCCACGACTCTATAAAGGAGTTTACCATCTTTCCTCATTCTAGATCATATTATTCGACGGTTCTAAGCCTCCTCCTCAGGGCTGGATCCCTAGCTAAGAGCTCTTCAAAGACCTCCTCGAAGGTCTTATCCCGCTGGATCTCAAGCTTCCTATAAACCCCGGTTCTCCCAAGCTCCCTCCTCCTCTTAAGAACCCTAACCCTATTCCTGAGGGTTGCTGGATCGACTCCTAAGATCTTGGCGGCCTCCTCAACATTATGCTCAACTGGCAGCTCTTCATGGCCTCTCGGGGTCGGGATTATGAGGATGAGCTGCTTATTCATCCCCGGAACCCTTAGATCGGCCTTAAGCTCCTCATACCCTATCTGGCCCGCAAGCTTATAGAAGCCTATCTCATCCCTCCTCATCTTACATAGGGGGAAGGAGATCGACGTGAGCTCGTCGATGACTAGATATGCTTTTGGAACATGGCTGGGCGTGGCCTGGATCAGTAGCCTCTCCATGGGCTTAACGCCATATTCTTGGAGATAGAGTTCGATCATCGCCGAGCTCACGGGATATTGGATGAAGATGTCTATGTCGCTATCCTCTCTAACATCTCCCCTAGCTATACTCCCATAGATTATCGGGTTGAGGCCATGGTCGGCGAGAGGCTTCATGAGCCTTAAGGCCTTCCCCCTAAGACCCCTCAGTAACCTCCAATGCTCCTCATCGTAGACGACTTCCCTATAGCTCAACCCGGAGAACTTTCGACTTTATAGGTGAAATGTTTTTCTCGGTAGCCATAAATTCTGGCTATAGAGGTATCGGGTTGGGTTGATAGTAAGAGGTATTGACCCGCTTAAGAGGTCGATTAAGCTCGTGCCAGAATCTAGCCTCGACCTACTCAATATCTTCAGGCTTGTCAGGATCGGATATGAGATCTATTCTGAGACGAGTAGGGAGGTTAAGAAGGAGAGGGTTAGCGGAAAAGTTGATAGTGAGAGGGTTCGAGTGGTGTTGGGTATAGAGGTTGAGGGGAAGACCGTAGACCCGTTGATGAGGAGGATAAACTTCGCCGGCAGGATAATCTATGAGAGCAAGCCCCTAGACCTACTTGGAAAACATCACACGATACACCTCTATCCAGGAGTAGAGCTGAGGATTAGGAGTCAGAAGGAGTTTGAGAGGCTTAAGGCATTCGCATCGAGCTATGCTGGCCGTGAGAGGGGTGGGAGGATGATCTGCATCTCGATCGATGATGAGAGGGTTGCGGTCGCAGAGTTCTCGGGAACAGGGTTGAACAAGCTTTACTCGAAGACCTTTCCATCAACCGATAAATCGATATCGTGGGGGGAGCGGGAGATTAAGCGGATATTCGGGGAAATGGTCTCGACTCTGAAAGACTATTTCTCGAAGAATAAGGAGTCGGATGCAATAGTAATCGGGCCAAAGATATTCGTCGACGACTTCATGGACTTCTTAAAGAATTTCGAGAAATCGGTGTTGAAGAGGATTAGGAGGGTTTATCATTCATCGGTGGGCGGGGAGGACGGGATTAGGGAGGCCATGAGATCAGGAGTCTTAAGAGATTTAGCGGATCTATTGAAGCCCGTTAGAGACTCATTAGAGGTAGAGAGGTTCATCAAGCAGATGTCGAGGAATCCAGAGAGGGTCGCGCTCGGGTTCAGGGAGGTGTTGGAGGCTTGGAAGCTTGGAGCCGTTGAGAAGGTATTGGTCTCCGAGAGCTTTCTCTGGAACCATATAGTTGACGAGGACTTAGATAGATTGCTTGAGGCGGCTGAGAATGGGAAACTCAACCTACAGGTCCTCTTAGATGGATTGGAGGCATCCGAGAAGATAATGGGATTCGGCGGAATAGTGGCCTTCCTCAGATATCCTCTCCCATTAAAGGATATGGTCGGCTAGAGGCTGTCAAAGGTGATTATATGGACTCTTTCCGAGGGCTTCGAGATCTCCCCAACCCTTACCCCGACCAAGTATACGTCGACTCCGGTCTCAGATAGTATATCTACGAGTCTCTGGGTTATCACTCCGTCGAACACGATATACTTGGCTTGATCCCTTAGCTCCTGAAGCCTTTGAGCGAGCTCGCTGACCGGGACTCTCTCAACTTCTTCAACCTCGCTGTTCAGGATTATCGCCATGAGCTTTCCCTCAACCTCCTTAGCGCATTCCTTAACCTTCTCCGGCAACTGTGGAGCCTCTTTTGGTATCTTAAGCCTTCTTATGGCCTCGTCGAATGGGATGGCGTGGTGTAGGGCGTCGGAGATCTCCTTTCCAGTCAATCCCTCAACCTCTCTCCCATAGGGTGCTCTAGCGACTAGATCCACCTTCACTCCAGCTCTTTGAAGCTCGCTTAGGATGAGGTCTCCTCCCCTATCTCCATCGAGGAACGCTACTACCCTCCTCTTCTTCGCGGATAGATCCTTAATGGTTTTCGGAATCTTAACCCCCTCAACGGCCACCACATTCCTATAGCCATGTCTTAGGAGATTTATCACGTC
>Ga0190366_1000302_pt1 | contig 11485 bp, 7 predicted proteins | sample 487218910_MG_FD_169990 | JGI IMG/M metagenome (GOLD analysis project Ga0190366, IMG submission 169990) | Hydrothermal vent microbial mat bacterial communities from Southern Trench, Guaymas Basin, Mexico - 4872-18-9-10_MG | ecosystem: Environmental > Aquatic > Marine > Hydrothermal vents >...
ATGTGATTCTTCGGGAACCCTTGTTGCCAACCAAGAGCTTGAGGTATATGTTAATAGTAGGCTTTATTACCCTCGCCAAGACTGGGGTCTTCTGGTGAATGCGCAATATATTGTGCACCAGAGGATCCGGACCTCTATGAGGTAAAGATCAGGTCCCATGACAAAATCATTTTTAAAAGAGGGTTAAGGTAAATGTTAAGAGTTGAAATTGTAGTACTACCCGCTTCTGCATAGGTAGGCATTATTGAAGGATTCAAGGAGCTTCTTGATAATGCTGACCTGCTATATTGGCCCTAACCCACTGCCAACACTACTGGATCTCAGACGGACTCTTGTTAAGCCAGGGTATATATTGTTTATGTATGAAGGTTGTGTCTGCTAAGTCCTTATAGCCTATAATCTACCCTCGATGCTTGAAGAAGGGTTTTGTACGATAGACCCCTCTCTTGGTTGATAAGGTGAGGAAGTTCTGTGAAAGTCGCTAATATAGTGGTTATACCGCTTAATGGGCATGATTCATGTCTTCTCAACAGGATCCTGTTTATTGAAGTCTAGAGACTAGGCTTAGCCAAGATCTAGGTAAGATTGGAAAGTATATCGATAGGGCTAGGAGATCGGGTGTCCGCATACAGCTTGTCGTGGATGAAAAATACTTGGATTACATGGAGGAGTTTGGTATCGATGCAGATACTTCTGATGAAATGGTTGATGTTGTTAAGAAGATTCTCAGGTTATAGCCTTGGGCTCAGGGTATAATTAGCCGCAAAGGAGGAATTCAAGCTACTATGAAGCCTCTACTGGCTATGGAAGAAACATATAATCGAAAAGCAAATAAATCTTCTAAATGATTAATGATGAAAACTCTGCTATGTCATCATTGTAATCATATAGTATCTCCTCTAGAAATTGAGAGGCTTTGTAGCTCTATTGTTTTCATATTGGTTCTAGATATATTACTTCATGCTTGTTTATTAGTAGTACGAACATTATGTCTTCAAGACTATTTGCATGAACATGTATTAGTTCTAGAACAGGTTTTATAACTTCATACCAGAGGCTGTTTGTTATATTTTTCTCGATCTGTATGAAGAATATGTTGTTTTGATCAGTATTGGGTACTTTCCTTAAATCAAAGTATACGGCTCCTTGTGTCGAGATTCCTGTCTTATTGAATCTTTTAATCCATTTTTTCTCGAATTCAACTAGTTTGTTGTATACATAGTTGTTGAATAGTTTGTCTAAGAGGTTCTTATCAGCTTCACAATTTGTTATCACAGTTATTGAGGTGATGAATGCTGGGGCTTTTTCTTCCTCATAGGGTTCGGTGAAGGCAATTATATATGGCGGACGGAAATATATGTAATAGAAGTTCCAATATTTACGGTATTCAGGACTGCATGGTCGGGGTAGTTTTATGTAGGTACCATTGTATTTGAAGGTGGTGAAGTTTGGTAGACAATACTCTGCGGGGGCAACATTAATTATTATGAATCTATATTTATCGATGTAGAATAATGCATTAACAGAGCCTAATCCTGATTGATCGTCTCCTGAGAAGGCGCCGTTGTGATATATAAGCATTCTCTCGTTTAGTATATCATATTGTATCCACGTGATATTATCCCATGGATGCTTTGTTCCTCTGAAATATAGTTCTGTCTCCTGGATGATCTGTCCTATGATTTTCACGATAATGAATCGTTTGAGCTCATATGTATAGTCTAAATCTTCTCTGTCATATCCGATCATTATATCCTTCCTGGTCCAGAATATGTCTATTGAGTATGTTCTTAGTTTTTTCACCCTACTCCAGTATTTGTCAAGGATCTTGCTTGTGATTCTCTCAGCCTCTCTTACATCGCTTATATTGATTATAGCCTTACTATGTGGATGGATTTGGGGATAATATGTGGGGAAAAACAATATATACAGAGAAATGCCGATAATCAAAACAATAATGAATAATATCGTTTTCCAATATTTAGAGGACATTGTTATCACTTCAAAATCGACATCTCACAATATTATTTTATGGATCAAAACAATTATATGTGTTATTTTTATAATATTGAGGCTCTTCATTTATATAAAGTATATTTAGGTTTTATAAATAAGAAATTAAAGGTGTCTGAATATGAAGGGGAAAATAGGTGTTCCCCTTCTTACTATTTTTATTGTATTATCTATTGCTGTTATACCAGTCTATATTCCGATAGTGCATGCTGAATCCACTACATTGTTAGAAGGACCATATAATTATGACTTTGTAATACCTAGTAAGTATTATAATGTAGGTGAATTGTTCAAGGGTCTAACATTTGATCACGAGGAAGATCCCGAATACTGGAACATTATTGCCGACAATTATAACATTATAGACAAAGCAGGTGTTAGAGGAGATCGTGCGTTATATCTTTACTCCATGAATGGTTATGCTTCTATATACCAGTATTCCGATAATACTCATATAAACTCTGTAAAAAATGAGAAAGTACTCTTTTACGCATATGTTAGAGCCGAACAACCAGCTTCTGGAAAAATTAAAGCCAGAATAACTGTAACAATATCCGCAGGTTCTTCTGGTGGTTGCCCTCGATTATATGGTTTTATCAATGGAGAATATGTATATGTTAATAACTTGCTTCCATCGGCTAGAGGTAGAGAAGTAAAAGAAGACTATTACCTAGTTAACCCCAGTCAATTTAGCATAATCGATAATAAGATAAAATTCAGGATCGTAGAGAAAGATGGAGAAGAAGATCACATATATAGCATCAAAGCGTATTACATACCCAAAACTAGAGGAGACATCATAGTTTCGGAGAGCAGTACAGGAAAAGTCTTTATTATAAAAGACAAAAGCAAACTCGTTAGACCTATCGAGGTATTGGATAATTATGGTAATAATTTTGCGTTTAAGATATGGTTCATGAACATGGGCTACATCGCGGCAAGACCGAACGATACATATACTGTTGTTTTTCCAAGGCTAGAACATAAGCCCAAATTACTGCTACTGCATACGGACATTCTGTATAAGACATCATTGATGATTTACGGCTATTCTAATGGAAAATGGATAAAAATAGCTACAATAGAGCCTAGGCATAACTGGTATCTTGAGGCAATAGATTTATCCGCAACACCTCTATATAATAGTAAAGAAGATATTGTTATTAAGATAGTTTCTACGGGCTTTCATAAAATCGATTACATAGCATTAGCTGAAATAAATAATGTTAAAGAAATTAAAAAGGAACAATTAAAGCCTCTCAAGTTAGCTGAAGCAATTCTTTCAAACGGTATAGAAAAATTAGATGTAGTATATGCCTTAATAAATGATGACAGTGAGGTTGTGATCAAAAATGGTGACTCGCTCGATCTAACATTTATAGCAAATGATCGATTAAATAATTATAGTATTAATTATATACTTTTAGAAATAAGAGGCTATTATAAAGTAGAAGGGGATCCTACTACTACAGTTTATGGTCCATGGCTTGATCTAAGCGATGGCAAGTATCATCAGATAGCAGATTACGTTGAAATACCAAATGATGTCGAATCTGTCATGCTTAAGATCGAGTTTGAATGCTTCGACTATGATTCAACGCCTCCACCTATAGAAGCTTATGTAAGTAGAGTAGACTTTTATATCGAACACGAATTCGATGGGACAAAAGCCGTAGCATATTACTGGGGAAACGAAGAGAGATATTGGTGGATAAACAATCATGGTTATCTAGGAATTTATAATATTTACTGGTTATCTTGGAAAGAGTATGCTACAATACAACTATATCTTGGGTATACTAAGGAGGTATGGTATCAGTACTGCCAAGAATCTATCTGTTTATATCCATATCATCCTGCAAGTGACTACTATAGAATTACTAAAATGAAAATAGTAGTTGAGACAGGCACAGACAATCCCAATGAGGGACAACCAGGATTTGGATATGAAGGCTTTAATCTTATATACATTAATGACATGAATCAAAATGATGTAACAGGAGATGTTCGTAGATATATATCTCAGGCAAGAACTATAGCTACAGCGATCGAGGACTACGCTAATGTTGCTTCAGTTACGTTATTCATAGCCTCGGTGATAGACCCTGATCCGGTATCAAAGACGTTCTTAGGGTTAGCTTCAGCTATTGCAACGGGTGTTAGTACGGCTTCCAGTATAGCCAATAAGGTTATTTTTGTTGACCCACCAGAAATGGTGACAAGTTATAATAGCCTCGAAGCACCAATAACTTTCTATTACTCTACTATCTTTTCTATCGAAGGAAAAACCGTTGGGGAAGCCCACGCGTCTTTCTATATAGAATACAATTATTTAGCATCGTCAAGCGATTCATACATAGAAATAAGTTATGATCAGGGTGTTGCAGACTATCTAAGTTGCGAGATAAATATTCATGTAACAGCGCCAGAACTATCCTAAGAGTTATAACAATACTTTAGTTATTTTCTATAAATACTTTTCTTCTATGCTTATACACTGTCATTCATTATAAAGCATGCCCTACTGATACGATCTTATTCTATAAATAGTATGGTAATTAAACCTATAATACATGGATTTTAGGAAAAATATAATGAAAAATATCAATTATTATAGCTAAATATTCTATAGGTCTCTTTTCTAGGTAATATTTCATGTCACTATTATTCTAGATTTTTATAGTTCAAAAAGGTATACTATATTTTTCTGTTCTATTGTGCTATGACTATTTTAGCCACGTAGTTTTAATATCAGGCCTATTTATAAAACTACGATCATGTAGAAGACCTTTCTTTATTTTATATAAATAGTCTTTATGCGTTTCTAATTTAGCTTCAAGCTTATTGATTACACAGCTTATATTATGATGCATGAATACCTTAGTAATAATTTAATGATGGATTTCTGGCTGCGTATAAAAGAACTTGGCATAGCATGTCCATTTTCCACTTGCTATATGTACATGATAAAGTTTTAAAGTTTATAAGTAACTATTTCAGAGAATATTCCTATTCGTTATCAAATATAATATTCTTCCTTTCCCTAGTCATTTTGCTAAATTTACTCCTAGTTATAGTATTATCGGTAGACTTAAAGATCTTCTTTAGACTCTACTTGGAACTCAACTTTTCATAGTCTAGTCTTTTTGAATAAGTGCTATAAGATCTTTTCTGCTCATACTCATTCATCTCAATATTGAATATGTCTGCCATGGCTCTTAGAAGCCTGAATTTCGGGCTTTTTCTCTATTTTTTAAAGCCGTATATAAAAGATGCGGTTCGCCAATTACGTCCTTTACGCTGGGATCGAGACGATACCTCTTGTAACTAGGCAGTAAAGCTGTAAAACCAGCTATAATATCTGGCTTAAACTTCATAAGTGCATATACCGGTGATCCCTTATTTCACCTATAATCCTCTCTACTAGCTGTAGAGATGGCAATTTAGGGACTAATTCTTTCAAGGTACTTGACATACTTTACTAGCTTCTCTTTATCAAGTACACGTAGAAGTCTCCCTATTACCCATATATAGGTAGTTAGGGCTGACGTTTTACCTTCTTGGCCTTCATATAAAATATGAACCTCATACTACATCACGACCCATTATATCCAGCTCCACATCATTACTGATCATCCATTTCGATACGGCTCTAGTCTCATCAAGATGATATATTGTTGTAGATTAGTTATAGTTATGCCGCTCAAAAGATCATAGTAGAGCTCTTCTAAGGATAATAGCATACCTGTCAAGATGATTTCTAGCATACAGTAATATAGTCTTTATACTCTTCTCACTGACGTATAACTGTACCATCGTCTGTCTTTAGGTAGCTATGTTTAAGAAGGAAGACGGAAACCTGGAATTAGAGCTTCTGGCGGCCTGAAATTTTATGATAGTATTAGACAGGGCTGGAATCAGCTATTGTTTCTTTCTTAATCATTATTTATTAGTTACTAGTGCTTCCTCTTATATACTGTATAAATATAACATTTCAATGTCTAATGAGATAAGTATTAGTGATACCGTCATATAGGATCCTATAGAAGCATTTGATTCTATTATTTCTCCTCCAACAACTGTTGGTACCTTAGTCTTTACTTTTATGGAGAATACATTTGCAACATAGCCTAGGCAATCCCGTTCAGTAGGATCGTTTTGTATGCTGTCAATAAATGATGTATCTGCAGACGATATCAAGTTACTTACATCTATAATTAACGTATCCCATAAAGCTCCACAGCTTGAAACACTAGCTCTATGATCAAGTCCTGGAAACGCATCATTTACTCTAATACTTGAACCTGGACCAGCTACCACTGTCCCTTTAAACAATGCCTTGTCATACAGAAAGGTGTTTTGTCCATCAGCTACAATCCATGTATTTTTAGCCTCTACTGGCGTAGCTATTGGATAATTAATGTTAATTGTAGCATTTATAGGCGTGCCAACAGGAAAACTTTCTGTAGATATATCACCTATTAGAACAACTATTTCCCTCAGAGGCTCTGTTGGAAGCGAATATATTACTATAAGATTAGCTTCTTCAGTATAGGTGGAACACCTGATACTCATGGATCAGAAAAGTCAGCTGTACCCGTTGGGTATTCACTTATATTATATATTCCATTATCAGTAACCACACTTGTTACATCTGCATAGAAAACATAGCTATGGCTAATACCCCAACAATAATCAACATCAATACTGCTAAAACTCCATTGAAAAACACTCCATTAACCATAATTGTTGATGGAACTGATGTATTATTTAAAATGGCCCATACTAGAAAGGCCTTCTCAATAGTTGCTCCAGGAGGTAATCTATCTATAGTTATTATATTCCATGGTTCATTTCTAAAGCTAGTGTCGTTAGACACATAATCTCCTCGAATTATATTATGATATATTACTGTTAGTGATGTGTATTGCGGTGTAAATACTAGAGCATTGTTTTTGGTAAAATAATCACATGCACCATTATTACATGCTGCTTGAGAAGCTATACTCGAAGATAATATATAAGTGCTTCGACCAATTATAAATTTTCATATAAGTTCAAAAGACATATGAATACGAATAATCTTGTTTAAAAATTAGATATGTTTTAATTCACTAATCAACTTGTTCACTATTCATTTTATTATCTTGTAAAACATGCTTAAAGTTTACGGATAACTTATTCTAGTACAAGTGTTATCTAATATTTTAGTAGACACTTACTGGTAGATACTCTTGAAAACTAGGTTGCCAGAATATGTTATTGAAAGTGTTGCTAAACGTATTGCTGGCGATATTGTATGGAGTAATAGTCCTAATAATGAGCTTAGACGTTGGCGTGAAATATATGGTTTAAGTCAGGTTGATATTGCCAGGATTATGAGAGTGTCATATAGCGTTGTTAGTGATTATGAAAGGGGTAAACGCGAGCCTGGACGTAAATTTATACGTCAATTTGTGAGAGCTCTTCTAGAGTATGACAGTAGTAGGAACTGGGTTGTTACACGGAAAGTAGCTATTCTCCTGGGATTTTATGTTGAGGGCATTATTGACATGGCTGAGTTCTTATCGCCCATAAGTCTTGAGGAAATATTAAAACTTACTAAAGGTATATTGATAACACCCTTCATCGATCATAGACCAATAAAAGGATACACTATTGTAGATAGCATACGTACTATAGAATCTATAGCTGCTAATGAATTCGTCAAGCTTATGGGAGCTACAAGTGATCGAGTGATGGTGTTCACAAGGATAACTCGTGGAAGATCACCATTAGTCGCTATTAGAGTGGCACCTGTTAAACCTTCGGTAGTAATTCTTCATGGAATAAAAAAAGTAGATATAATAGCTATAAGAATAGCAATAAAGGAATATATACCATTAATAGTTGCTCCACATCTGTCTATAGAGGAAATTGCCAAGAATTTCCGTTATTATACATTATCTGCTAAAACCCCATCATCCATCTATCAAGTAAGTAGTTAGCCTCATAAAAACACTAAACTTACAATTAATTCTATTAAGAATTTTTAGTTTATGTTTAGAAATGGGTCCCTTTAAATTAAAAACTACACTTAGGATATAATGATTTAAAGGATCATAGTTATAAGATATTGTGGGAATGATATTATGAAACTTATAAAATGTATTGACCTTGGAATTCCCGGTATTGATAGAATATTCTTAGAATGTCCTTATGGAACGACTATCTTGGTCAAGGGAGAACATGGGCTTGGAAAAACTATAATGGGAATACATTTTATAGAGAGAAGCCTTATATTAGGGGAAGAGGCCATCTATATAAATTTCTTTGAAAATCAAGAGGAGTTCTTATGGAAAGCATCGGGCATAGGTATTGATTTAAGAGATTATGTAGGTTCTAAACTACATTATTTCCAAGAATCTGTTTACTCTGAAAAATCACAGCTATTATACTTCGTAAGCGTTATACAAGATACAATAAGTGCTAGAAAGATCAGAAGAGTAGTTATAGATACTATCGATGCATTAACAGCTGTACTTACAGAAGAAGAATACAGAGTATTTATATTGCAACTTATACAGAGAATAAAAGAGCTTGGTGCAACATTACTGATCATAAAAGAGACGGGTGTAGGAACTCAACAATATGGGTATGAAGAGGTAATGGCTGATATCATTATAGAGCTTATGCGTAAAAGAAGGCCTCATTACGAGACTAAGTATCTAATGATTACTAAATCTAGATATTCTAGTTACATACCTACACCAGTTGAATACGCTATTACGGCTAGTGGGATACAAGTATATCCACCATATAAATATACGCAATCATATCAAGGCAGTATATCTAGTGAACGTATACCAACAGGTATTCCTAAACTTGATGAGATACTTGATGGAGGAATACCTGCTAATTCAATAGTATGCATAAAAGGTCCTACAGGTACTTATAAAACACTGTTAGCATTATCTATTGCTGCGTATAATGCCTCAAGAGGAAAGAAAATTATGTATACAAGTTATAAGGAGAGTTATGAACAAATACTTCATTATTTAAAGATTCTAGGTTATGATTATAATGGTTTAAAGGATAATCTCTTAATAAACAGTATAAACCCTATATATGTGTCACCAGCAAGTCTTTATGCAACCCTGATTAGGCTTCTTGAAGAAGAACGCTATGATATGCGTATTGGTGATGGAGTTGAAGCTTCATTGAAGTTTATGGATGAAGTTGAAAGAACATTCTTCCCGCATTCAATATTATCGTCAATAAAGGCAATGGGTACAACAGAGATCATCGTTTACAATCAAGATAAAGAGTATTACATAGATGAATACAGCTTAGACTACATAGCCGACGTAGTTATTGCAACCCGTATAAATGAGAAACAAGGCTCTATAAGAAAGGAAATAACTATATTGAAAAATAGAGGTAATCCAATAAAGGATCATAAATTCCATGAAATAGAATTCTATGAAGGAAAACTTATTGTAAAATGACATTTATTATATAAAGAATAATAAGTTCTGTAAACAAAATTCTTATTGATTAAACCGGGCCACCATGAATTTGGATTCGGGATCTTCGGCTCTGAAGACAAAGAATATATTAATCCATTTCAGTGTCAGTTATGGAGAATGGAGCGGGGTTGAAGAAGTCTCTAGTAGAATTCAAGGAAAAGAATGAGGGAACGTTAAGATAAGGAAGTCAACGTATGAGCAGATAAAGAAATTATCGGATATCCTCGGTATTAAGAGATATAGAATTGTTGACTTGTCAATCTTGATACTACCTCTTCTCATGAGTGAGAGTATTGTAGTATCTCAAGAGGAGATGGATGAGTATGAAATTAAATGATGGCTGAAGAAAAACTATGATGTATGTATTAGATGCAGGCTCAGCTTTTGTAACATATGAAAGAAAACTTTTACCAGGACACGAATACACTAGACCGATATAATGCGATAGAGTTTCCAGATAGGGCTTATTTAGGGAAATGGTTACTTATTCTCCCCTATGAACCAATGCTTAAAATCACTTATCCATCTAAGTCCAAGCATCGACAAAACTTGGACAACTGCTCTATTTCTTATAGTATTTTAATAGGTAGAACACAGCCTCTTCTTGTTTACTACTCTCGTAGCACGGTATTGAGTAGTGCTAATATGGGTTTTGTTTATTCAGCTCTTCTTCTGTCATTATCTAGTAGGGCTTGCTTGTTCCTAGTAGTCTATAGAAGAGCTTTAACTTGTTCCAAGTATTTTGGCAGGCTTCCTATTACATATAGAAGATATGGAGGAACCATAGTGTATTTCTAGCTTTGCCATTCTTATAGAATACAAAGACTCCATTTTCTCTAATTAGATAGAGTAGCTCCATGTATAAAACATATTGGAGATATTAAGGAAGGACTTATATACAGGTTTATATGTGCGGGGCCCGCCGGGATTTGAACCCCGGAGTACCCGGCTTAGAAGACCGGAAACAATATCTGTACGTCCCATATACTGAATGGTCTTTGAGAAAAATATGGTAGGAATTCATACCCAGAAGCGAATAGTTGGAGGCAATTGTATAGTGAGAGTTGTTGAAGACTTTACGAGAAGATATAAGATTCGAAACTACGGGGTTATTCTTGTGTTTAGAAATAACTAGGAAGGAGTGTCATGCGGGAGTTTTGTTGTTGGGCTGTGAATTGGTTCAATTATTTATGTATCATCGAGGTCTACCGAAATCTTATATTATATTGGCATTTAGTTATTACTTGGTGTGTAAATTACGCACTATATAGATATTGATAGAGAGATCTACGAATCCGTTTTACGTGTTTTACAAAGAAGAGGTATTCTAGGCTGGATAAAAGGCCTTCTCGGTGGAAAAGAAAGTTTAGCTTTAGCGCTTGAAGTAGTTGAGGATTTAAAAAAGAGGGGTATTTTGGAAAAAGCAAAAAAAAATATTTGAATAAAAGAGCTGATTTGTTTCTCTTCGAGCATATAAATGGGTATAGGCTAATAGATTATCTAGTAGATGAAGGCATAACGCTAAGTAGTGATGGTATACTTTACTGGGAAAATGAGCCTATAGCATATCTTGGCGAAGAGATAATTCCTATAAAGGGGCAAAAGAAGAGGTTTAGGAAGGCTTTAGAGAAAATATTAGAAGTCAAAGCTATAGCGGAAGCAGATGAAGCTTATAACTCAGGGTTAGAGCTAGGCGAAGCTGTAGCGGAAGCAAACGAAAACGCTTACTGGCTGGGAAGATTTTGGAAACTCCTAGAAGGAGAAAGAGACTCGATTTCGGAGACTTTGAGAAGACTAGATGAATTGCCTGAATTGGATCCTTCAGTTGAATACGAGAGTAGAATACACGAAAAAGAACTCAGAAGAGCAGAAATCACGATAAAAATACTTAATGAACTTCCTCATGTAAGAATAGAGAAAAAGAAAATCCTAGGGATTATTCCAAGATACCGTGTCAAGTTAAA
>Ga0190366_1000306_pt1 | contig 11392 bp, 10 predicted proteins | sample 487218910_MG_FD_169990 | JGI IMG/M metagenome (GOLD analysis project Ga0190366, IMG submission 169990) | Hydrothermal vent microbial mat bacterial communities from Southern Trench, Guaymas Basin, Mexico - 4872-18-9-10_MG | ecosystem: Environmental > Aquatic > Marine > Hydrothermal vents >...
GCTTGGAGAGAGCTCTTGGAAACCTCTTGGAGCCCACGATGGCTAGGGCGACTATGGTCGCGATATATGGTATCATCTTGATGAAGTAGTGTGGGACGACCTCCTTAACCCCGGGGGTTATCATGACGGTGAAGGCCAATCCCTCGGAGAATCCGAAGATGAATGATGAGACCGCCGCCAGGATGGGGTCTAGACCTGAGAAGACGACCGCCGCCAAAGCTATGAATCCCCTTCCAGCCGTTATCTCCTTGACCAATCCGCCGAACCACCCTAAGGGCATGAACGCTCCTCCAATACCGGTTAAAACTCCGCAGACGGTGCTGGCCAAGATCCTGATGTGATTAACGTTTACGCCGGCCACGTCTATGGCCTCCGGCTTCTCTCCAGCTGCTTGGATCCTAAGACCTAGAAGCGTGTGGTAGAGGATTATGTCGACGACTATCACCACTATTATCGCGAAGATGGTTACGGGGCTTAGCCTGAATATCCCTCCCCCAACCGGTATGTCTATGGTTCTTATGACGAGCTTTGGATCGAACATGTGGATTCCTGGGAAGGCCCAGAGGGCGACCATTAAGAATGGGACGAATCCTAGGCCGAAGACGTTTAGACCCATTCCTGCGACTACTTGAGCTGCTTTACCATAGGTACTTATGACTCCGAACAATAATCCTATAATTCCCCCTATGATAGCTCCGCCGATTATCAATCCACCTACACCGTCTCCAACTATCTCCGCCCAATACACGCCAGTCACCGCCGTGATCAAGAAGATCCCCTCAAGCCCTATATTGACAACCCCAGCCTTCTCATTCAGGCACTCGCCCACGGCGGCTAGGATTAGGGGTGTCATCGCCATAAATGTCGTCTCAAGTAGGTGGCTCGGCTCTATTCCAATCATACTTAGAGCGTAGAGGACCACTATTAAGGCCACGATCCCTATAATGAGCCAGCCAAGTCTCCTAGGAACCTTCATTCAGTCTCCCTCCTCCCAACTATCAGCCTCTTAATGATTCTATAGAGTTCTGGTAGGGATAGGGCTATGATTATGACTCCATTCACAGCCCTTGTTAGATCTGGATCTACTCCGAGATACATCATGAACCTCGCCCCATACGATAGGACTCCGAGGAGGATCGAGGCGAATATTATCCCGATCGGATGATTTCTACCTATTAGAGCTGCTCCTATTCCATCGAATCCTAGATTTATGACGTTTCCAAGGGTCTTGTAAATGGTCCATGCAGGAGGTCTCCCTAGGACCTGCGTGGCCCCGGCCAAGCCAGCCGCCAATCCTCCGAGGAAGAAGTTTAGGAATATTACTCTCGTCGAGTTTATCCCGATGTATCTCGCAGCCTCTGGATTGCTTCCAGTCAATCTAAGCTCGTATCCGAGGGTGGTTCTCCATAGGAGGAAGTATGCGAAGAGTATGAAGGCCACGGCCACGAAGATAACGGTCGTCAAGGATGCTCCTAGAACTTGGTAGCGGGCGGTCGGCAAGACGGGCATGGCCCTCTCAGCCCTCCCAGGCTCATAATAATGATATTCTATCAGGTATCTGACGAAGAATAGCGCCATCCAGTTTAGCATTATCGTCGATACCACTTCGTGAACCCCTCTCCAAGCCTTTAATGCTGAAACTGGTAGAGACCATAATGCTCCCATGAACATGGCGAAGAGCGTGGCTATCGCCAGATGGACTCCATATGGTAGATGTATGGTGCTCCCGATCATAATAGCTCCTATCGCGCCGAGATATGCCTGCCCCTCAGCACCTACGTTGAAGTATCCAGACTTCATTCCGATCGCGAAGGTTAGCCCGGTGAGCATAAGCGGCGTTGCGTTGGCCAAGCTTTCACATATTCCATCAAATGATCCGAGAGATCCGATAAGTAATGCCGAGTATGCAGCGATCGGATCATAGCCAAATATTGCCATCAGGATTGCGCCGATTATGAGACCTATAATTATCGCGAGCAGCGATTCGAGTAGAGGTCTCTTAAGCTTTTGAAAAAGTCTTTTGACTCCTTGGATGGCGGCTGAAGTCAATTCCCCACCTCCGGCTGGTTTAGATATAGTTAGAATCGGTCATATAAAAATAAAAAGATTGGGGAGTTCTAGCCAAGGATTTTCCTCCAATAATCTATCTTCTCCTTCGTGAAGACGCATGGAACCTCTACTTCACCCTTCCTTATCTTCTCCTCGAGCTCCTTCGCAGCCTCCCAGATCCATGGCGCGACCAATTCACGCATCTTCTTGACCTTAGCCTTTATCTCCTCTGGAGGCATGGGCAAGACCTTCTTTCCAGTCAGCTTCTCGGCGTTGATTCCCATCTTAACGAACTCGTCTAGATCCTTCAAAGTGCTGGCGGAGATTCCCTCCATCGGTATTCCGAGGATCTTCGTCCCGATACCTAAGGTCATGACTCCCTCATACTCTCTCACGACATCCCTGAACTTCCCCTCTATGGTCAGCTTGGTCGCGTAGTAGACTCCTCGATCAACTCTCTTAATCATGCTCACGATGACGAACCCTGGATTTATCCAGTCTTGATCGGCGTCTACTCCAATCCAGAAGGGTGGCCCCATCTCTAATCCCTTAGCCTCAGCTATCTCCTTAACCGCTCGATTTATTCCAAGCCCTAGAGGTCCAGCGATATTGTAGACCGCGATTGCTCCCTTAGCATACATAGGCTTGGCGGCCTCATATCCCTTGGTTATGTCGCTGAAGGTTCCCGTATACGTCCATAGAACCCTACCCTTATACCAGCACTCTCCAGGAGTCTCAGGCGGACAATACATCCCATCCTTCCAGTTAGGCCCAGTTCCATATCTTGAGTCTTCACCGATTATCGGAGCCTTACGCCCAAATTTCTTCTCATACCACTTCAGCGCCCAGTCACATCCCCACTTGTATCCTATCTCGAACTTCCAGAGGACTGGTATCTCTATCCCGAATACTCCTCCGATGTATGGATAATTTCCTCCCTTCTCATTATAATATGCTGCTAGGAGGCATCCGATAGCTCCGACCAGGGCGCTTCCCTTATGCTCCTCGAACTTTATGTCCATTAGATTTGGCAACGGATACTTGTCTGGATACTTGTCCTTAACTATCGCTTGAGCGTAGGTGTCTATTCCGGCGAAGTTCTTGTCAGGATACTTCATCGCGACCTTAACCAATGCGTCGCTCAATAGGAATCCGACTCCGACTATCAGCTTTACATCAGGATCCTTTGCAGCCGTCTCTAGGTTTGGAACGTAGTCCGCTTCCACCTTGCTTATCAATTCAATCATCTCTACGCCGAAGTCTCTCTCGGCTTCTTCCCCTCCTTTAAACGCCATATCGTTGAACGATAGATCTCCTCTGCCTCCTATGTCCGATACAACGGCGATCTTTATTTTCCTTGGAGCGGCTGGACCAAGCCTCACCCACCAATACAGGAATCCACCGATTCCCGCCACGATGATTATAACGGCGATGATGATAGCTGCTGTTTTGGTGATTGCACTAGTATTTCGCCTCATACGATTCACAGGTATTCTATTATGCTTCTGATATAAATTCTTTGCGACTATATTTTGATGAAGAGCATTAAGCTGAGACTCCTTTAGGCTTCATTCCAGCCATCATCATCCCGATCTCCTCAACGGTCGCCTTAGACGCGTCGACCACGCCCATGAACTTGCCCCTGAACATCACGGCTATCCTATCGCTTAGGGACATTACCTCCTCTAGATCCTCGGAGACTAGGAGGATGGCGGATCCCTTCTCCCTAAGCCTCATGAAGAGTCTATGTGTGTGGGTCAGCGCCTTCATATCCAATCCATAGGTTGGGTGGAAGGCTACCAAAAGCTTTGGCTCGACCCATAGTTCTCTCGCGAGTATGAGTCTCTGGATGTTTCCACCCGATAATATCCTCACCTCTGTATCCCAGATGTCGGGGGCGAGTATCTCAAACTTCTTGATGAGCTCTTTCGCATGCCTCGTAACGAAATCGTAGTCTATTATGCCGTTCTTTGAGAATGGCGGCGAACAATAATCTCTCATCATTATATTCTCTCCAAATGTCATGGGTTCGGCCACGCCAACCCCCCTCCTGTCTTCTGGTATATGTCTGACGCCGAGCTTGGCCAACTCCCTCGGAGACTTGTTCGTCACATCCTTGCCCATGACTATTATTTTACCGCTCTTCACCTTCCTCAATCCAGTTAATGCCTCAACGAGCTCTCTCTGCCCGTTCCCAGCAACTCCCGCTATCCCGAATATCTCTCCCTCCCTGACCATGAATGTTACGCCTCTAACGGCCTCGACTCCCTCCCTTCCAATTACGTGAAGATCTCTCACCTCCAGCACAGGTCTCTCGCTTTTCACGGGTTTTCTAACGGGTCTGAAGGGCTCGACCTCTCCTATCATTAATCTCAGCAGCTCTTCCTTGGTCGTCTCTTGGATGGGCTTCGTCCCCATGAACTTTCCAAGCCTTAGGACGGTTACTCGATCTGCGACTTTCATTACCTCCTCGATCCTATGGGTTATGAAGACTATCCCCTTATTCTCAGCCGCCATCCCCCTCAAGACCTTAAACAACTCATCGACCTCATGTGGGGTTAGCATGGATGTCGGCTCGTCCAAGATTAATACATCCGGCTCCCAATACAATACCTTCATGATCTCAGCTCTCTGCCTCTCTCCAGCGGATAGGTCTTCGACCCTGGCCTTTGGATCGACCTTAAGACCATAGCGCTCTGAGAGCTCCGCAAGCCTTCTCTCAACCTCTTTAAGTGGGAAGCCCAATGAACTATACTCCTTTAGGCCTAATGCGATGTTTTCGGCCACGGTTAGGGTTGGGACTAGGGTGAATTCTTGGTGGACCATGGCTATCCCATGTTCTAATGCATCTCTAGGAGAACTGAACTTGACGGGCTTACCCCTAACATAGATTTGACCGGATGTTATGACGTAGAAGCCTGAGAGAATGTTTGCGAGGACGGTCTTCCCAGCTCCATTCTCTCCTAGAAGCGCGTGAACCTCTCCAGCCCTAACATCGAAGTTTATGTGATCGAGTATTAGATGCTCCCAGATACCCGGGAATCCTTTGACAACATTCTCTGCCCTGACTAAGATCTCCCCCTTCTTGGGTGGAGGTCCTCTCATCTTCCTAAATCCTCTGAACTCCTTCTCATCACTCTTCCCACCAAATACCTTAAGCGCATTCTTCATAACGCTCATTCAAGCCTACCTCCGATCGACTTCATCAACTCCTCACGGATCTAGTCTAATGAACCTTTTAATTAAGCTTATTTTCTCCTGCTCTGCAACCACTCCTTGAGAAGGGTTGGGTAGATTCTCTTCCTCCCCCTTCTTTCCTTGAGCTCATCCCACTCTTGAAGAATCTTCACGGCCTCAACCGCGGTCTTCGCGGCCTCTCTCTCCCCAACCACCTTGAAGGTGTCCTTGACTCGGTTCGCGAAGACTGCGCAGACTGAGCCTGCTCTAAGCTTGTAGATGGATGCGAGGGTGAAGAGGGTAGATGTCTCCATCTCGAAGTTCAGGATACCCATGGCCCTCAAATCATCCAAGAGATGCTTTGAATAGCTCCACTCATACCCCCTGAAGCCCGGTCTACTTTGACCTAGATAGAAGCTATCGGTTGAGGCGGTCACACCCAAATGATATCTTAGGTTTAGGGATTCAGCCGCCTCGATCAAGGCCAAGACCACCTCATAATCCGCGTATGCTGGATAGGTTGATGGCGCATATTGGAGGCTGGTTCCCTCAAGCTTCATCGCCGCAACAGAGATTATCAAATCCCCCAGCTCTATCTCAGGTTGTATCGCGCCCGTGCTCCCAACCCTAATAAACGTATGCGCTCCCGCCCTAGCGAGTTCCTCGATCGCTATCGCGGTTGAGGGGCAACCGATTCCGGTTGAGCAGGCTGAGATAGGCTTTCCATCTATCTTCCCAGACCAGACCCTAAACTCTCGGTGGAAGGAGACCTCCCATCTCTCATCCCAGAGTTCAGCTATTATCGGAACCCTTCCAGGATCTCCCGGCAATAGGACGTATCCGGATATGTCTCCGGGCTTAACCCTGACATGATAGAACTCCTCTCCGGATTTGGGCTCCCTTGCGGACATACCTAGATAATGTCCGTGGTCAATTTCTTAAACCTTAACTAAACATCAACTACGGCCCCATCTCCAGATAATCTTTAATTGAGGGAACACGGAAAACTCTCATGAAGTCGATGTAGTGAGCGGCGGTACCCTAGCCTGGTAAGGGGCAGGCCTGGAGAGCCTGTGGCCCATTGGGCCTCGAGGGTTCAAATCCCTCCCGCCGCGTCTCACTTAACTCATATCAATATGCTTTGGGAGCTCGCTATAGGGAGCCTGCTATCGCTATAGTCCTTATGAGGTCTGCGACATCCTCGCCCTTATCCGATGCGTTCTCGATGTTCTCGGCGACTTCTTTCAACATGAGCACGTTGCTAAGCTTTTTGGCGGAGTCTCCCCAGCTCAAGATCCTAGCTATCAAGCCATGTCTAAATTCATCTATCTCCTCCTCCTTGCGCTCAACCGCGTCGGCGAGGCCCAACACCTCCTTTGAACCGCTTATCAGGGCGTCTAAGGCTTCTCCAAGCTTTAAGACGAGCTCAACTAAGAGGTCCGTGAGCCTGAGGAGATCATTTCTAATATTGTTGGGAGCATCGCATGGATCTGTGTAGAGTAGTTTTCTCGCAGCCGACTTCAGATTCGCCGCAATATCATCCATCGTTAAGACCAGTCGGATAACGTCTTCCCTATCGATTGGATGGAAGGGTCCCTTAGAGACCTCTAAGAGGATCTTCTCTTTCTGGTCGTCAGCCTGCCTCTCTAGCTGGAATATCGAGTTCTCATATAGCCGTGATGCTTCATCCATCCTACAATCGGCATATAAGGTCACATATTGTCTAAATGACTTTGCGAGCTCTAACACCTTCTCAAAATGTCTCTTTGAGAGTTTTAAGACCTCGCGCTCCTTCCTTCTCCCTATCCAGATCATGGGATGCCCCTTAAACAGCTAAACCACCTAGCTGTGACATATTGTGAGACATAATTAAGGTTTTGGTTTGAGTATTGGACCGGTTATCGGGAAAATTATTGAGTAGAGGATATAGCTTGCTAACGCCGTCGCGACTACGGAGGCAACCCACGCCGTAAACAGCCTCATTATAGTTCTCTTATTTATCCCAGCAGATCTATACATGGCGAGGCCGACGCCTATCACCGATCCCACACCAGCCAATGATGTGGAGATCGGTATCCCATATCCGAATAGAAAGTATGGTATCGTTGTGAACATGTGGACTACGAGAGCATTTGAGAGCTCCGCGGCGAAGCCTGAGACAGGGTCGAGTCTAGTTATCTTGAAGGCGACGGTTCCGATCACCCTAGCTCCTAGGACCAGTCCTCCGATGGACACCCCGACGCATCCAATTATCGCTAGAATAAACATGACATCGGATTCCGGGGCTCCGCCGAAGATTATCTCGCTGACCGTCACGTAGACCCCTGTGGAATTTGCTATATCGTTTGTCCCGAATGCGTATGCTGAGTAGCATAGCGACATTATCAACAGGGTTGGCATAACTCTTGACGCTATAGAATTATTCTCCTTAAGTGCGTGAATTATCAGCTTGTAGAATAGGTATGCTAGGATCATGGCGAGGAATGGTGATGAGATCCAGCTTATGATCACCTTCTCCACGAGCCCCCAATTAATCCCACTCAACCCATACGATGCGAGACCATATCCGAGGACCGCGCCTATTACGGAGTGGGTCACAGATATCTCAAGCCCAAAGTAGTTGCAGAACATTATCCAGCTGAAGGCGACGGAGATCGTCACCAAGACCCCTAGGAGATCTATCGCCGGAACTATTCCCCTCCCAATGGTCTTCATCACCATATATCCTTGAGTCAATGCTCCGACGCTCGTGAAGACCGCGAAGAGCAATACCGCTCTCCTAACCGATATAACTCTCGCGCCGACCGAGGTGTCACAGGGAGTGGCCGCATCGTTTCCTCCCAGCGCTATGGCCATCAAGAAGGATAACAGGTATCCTATGACGATCACCATATTGGTTAGATCCAATTCCACATCGAGGTCGCGGCATGCAGGATAAATACTATCCGTACATAATTTATTGAGATCTATGGTGAGCCATCTAATCTATTGATGAGAAACACTGTTCTCAGCTCCAGAGAAAATGCTGGAGGGATCTTCTAAGATCTTGATTGTGGACGCTATGTTTTTATGAGATTAATGGATCTGTTTTGGCCATGGAAACCTATCGGAGAGCGCTTGATGATGTGGATCTGAGGATAATCGATCTCTTGAAGCGGAACTCTAGGATGTCTTTCATAGAGATTGGTAAGCGGATAGGGCTCTCAGAGGGAGCTGTTAGGAGGAGGGTCAGGCTCTTGGTGGAGAGGGGCGTCATTAAGAGGTTCACGATAGAGCTCAGCAAGGATTACGTGATAAACGCCGTGACATTCCTAACCCTTGATCGAGGAGATCTCGCAGAGGAGGTGATCGAGAGAATATCCAAGATCCCGGAGGTTGAGTCTGTGTATGAACTCACGGGCAGATTCGATGCGATGGTGATGATCTCCGCCGGAGGCGTGTCAAGCCTAAACGAGTGCATCGATAAGATTAGGAGGGTTCGGGGAGTTAAGCATACGGAGACCGCCGTAATCTTGAGGATCGTTGAGCATAAAGCTGAGCCATAGTGGCTTATGAAGTTCTCAACGTCGATAGTGATGGATATTAGGAGGCGCGATAGATGAGATATTAGGGAATGGTGATCGAGGAGAGATGGGATCTGGGAAAATTGGTCACATTCGTCCCAAATAAACAGTATCCAGTCTATAGATGGTTTTTTCTTTAAGGAGGGGTTCTCAAGAGACTTCGTCTTAATGACCTTCGACGAGTTCGGAGTCGATGATGGGTGGAGAATTTTAGATCCATTCGTGGGGTCGGGGACGACCCTGCTCGCCGCGAAGGAATATGGAGTAGATGCGGTTGGCGTTGACGCAGCTCCCCTCGCCGTCTTCGTCTCTCAGGTCAAGACGGCGGATTATGATCTAGATGAGCTCATTAGGGTTAGGGATTGGCTTCTATCCCGCCCGTTCAGGAAATATGATCTCTCAGATGTTAGCGGATTCGTTAAGAGATTCTTCCTCAAGCCTTCCCTAGAGGATATAATCTTCTTTAGGGAAGAGATTAGGAGGATAGACGATCCCAACATCAGAAACTTCTTCACCCTCGCGTTGATGAATGCCGCGATGAAGGTCTCTTTTGCCTACAAGGATGGGGCGGTGTTGAGGGTTGTGAAGAAGCCTGTTCCACCATTTAGGAAATTCTTTAGAAGGGTTGTGAAGAACATGATCAAGGATCTTAAGAGGATAAAGTTTAGGCCATGCGAGATCGAGGTCTATCTGGGGGATGCGAGGAGGCTTAAGTTCCTCGAAGATGATTCATTTGACGCGATAATAACGTCTCCGCCATACCTAAACAAGATCGAGTACACCAAGGTTTATCGCATCGAGTATGAATTGTTCTTCGGAGACGTTCACGTCGATCCGATTAGATCGTTCATCGGATTAAATCCCAAAAACATATCCGACCAATTCCCCGAGCTAAACCTCCCAGAGGTTGCCAAGGCATATTTCCACGACCTCAAGCTATGCTTAGAGGAGATGTTTAGGGTTTTACGAGATGGTGGTAAGGTGGCGATGGTGGTTGCCGGCGGAGTCTTTCCAGATAGGGTCGTCGACTCGGACATTCTCATCGCGGATCTCGCCGAGAGAATTGGGTTTAAGGTCGAGAAGATCGTGGCGGTCAATAAGAGGGTTGCGACGACTAGAAGAGTAATTAAGATCGGTGAGGCGAGGGAGAGTATAATCCTCATGGAGAAGCCTTAAGCTGATCCCCTTCCACGAATATTGAACTTATATATCCGGTTTCGTGGAGATCTCTTAGATGAGGATAGTCAGCTATAGCGTCGATGATGAGAGAGATTATGGATTCATGGTCTCAAAGACGGAGTTCGTCCCAAGATCATTCGTTGAGGGAGTGATAGGGTTGAGCATACCGAGGGATGTCAAGATGTTGTTGCCCGATGATGAGCTTAAAGGGCTTATAGATGCCGCCATAGCCGGAGTTAATGTGGAGAGAATCTCCATTTACTCAGTTCATCTAGATCCGCCAATACCTAATCCCGGAAAGATAATCTGCCTTGGATTGAATTATGTGGATCTAGCCGATGAGCTTGGGGTCGAACCCCCTAACGGCTTCCCGATAACCCTTAAGCCCAAAACAGCCGTGACCGGGCCATTCGACCCAATAGTTAAGCCGAAAATAGTTCAGCAACTCGATTATGAGGGCGAGCTGGCAGTCGTCATCGGTAGGAGATGTAAGAACATCGGTGAGGATGAGGCATTGAGCTACGTCTTCGGATACATGGTCTTAAACGATGTATCGGCGAGGGATATCCAATTCGGAGATGGGCAGTGGACGAGGGGTAAGGGCTTCGATAGCTTCGCCCCCATGGGGCCATATCTGGTCTCGGCGGACGAGGTTGGGGATCCAAATGACTTGAAGATCGTGACGAGGGTGAATAAGGAGGTTAGGCAGAAGTCAAGCACCTCAAAGATGATTCATGGAGTATCCTCGATAGTCTCCCAGCTCAGCATGAACATGACCCTAGAGCCGGGAGACATAATCGCGACCGGAACCCCAGCCGGAGTCGGATACGCGATGAAACCTGAGCCGAAGTTTCTGAAAGCTGGAGATATAATAGAGGTTTGGATCGAGAGGATAGGGCTCATCAGGAATGAGGTCGTCGAGGAGTGATGGAAGGGGGTTGATAATTGAGGAAGGCTTTAAGGACGATCCTGCTCAGGTTCCTGTCCTTGGCCTTAGTCGTGGTGGCCGTATTAGCCCTATTGACCATAGTTCTAGGGCTGACAGGCGTATCGGATAGGATCTTGACATCGATGGCTGAGCAGACCCTCCAAGAGGTTAGAAGATCCTTAGCGATGAAGATCAAGGATCCCGAAGCTTTGAGGGAGGCTATCGAGGCTCAGCGAGAGGAGATCTATAGAGCGTATGGATTGGATAAGCCATGGTATGTTAGGATGCCTCAAATGATGCTTAGGATAGCCTTATTCGATCTCGGGAGAACTAGGGTTATCAAGGGATTCACTGGAAGCCAGTTGATCTCTGAGATAATTCTCGAGAGGCTTCCGAATACGATCCTCCTCATAACGACGGCCGTGGCCATCTCAGCGATTTTAGGGATCTGGATGGGGGTGAAGGTGGCTTCAAAGCCTGGGACATGGCTTGATAG
>Ga0190366_1000312_pt1 | contig 11291 bp, 14 predicted proteins | sample 487218910_MG_FD_169990 | JGI IMG/M metagenome (GOLD analysis project Ga0190366, IMG submission 169990) | Hydrothermal vent microbial mat bacterial communities from Southern Trench, Guaymas Basin, Mexico - 4872-18-9-10_MG | ecosystem: Environmental > Aquatic > Marine > Hydrothermal vents >...
GATCTGCAATAGCTACTTGGGAAGTTGCTATGAATTTACTACCTTTCACCAAAACGAGCACCAGGAAATACAGCAAAGCTCCTCTGGCTGCGAATGCAAGCATATGTTTAGGTTCTAGCTTATACTTTCTCTTAGCGCTCTCCAGAAGAATTGCCTTTCCGATCTCACCGCCGATAATTGCTCCAACTATAAGCGCTATCAGCGTTGGTATGTTAAAGCTCATGAATGTTACTGTTGCTAATAAGCTAACCAAACCTATCCCTAGAATAATCCCTACAAAACTTACCAGATCCACAACCGCATCCTCTGCGGTTATATCTCCTTTTAATAGGGTTCTCAAAGCCATCCTTCACCACCCCTAATTATTTTTTCAATAAAATAAAAATAAAACAAAGGTTTGTGTTTACTCGTTAGCTGTATACATACACTTCAACTTGCCCTGCATAGTCGCAGGTGCCTCCTTCCTCGTCAGCAACCACATCGCTGCATCCTGATTCAGGTGCTGAAACAGTAACACCTAGGTAGTAGCTTCCGTTGCTCCACGTTCCTTTCTTCATTGTAACATAATACTGTATGGGAACCGTCTCCCCCTTCTCTATGCTGAATGTCTCACCATTAGATAAGGCCTCATGTACCCTTGGGGTTGCCGAATATAGCTCAATGCTGAAGTTCCCTGACTTAGGCACTACAGATACCTCTATATCCTTTACCTTTCCTCCTACTGCAGTTATCTGTATCAATCCGAATCCTAAATCATAGTTGCTGCTTGTCAAACCAACCGCTGTCTTGTTTACCTCAACCCTCTTATCCGAGGAGTCCCAGTTGTTCAAAGTGGTGGCGTTATGCTTAACTAGCATAGCCCCTATCTTCTCTGGTTTCGTTACTGGAATGGGCGCACCTCCAAATAGCCCTAGAAGCACAGCCCCTCCTACTAATACAATAAATAAAGCGATGAGGAGTGATGGACTAATCTCCATCGCTCTCACCTCACTGGTTCACCCCTGGTTAAGCCACCTTCACGTAGAAGTAATCTGTTACGGTGTTGCTTCCTGATTTAGCACCGCTACCAGCAGTTGCTGTTAGAGTAACCATCACAGAGTCTCCGCTTGACCATTGATTACCCTTGTAAGTAACTCTCACGTAGATGGTCTCACTAGCACCAGCAGGCAACTTGATTACGGTGTTAGTGTCTTCGTTGAAGTTCATTACATTAGCTGCGCTAATAGCTAACTTAACCTTCTTAGAAGCCGTTCCGCTTCCCGCAACTAGCTCTGTAGCATAGTTTATCCTGATATCTCTTATCGTACACTCTTGCTTTGTAGCGTCGTTTCTAATGGTCCACTGAACGGGTTGCTCTATAGTCTTATCCTGCAAGGGGGCTGAGCTTAATACTAATGCCCTTTGCGTGGAGTTCCACTCTGAAGCTGAGCTCGTTACATTAGTGTCTCTTAGGATACCACAGGCAACCGCCTCAGTTACTGGCGCTTGTGCAGCTAAAATCGCCTGCTGATACTGTGCCACGAAGTACTTGCCTACCAGGACTACTCCCAAGAATGCAAGTAGTAAGATCCCTATATCTTTAAGCATACCCATTTCAGCCACCTCTATCTCAGGGGTTTTTGCTGCCTTGTTTCCCCTTATTTGTCATCCTCATCGTTACCTCGATCCTGCGGGGCATTCAGGGGGTGTGCCCCCCACATGCTGTCATCTTTCCAAGAAAGACAATGGTATATGAGGTTTATATAAAGTACAGGTGCTAACTGGAGTTAGTAGGGGTGCTAACCTGGCTAGCTATTTTCTTCAATTTAAATTCAAAGAATTTTTGCAGGAGATATCTTGCTACGGAGAAAGCAAAAGCAAGATAGAAGGATAATTCGTAAGATATGTAGTTTATGGATATAAGGAAGAGTAGGGCCAGGAAGCATACCAACTGCGCCTCATCCATATCCACAACGTCCCCCAAAACATATATTGTTTGCCTCGGAAAAACTAGGACTTGCCTTATCTCCGCAACCGCCTTATAGTAATCCCCTTCTTTCACTATAAGCCCCAGGTTCTGCAACCTATCTAAATGTTTGTAGAGGGTTGGTCTGGATATGCCCAACTCCTCCTGCAGTTCCTTAGCGGTTTTGGGTTTGGCTAGCTTTCTGAGTACCTGTATTGTTTCGCTGCTCAGATAAGGAATCCATCTTATTTCGGTTCTCATTTTTTAAATTATTGCGTAGACGATTGTTACAGCTATTGTTAAAATTATTAGATAAAGAATTGGTTTTGCCTGATCCCTGAGGGTTTTGAAGAGCAGCACTCCAAAGGATCCTAGAAACATTACGTATATAACTGTAGCTAAATCCTGAGAGATGGTTATTCCCGCCAAGCTCAATGCAGATACTATAAGGGATGTAAAGCCTTTGCTAACCATGGCAAGTCCCTTCAGTATCAAGGAAATGCCTTCCACAATTTGGTTTACCGATTCCATTATCTTATTATTTCAAAGAAACCGAAAGTGTCTCTGAGCCAGTTTATAACGGAAACTAGAATATCTAGTATCTTCGCAATTATATTCTGGATGATAGAGGTCTTCATTTTCTCTACATCAACGGGGGGTGCTCTGGTTACCCTAAAAACTTCATGTTCCTCATCAATAATTTCTGTTGAATTTAGCCATTGTCCTGTTGATTGATCATAAGTCATTTTGAAATTTGCAAGAGAAACGCTTGCTATGTAAAAACCGTCTGGCAAATTTTCAGGAATTTTGTAGGTTATGGTTGCTTTTATACTATCCCCTGCTTTAATGTCGTAGGTTATTTCCTGATAATCCGAGTAGATGACATTCTGATAAGCATTCGTAATTACCCTCACCACATAAATATATGAAAGATTGTAATCCCAGTAGGTGTTGTCATAGGGGATATCTTTGTTGGAGGTTAGCGTAAAGTTATATTGTACTGTTTCCCCAGGTCTGTATACATCTAGGGCACATACTGTCTGAAGCGTTATTAAAAATACGAGTAAACTAAATAGCTTTTTTGGATTCAAGGAATTTCACCCCCTTGATTGCTAGATATGCCGAGAGGATAAATATGATGTAGTCGATAACAAATAGTTTGAGGACGGGTAATCCCGTAAGCTTGTAGTAAAGCCCGGGGAGTCCTTTAAACAAAATTATGTTGATTATTAGCCAAGCAATGTAGTATGTGAGGAACAATGCTGCTGCTTTCTCCAGCTTTAGATTAGATAGGAATGCATAAATAGGTATAGCAAGCGCTGGAGCAACAGCTAAAACGGCTTTTTCTCTTAACAGAAGGATGAGAATTACGGATATGAGTAGGGATAGGCTTCCGATCATGAAAGCTTCTCTTGCATCCTTGACCTCTATATTTGAGGTGTCCATTATTTTTATTATCTGAATCCTAGTGAACTACCATCGGTCTAAGACCGATGGCTTCTCCCGTTTCACCCGCCTTTACGGCTAAGGCTTCATCTGGGAGTTCTGGGCTGGCTCACCACAGCCCCATCCCATCGGACTCTTTATCCGATGGGCTATCCGACTTGCCTTAACTCTTCCCTTAACGGGCGTCATCGGAAACATTCCAATCTTTTAGTATCTTTAGTGGAGACTTGAAGTATTTAAATCTTTCCCACCTATCTCCCTTATCACTCCAATCTCAGTGAACTACCATCGGTCTAAGACCGATGGCTTCTCCCGTTTCACCCGCCTTTACGGCTAAGGCTTCATCTGGGAGTTCGGGAGGTTCACAGCTCCCCCATCCCATGCCTCTCTTTAAGGCATGGGCTATGTTTATTGCAGAGTTCAAATCTCGATTATAGATTAGACCACATTTTGGACATCTAAATTCTCTTCCATTGATTTGGGCAACATGCCCACATCTATGACATCTTTTCGAGGTATTCTTTGGATTAACATATACTACGAGAATTCCCTCTAAATTAGCTTTGTATTCGATGTATTGCTGTAATTTTCGAAAGCTCCAAGCGTGTAACCTTCTGTTTAACTTAGCAGAACCATTCATGTTCTCTCTAATTCCGTCAAGCGCCTCCATTGCTATTACTGGTTTTGGGAATTGCTTAGCATATTCTACTACTTCTTTTGCAATTGTGTGCAGTTGCTGGTTTACCATCCTCTTTTCCTTACTACCTATTCGCTTGACCAAATCTAACCTCTTTTTTCTCTGCAAATTTCTCCTGATATGAGCATATTTCCCTCTGATCTCTCTTATTTTTGCACCGCTCCAGAATCTACCTCTCATAGGCTTTGGATTTTGTACAGAAATAGCTATGGCAGTAGCAGCATTCCACTCCCCCAAATCCACACCAATGACTGTTTCTGGTTCATCGATTAACTTAACTTCTTTCTTAAGGACAAAATGGGCATACCACTCCCCGTTTCTCTTTACCATTTCTACTGTGCAAAATTCCCATTTACCTTGCAAAGCTTTCTCTATGAACTTCTGCTGTCTTTTACCGAAGACTATTGGTAAGGTTGCCCTCTTCTTACGATTAAGACTTAGAGTTAGCCAGTATGGTGTTAGTTTGTTCGTTGTTTTAGCAAAAGAGTAGCATCTCTTATCGAAGCGGATCGCAATTCTCTTTAATTTAGGTTTCTCTGATTTAACTTTGCCTTCTTTCTTCTTTTCGTTGAAGCTCCTTAGGATTTCTACTGCTTTGTCCCTTGCCGTTTGTATTAAAGCTGTGTTCAGATTGAATAGTTGTTTGGCTTTTTCGTAGCCATTCTTGTGCAAAAAAGTCTTTGAAGTTGAGTTAAAGTTGAGATACCACTCCACAAGCTTAAAATACTCTCCTAAGCACTTATTCAGGGCTAAAACCTTCTTTCTGTTTGGTCTGAAAACTTTTCCTACTACAGTTATCTGAACTTCCCTCTTCATGGGAACATCCCTAAAAAATCTTTAGTTTTTAACTTTAAATAATTATCCCACCTCCCCTAATTCATCCACCGTTTAAAAACGGTGGTCTTCTTAGCGACATTTTTATAAAATAGAGAGAATCGCAACTAACACTAGACAAATCTTTTCTCTATATTTGGAAGATATTTTCTCATTGCATTCATTCTAATCCTAATAATTTAAATAATTGCTCTATGATTTTAGCAATTAATTCCAGAATTTTATCTAAAATAGACCTCCTAACCTCCTCCTTGAACTTCGTTTCGTTGGTATAGGGTGGTGCTACTTGCTTAAGCTCATAGGTCTCAACAGCATAGCCTGCTACGTAGCCACATCTTATATTGCAGTTGTCGCATGCGTAGTCCCAGCACAGATATTCCTCAGTAATGCTGCACCTCATATCATTAGGGTTCCATCCGCAACGCAAATACAGCTCTTTATAGCTATCCCACTCTACTTTGCAATAGAGTCCGTAGCCCGTGGTTTTCTTGAAGATGATGTAATTGCTTCCTTCTCTATAATAATCGGTGGATTTTATATTGTTAAGCCAAATTCCATAGTTTTTATTGTATTTTGGCTTGAATGCCAGGAGAGGGTTTTTGCCTATTGCCTGCAAAGCACATGCTGCAAATTGTTCTTGCCACTTGGGGAGTAAGGTTTTGTATAGGTAAGGCTTCCACGTAGGTCTTCCAAATTTCTCACAAATAAAGTAGTATTTACCAGGTTGGTCTAGTGCGAATTTTCTGGAGAAATAGAGAGTCCATGTATCTGGAGGGTTTTCCATAGAAGCATACTCGCTTACCGCATCTACATATTTAGGGGTCCAGTATACATAAGTGCCAGATTCGTTTTCATGCAGAACCAGAGCGTAAAGCACTCCTCTTCCATAGTATTTATTACCTCCGTATGTAGCATAGCAACCGTCATCTAATCTATAATAGCAGTTAAACTGAATATTGTTAGGTGTTTCCTTAATAATCTCCGCTTTTACGTCACAATCACAAGTTTGCGCTATTGCCTGGGGTTTCGCTAACCTGAGGTAGATGAATAAAGAAGCTGAAAAGACTAGAATCAACACTAGAAAAACCTTAATTTTCCTCTCCTCCTCAATATCTAAAAGATTTTTCCACCTATCAGGAACCATCCTAGTAGCAGTACCACCGCTATTATAGGATCTCCCAGAAATATCCCAACAGCTACAAGTAAGAGTATCATCATCCAGTCTTTCCCGTCATCCAACCCCTTTGTTGAGGTTCCTGTGCTTTGCATAGCGTGTTTTAGTTTATCCCCCCACGATACCTTCCTATAGCATAGATCGCCTTGGCACACATAATCATCTTTCTCTTCTTCTTTAAGCTCCTCTTTCTTCTTCACACTATACACCCAGAAATCTATTCTAGCGGTGTCGATAACTTTGTTTGTTTGCTTATCTACCGCATTGGCTAGAAAATAATACCTGTCGCATGTGTATTGGTAACCATAGGCAGGATCATTGGCACATCTAGCGGTTGTGCCCACACATATCGTTTCTAATTGCTTTGAAGTAGGTACTCCCCAAGGTACTGCCCAGCTTCCTTCAAGAGCAACTTTAAAGTCGTCAAGGTCTTTTACTATATGCGTTTCCACATTGGGATTCTTTTCCTTAATTTCTTTCTCTTTATCTTTGCAACCATACCCAGTACAATACCACATATATTTTTTCTTGATAGGATCGTAATAGTCGCATACAGTTCTTACCGCATACGCAGGCCAAGCCAAATTAAGCACGGTAACCCAGCAATTAACGTCAGCATGCACTACATGTGATGCAAACATGGGTTCCGTTCCAGCACAATCAGGGACTCCACTATTTTTATAAGTACCAGGTACGTGAGAGAATGCGTTAATTGTAAACATAAATTTGTAGTTACATGTTTTCGTTACCGTATAGGGTTTTGCTTCCTCCACACAGCTATCCACGTAACCCTTCAAACCTGAAAAGGTGTTTGTAGGTTTGTTCATCGCCCATATTACCTTGTACCTGAAGGCCTGTCCCCAATATACTTCCCTGCTAGATAATTCCCCTGTAACTAGCATAAGGGGTAAAGATGCTGTTTTAATTGTACCTTGGCTTGGATAATAACAAGAAGCTTCCTCAAGAGGATTGCAAGGTTCTGAATTTATCTTTATTATGGAATAGGTAGTATCTATCGCCCTTGAGTAGAGCAGAGCTACGGCTAGGATTAGGAAGGCAAATAATACCTTGCCCGATTTAGTTTCCTGAGCTTTCCTGATCTTTTCTGAGCCTAAAGCGTATAGAAGTAGTGTTGCAACGATTATACTGAAAATTATGTCAGCATTTGAGAGAATCTGCTCAGCTATCGAGAAAGATCCCGTTGCAATAAGCCCTCCTAAGGATAGTGTAGCTATTATTCCTAATATAGCTACAAATATGGGGAGATACGCTAGTATATAGGGGATAATTACCTGAATCATTTTCCAACAACCACTACTGGTTGTCTCTTTCTCGATGCAAAGCTACCAATTAACAATATAGCTAACAATAAATATAACTCTTTTGGAACTACACACTTACCCTCCTCACACACCTCCCACCTTTCACAATCGTCGCTAGTAACACATTCCTTGCCAGACTCAACACATTGTCCTTGGCTACATACATAACCCTGAGGGCAATCTGCATCAGATGAACATGTTGTCACTTTTTCTCCAGTATCCGTTTGTCCTTCGTTGCTTCCAGATTCTTCAGGAACAACCTTTCTAACAATACCTACTTTTCTATAATCATATGCTGGTTTGCCACAATCTGGATAAATCCCTACCTTCGCATACCAGTAATGGTCTGTGCCGAAGTGTCTATCTGGGTTGCACGCATCATATGTTCCCTTTGCTGGTGCTTTTACCTTTAAATAAACGGTTTCCTCAGCATTGGGAGCTAAGTTGTATATATAAGCATCCGCATAATTTTCATTACCTGGGCAACAAAGGCTTCCTGGAGGTGCCTCTATAGCCATGATTGTTTGCCTATAAGAACATCCCGCTGGATCTTCCTCACAGGGTAATAAACTACCTTCAACAAGTATTTTTGAACATGTTGCGGAACCAGTATTCTGAACAACTGCTGTGATGGTTACAATATCACCCTCCTTAGCGTAAGATTTATCTACACTTGCAGATATTATTTTGGGTTCGCATTTTGCTGGAGGTGTTGGTTGCTCTTCCTCTTCTTCCTCAGGGGGTTGTTCTTCCTCTTCAGGTGGTGCTGTACTTGCTTTCCTAAGCTTTATTACAGAAGTACTTGAGTCAATTTCACATACGGTTGTTAATCCACATGCATATGCTATAGCTTTATACTCTATCTCAAGAGGTTCCCCATATGTATCAAAATAGCTCTTATAGCTTCTACATAAAGCATCTACATCAATGGTCATCGTAACTAATTTACTAGAGTCACACAGTGAGGACGAACATTCTTCAATGTTCCATGAATATTGTAAAACACCTCTAAAATACTTAGCACCTTCTATTTTAGCCTGACTGGTTCCACATTTACCACAATCAATATGAAGTGGGAAATTTAAGGTTATCTTTCCATTACTTTGATCGCAGTAGAAAGTACCTGCATCTTGAACCGCAAATGCTCTTAGCTTATACAAATAATATTCTAACTTAGAGATGGGGGTAATCTTTACATCAACGATCTCCGAGGTCTGGGCATAAGATAAAGGAGTTACTACAACAAGCACAAGCAATACCAGGATTGCTGTAAAGCTTCGCATGATCATTAAAATTATTATATGTAAATTACTAATTTAAATACTAATGCCCTCAAGCAAAAGTTTGCTACTAGCAACGCTTGTAGCTTTTTCGGTAGTACAAATAGTTTCAAGATTACTCGGCTTTGAGTGGAAAGCGATATGGCAAACGGGATTTATATCTGCCTTATCCTCATGGGTATGGCTCGCTCTTTATGAATATTCTGAGAAGGTGGAGCATACTCTAAAGAATGAGTTGGAGAGTTATGTGGTGTCTTTCTTCGTTGCTTTAATGATTGCCTTCCTAACGCAGGCTTTCGATAAGATACAAACATTGAGGGATTTCGCTGAGTTCCTCTTTTTCTTCTGCCTAGGTATTCTGACCAGGTTCCTAACAAGAACCGTCGTTGAGCAGGAAGGAATAGAGGAGAGAGACTTCCTCAGACAGATTTACGCTGGAGCTATAATTGGCAGTTTGATAGGGATTATTATTGCGATAGGGGGTGGTTGATGTGAAAGGAGATGTGAAGCTGGTGGAGAAGGTGTATGTGGGTAAAAAACCTCTGGTAAGGTATGTAATGACGATAATCGGACTGATGGGGAGAGAAAATGTCCAGAGATGCGTAGTGTTGGCGAGAGGTGCTTTGATAAGCAGAGCCGTGGATATCTGTAACAGAGTTACAAAACACTGCCCATATATCCAGATAGGGAGCGTGAAGATAGGTTCCCAAAAGGTGGAAAGCGATGGCAAAGAGAGACTGGTGTCAGAAATAGCAATAGAGTTGCAGAAAGCTAACTAAATCTCTCTTCAAATTCTTTTATTGAGAAGTAAATAAGGACGAAGGCAAGAAATCCTGCCAAAAACCTGAGAGGAAATGCCGTAAATATTCCTAAGCCTGCATCTACGAGATCGCTATCAAAACCGCCACGCCCATAGGACCACAGAACTACGATGAGGGGATGATACTTTAGGGAGTTAAGCGATTTATTTCTGAGCTCATTAAGGAAGAGGTATCCGAGAATTGCGAAAATTGCACTTCCAGCAGGTCCAACTATTGCGATGAAACCCGAAACATAGGGTGGTTCTTTCAGGAGAATGTGTCCTCCAGTAAGGAGAAATCCCGCAGAAAGAAGCGTTATTTCCTTGACGGGTAGGTTGAAAGCCTTAGCTGCAAGAAGGTGGCAGAGTTCGTGAAAAGCCACATGCCCTATATCGAATAGGAGCAGAAGGGATACCCAAGTTATTGCATTTGCTATCTGATTTACTTTACTACGGTCAAAGGTACTGGTGGTTTTAATCTCCATGGTTTCCTTACGCAGGCGTAACCTACGCAATCCAGTATTAGCTTGTTGTTCTTAACATACGCTCTTATAGCGTAGCTCCTATCGGCTAGGTTTACATAGAAGGTGGGCTTGTCCTCGAACACGACTACCTTGGCAGTGCCATAAGGAGACTCTAGCTGGTAGATGTATGCTCTCTCATCGGGCAAATATCTTACGAAAGCCCACCTCACGACAAAATTATCTTTTTTGATGGTGAAACCCTTAGTAGCATCAAACACATCCATTCTCTTCTTTACAAAAATCATGCTGGGTGTTACGCAGGTGTATAGTTTTGCCAGAGCACCTCTTTCGGTTATCTTTTCTATCTGGAAAATTACGCAAGAATCTGGAGCAAAAACCTCACCCTCTCTGAGGGGAAGCAATCTCTTATTATTCACCAAAAGGTAGAGAGTTCCCTCCTCCATAGCGTAGTATCTGATGTGGGTTCCGTAGATATCCAGATGGGTGGAAGGGTCTAGAATAACATAGCTGGCCCTTATATGCCCGTATGCATGCATGCCTACAGCGAACAATACTAACAATATTGCCGCTGTTATGATGATCTTGTCAATCATGCTTTACCACCGCCATTAAGACGATTCCTATTAATAATGAAAATATTAGAGTTCCTATTATAGCCAGGTTCAATAGTTCGGGTTTAGCCTCCGCTACAGTCACCAAGATATTCCAAGTGCCGTGCATCGTCCATGGAGCAAGCTGGGATTGCGTTACAATTACTAATATAGCCATAATTGTGAAGAAGAGAAAAGATGCCAGAAGAGCTGGAGTATTCCATAGACCATAAGCGTTAATATGAAAAAAAGCCGCAATTGCCGCTATCACAAATATTGCAAAATAACCTAAATATTTCCTTAAGTTGTTGTAGGCGAAGCCTAAAAAGAGATTATTTTCGCTGGGTGCTACCACAAGCATGTGGAGTGCTGCGGATGTTGGTAAAGCTATACTCATGGGCACTCTCGTGGCTACTGCTACAAGGAGAGGGGGTACTATAGCGAGGGTCGTTATCTCTTTCACGAAGGGGAAAAATAAGAGGAAGGCTATGAGCCACCCCAGAGTTACCAATAAAAGAGGGGTATATCTTCCAAATCTTTCCTTAACTTTAGGAGGATAAACCGTCCAATAGTAAAATTCCTTCTCAAATTTTCCCAGATAAACTAGGGCAAGTAGAATCGGCAGTACCCAACAGAGGGTGTAGAAAAGTCCGAACCACTGCAAGGAGGGAAAGGTGAGTAGAAATAATGCGCCTAACAACACCAGTGCGGCTAAAGAC
>Ga0190366_1000317_pt1 | contig 11237 bp, 11 predicted proteins | sample 487218910_MG_FD_169990 | JGI IMG/M metagenome (GOLD analysis project Ga0190366, IMG submission 169990) | Hydrothermal vent microbial mat bacterial communities from Southern Trench, Guaymas Basin, Mexico - 4872-18-9-10_MG | ecosystem: Environmental > Aquatic > Marine > Hydrothermal vents >...
TCATTATATCCAAGTCAAGTTGCATAAGCTCCCCGACCCCCACCTCAATTTCCAAAATCTCCTTTACGTTTTGAGCTTCTGCAAATTCTAGAGCCGCCCTGTATATACCCTCCGCCAAGCTCCACTCGTGCACGCTACCACCTAACTGTAATAAGAAAATCAATAAATATTATAACCCTTGCGGATATTACCTCTGAGGGGAGAAAGTGGCAAAATGCGATTACTGCGGCAAAGAGGTATATCTACCCTATAGGTGCAAGTACTGTGGAGGACTTTTTTGCGTAGAACACCACCTACCCGAAAACCATAACTGCCCCAATCTGAAAAGAGGAGAGTGGAAACCCGTCTACCTTCCGAATAGGTACGCTACGAGATACGAGATGTACACTGAGAAAGAACTGGTTAGACGTAAGAAACCTCCCTTATTCCACGCCAGCGAAATTCGAGACCTCCTCTTAGCTATAGGCGCGGTATCCGTCGTCTACTTGACGTACGCGCTGAGCATTTTCGATATACGCGCAGCTATATACGCTTTAATCGCCGTGCTGATCGCATTTTTCGTTCATGAAATGGCGCATAGGTTTACCGCTATAAATCTAGGCTATAAAGCTCGATTCGTAGCCAGCACCCAAGGATTAATATTGACGCTGATATCGGCCTTATTACCGATTAAGATCTTGGCGCCAGGCTACGTCGCTATCTACGGGCGTTATGGCGGTAAGCCAAAAGATCTTGGTCTAATAGCGTTGGCCGGTCCTCTTTCGAATATATTGATAGCTGTGCTGGCTATATTGGTGCCTTTTTACTGGCTTTTTAAATTCTTCATAATTGTAATTAACTTGGATATTGCCTTGTTTAATCTGCTGCCCTTCGCCATATTAGATGGTTATAAAGTGTTTAGGTGGAATAAGCTAGTATGGTTGGTGATGTTTCTAATTACGGCGGTGTTATGGTTTTTTATGAGGTTTTAAAAGAATTCGTCTAACTTCTTTATAGTTTTTGGAGGCCCGTGGCTTAATAACCATTCCTTTACTCTATGTGGAGATTTTAGCTTTTCGAGGATTTCTATAGCCTCTTTATACAGCATTTTTAAATTCAGTAGGTCTTCCTCGCTGTATTTTTGAAGAGGTAGGATTGCGTGGAGAGCGTAGCGTAGAGCTTTAAGGGCGTGTTCGAGCGTTATATTTCCGAGAGCGTAGTGGCTTAGTATATCCTCTACTTTTAGAAAAGCCTCTCTAGGCCCTTTAGCGAAGTTTCTCCCTCCGCTAATTGGCGGTGGATTGAAGTTAAGCCTTAAATCCTCCGGTCTATATTTCCGCTTAGCTTTTGTTTCATGAAAAGTTTCCTCGTTTGGCAGGTATTTCCGAATTTGAGCCTCTATAGGTGTTTTCCTCTTCCTTCTCGTAGACACGGGTCTCGGATAGCCTCCTATTATTTCTATAGCTTTTAGAGCTAACTCGTCAGCCTCTCCTTCTTTAAAATACTCCCAGGCTCGCTTATGCCTATAACTTCGAGGATCCGTCCAGGAAATATCGAAATCATCTATATCCTCCGGCGGGAAAATTATACACGACACGTAGAGGAACCTATGAAGACTTAAAGGAGCAGTAAATACTCTTTGAGGATCCATGAGATTCTCTACTTTAATAGATGTATCTTCCTCCAGGTTTACCTCGCCTACTGCTCGTTGAACTTTCCTGACTACGTACTCAACTAAGCTATAGGTTAGATCAAGAGGAGGTATTTTGGAGTATAATTTTTCAGATATAGCCTTTTCATGCACGTGGACATGCACTCCGCGGCCGGACCACTTTAAGTACACTGACTCCTTAACTCCGTGTTCTTCTAGAATTCTTATCAGGGCTTTAGCCACTTTTAGCGTCGCTCTCCACCATTCTAACTTACTATCTATATCCCAGGAAGGCGTGCGGGCATATACGTTGCCCGTATAGTCAAACACATCCTCTTTCAACGTTATCTTTCTGTATAGGTTCGCGGTTGCATAGAAAGCTCTAGGCTTTAATTTTTCAAATTTATTGAGAATAAAATCCACATCCTCAGGCTTCGATATCGTTAAGGGCTTCCCCCTATAGTATCTCAACAGTATAGGGCGTCCATCTTCCGTCTGACATTCACAGTGGACAGCAACCCATCTGCCCCTACAGTATTTAGCTATTTCTCTTTTAACTTCGGGTTTTGCGTAATACTCTAGAACCTTGACGCTCATTCGCTATTTTAAACTAAACATGCGTATATGACGGTATCAGTTAGAAATCTATTTGTGATTTCTTCAATCTAAAATCCTTAATTTTACCTCTCCACATACTGTCAAACTTTTCCTCTATCTTCTTCTGTTCTTTTATAAGTTCTAAATTCCAATGCCATACATCTTCGTCCTTGACGAGCATGATTACTCTACTTTTCTCGTCCATGACTTTTATCTTGTAGCCGGTTAGCTGGGAGATTTTTAAGGCGAAATCTAAGATTTCCTCTATTGTAGGCATAGCTTCTTTAGGCAACCTCTTCTGGCTTTCTCCAACCCACGTATATCCCTTAAGCTCGACGAACTTGGGATTAGCGTATAATATCAGTTTTGCGTAGCCTTCGGGCTCTACCATATTAAGTCCTTTAACCATGGTCATCCTGAAAACGGTCCTACATTCGAATTCGTCCATCATGTCTAAGCTATCTAATACTCTCTCCCAGGCATTTGGTATTAACGGCTTACTGGTTTTAACGAATACTTCTTTGTTTGGCCCATAAACGCTTATGTAGAGGTTTGTAGGCTCAGAATCTTCCATAAGCAATTCCTTAAGCCTGCTCGGTATAGAGCCATTAGTTACTAGAAAAGCCGTCATACCCCTATCTTTGACTTCCCTTATGAGCTTAGACAGGTAGGGGTACATAGTCGGCTCTCCGTCTAGGCTTATAGCCATATGCCTAGGGAACATAGCTTCTAGGAAAAGCTCCTTAGGGACTCTAGGATTGCCCTTATAGCCTATAAGAAGTTCTCTCTGAGCTTGTATAACCCCCTCGACTATTTCAACTGGATCATCCCAATCGTGAGTTATTTTAAATCTTCCCTCCTCGTGTATACGCCAGCAGAAACTACAGGCGAAATTACAGAAGTTAAGATTAGGAGTCATTTGTACGCATCTATGACTGCTAACCCCATACCACCTTTTATAGCATAATCTCCCTCCTTTAAGCGCAGAGCGAGTCCATCTGCAAATTTCGACAGCTGTGTTTTTGCCAACTAGTCTATAGCCTGCCCTAAGGTATCTGCTGATTTGACGCTCTGTAAACTTACTCTTACCCATATATCTCTACATTATCAAGGATAGCGTTTAATTTAAAAGCTACGCTTTCTCCTCAAAGACAGCAACCTTTAGGAGTTAAGTTCTGCGATAATGTTACAATAAAAATAGTGAGTTTTAGTAGCAGGTAGTATTTATCTTCCTACAATTTCAATTAATGTTACTTCTGGTGGACAAAAGATACGAACTGGTAGCATTGTTGTACCTAACCCCCTGTTGACGTAAAGAAGCGTATTTTCGATTTTGAAAAATCCGGAAGAATATTTTCTATACTCCCTACTCACCGGAAGGAATAATGGGCCATAGCCAGGTACGACTACCTGTCCCCCGTGAGTATGTCCTGCTAGTACGAGGTGTACATCCCGCTCTGCCGCTTCCATAACTATCTCAGGCGAGTGGGCTAAAAGTATCACGAAACAGTCTGACGTTATGCCTGCTAAGGCTTTCTCGAGATTAGCTCTACCAGTATGAGGGTCATCGACTCCCACTATGTACAAGCACGCTCCATCCATCTCTATTTTGCCATGAGAGTTAATTAAAACAGTTACGCCTAAGGATTCTAGTTCGTGTTTTAAATCGTTTAAATCGGCTCCGCTCCAGTGATCCCAATTTCCGAAAACTACGTAAGTCTTCTCTTTCTGTGAAAGCTTTTTCATAAATTCGTATAATTCATCGAGGTTCTCCTTGTTATCTATTAAATCTCCAGTTACGACTACGATATCTGGGTTTAATCTCTCGATAACGCTTAACGCCAGTCTTTCCCTATTCCCTATCCCGTGAAGGTGTAGATCCGATAATTGTACTATCTTCAACTTTAGCCCCTTAGGGATTTTCTCAGTTTCCACAACTATTTTCTCGACTTTTACCGAGTAAGGTTCCACCAGGAAAGCGTACAGAACGAGACCAATCAATATTACCAATAAAAGTCCTAGAATTCTTTTAAGTAAAAAAGGGTTATTTCTTCTCTTCAAATCCTAATATCCTCCTGAAAGGCTTCATCATTTCCATAATCTCCATGGGCAGTATGATCTTAGTTGACTGACTAGCCGCTATATCCTTCCAAGCTTCTAGGTACTGCAGAAGCAGCGTTTTATCGTCTAATGCTTTAGCCGCTTCGTTTATCTTAGATAACGCTATAGCCACTCCCTCAGCTTTCAGTATAGCCGCCTGTTTTTCTCCTTCGGCTTTTAGTATCGCGGCCTGTTTTTCTCCTTCAGCTACTCTTATCGCGGATTCCTTCTTGCCGTCGGCTTCCAGAATCATAGCCCTTCTATTACGCTCGGCGCTCATCTGCCTGATCATAGCTGCTTGCACTTCTCTGGGAGGTAGTATCTCTCTTATCTCAACCGCTGTTACTTTCACTCCCCACCTCTCGGTGACTTCATCTAGCTTAGTTCTCAGTATGGAGTTTATTTTTTCCCTTTGAGCTAAGACTTCATCTAGCGTTAAGTCTCCAACTACTGCCCTTAAAGTCGTAGTTGCTATGCCAGTAGCCGCTCCTTCGAAGTTCGAGACGGAGACAACGGTTTTCTCGGGGTCGAAAACCTTGAAGTATACGAGAAAATCGATATCTACTGGCGCATTATCCTTGGTGATACAGGTTTGTCTCTCAACTTCTATGTATCTCTCCCTTAAGTCAACTTTTATTCCTTGGTCTATGATCGGTATTAGGAATACTGGCCCTGGACCTTTAACTCCTATTACCCTGCCTAACCTAAGCACTACTATACGCTCGAATTGAGGAATTATTTTAAGAGAAGTTGCCAAGAAAGCGGCGAAGAGCACCAATAGGAATACGATTAGAATTGCCTCAGCTATCATTGATCTGTTAATTTCTCCTACATTCATAAATTTATTCTTCTAAGCCGCTTTACGCACTACCAAAGATAGACCCTTTATGTCGACTACTTCTACCTTCTCGCCCTCGTCTATCTCTTCGGCGAAACTATAAGCCGTCCACTCCTCGCCTTCTACTAGGACTACTCCCTTTTCTCTAGGAGTTATCTTGGTTTTCGCTACTCCGATTTTACCTATTAGAGCTTCGCGAAGAGAAGGAGTCGGCGTCTTCAAGATTTTACCTATCTTAAACCCCATGTAGGCGACTATCCCAGAGATCAGAAACAGGAGTGGGATTACTACATCAAAGTACGCGCTGGGACCAACATAGGGTTGTTGCCAGTATGCCAGGTATACCGATAAGATGATCATAATCACGCCTAGAAAGCCGAAAAATTGCAAACCTGGATAAGCGAGCTCTGCTACTAGGAAAGCTATACCCGATAGTAAAATCGCCGCTATGAGAGTATCCAATCCCAGCAGTCCTAGACCGTATACGCCAGCAGCTATTAAAAGAAAACCCGCTATCGCTAAACCCTGAAAACCCGTTATAGTCAACTCCACGTAGATAGCCAATATCCCAACCATTATCAAGAGTACTGCTACGGCCGGGTCTCCTATTAGAGAGAGCATTTCCTCGACTAAGCCCGGTTTTAGCTCTATTATTTCGTAGTCAGTTAAGCCTTCGGATTCGAGAATATCCTTTAACCTCTCAGCTCTTCCATCGGCTATACCTAACTCGTGCGCTTCTTCGCCAGTTAAAGCTCTATTCTTAGTTACGAACTCCTCCGCTATGGATACTCTAGGATCAGCGGGAGAATATTTCTCCTCGGCCAAAGCCCTAATCCAAGCCACCGTGAAATTTAACGTTTTAGGATCAGCGGGTCGAGGTTGAGCAGCACCCATTACAGAACTTCGGGAAACGTATAGTTTCTCGGCCGATAGTGCTATGAAAACACCAGCTGATCCCGCTTTGCCGCCTGGGGGAATCCACACTATTAGCTTGCCTGGATATTCCTTAAGCATTCTGATAATATCGCTGAGCGGCGATAAGTAGCCTCCTTGAGTATCGAGTACTAAGATTACGGGATTTGGTTCAGCTATCTGCAAGCTCCTTTTTATATAATCAGCTACTCCTCTATCTATAATTCCCCTCAGTTCTAGATAAGCCACTCCTTTATCGTAGGCATAGATTGGAAACAGTATCGGTAAAAACATTAGAAACAGAATCGTAATAGACAGTAGCTGCTTCATCTAAATGATAATAGAAATTTAAGCTCTTATAAATTTGAGGGATCAACCAGTAGCCATCCTAGCGACTAAATCGTAGATGGATTCTAGTTGAACCCTAAGAGCTTTAGGCAGTTTCTCTAGCCCTACATCAATGAAGCCTCGGACTATTATGGATATAGCCTCTTCCTCGTCGAATCCTTTAGTCATTAAATAGTATAATTCCTCATCGGATATTCTCCCTATCGCCGCCTCGTGGGTTAGTACAGCGCCCGGTTTTTTCGATTCAAGCACGGGAATAGCTCTTATCAATGCTTTATTCGAAAGTTGTAGTCCTTTACACTCTAGGTGTCCTCTCACACCTTCTGAGTGCCCTCTTAGGTACCCTCTCATCACGATACGGGATTCGTCTCGGGCTATACTCCTCGACACGATTTCGCCGCTAGCACCCTCCTCCTCCAAGATAATATCTACGCCTAAATCCATAAAACTAGCGTCCCTGCCCACTATTACCGATGAGTAATAAGCTTTGGCATTCCTCTTTAAAATGATCCTAGGAGTGGCTTCTATGAACCTGACTGGCTTCATGTTCACATAGTAGGAAACCAGATTCCCTCCCTCATTCACAACTACTCCGGTTCTAGGCCTCACTTGGGATTCCGAGCTCCATCCGTGAACCATTATATATGTTAAACTGGCCTTTTTGCCTATGTACATCTCGGTTACTCCTATGTGTATGACTTCTCCTCTTAGAGCCGCACACGCAGTATTTATAGTTAGATCTGCGTAATCATCTACTACTATCACGTTGTGAACAGCTTGTCCTACACCGCTCGAAGATATGAGGAAGCAAGCCTGTAGCGGGAATTCCACCTTTACACCTTTAGGCACATAGAGAAATACTCCGTGCCTGCCGTAAAGCTCGGCCGCGGCAGTATATTCATCATGGTCCACTGGTAAGGCCTGCCAGTAGAACTTCCTAAAGGCGGGATTTTTAAGGGCGTCGCTTAAATCCATGAGGATTACTCCTTTCCTTTGCAACTCCTTAGCTACGGCTAGACGTATAACGTTGTTGTCAACTTGGAGATAAGACCCTCCTACTTTCCTCTCTTCTATCTTCACGCCAAGCCCTTCTATTAGACGCGTAGACGCTTTGACGGAGGAGGTTTTCTCGAAATCGAAATCTTCCAGCGATAACCCCTTCTCTTTTAGAAGTTTTTGTGCCCGCTTTTTGTAGATGTCCATCATGTAGTAAACCTCCTATAACCCTCCTTGGCTATAATCTCATAAACCTCCTCGAATTTACCCCTGTAAACTATTCTACCGTCTATCATAACGGACGCTCTATCAATTCTCTTCATTTTCCAAGCTATGAAACCAGTATGGGAAACCACTAACACCGTACACCCATTTTTTATTAGCTTATTTATAGCGCCTGCCACCAACTCCATGCTATCTAAGTCTACGCCGCTATCCGGCTCGTCGAGCATAGCTAGTTTAGGTTTCTGAAGAAGCACAATCCCTAATTCCGCTCGTTTAGATTCTCCCCCGCTAAAGCCGTTGTGAAGCTTTCTGTGGAGCAAGTTTTCTAAATGTAGCCCGGATAACTCGTCTAGACGGCTCCTGTATTTTCTAGCCATGAGCTTTGCTACGTATTGAAATCTAACTTGGAGCGGAGGAGGAGTTTGATAAGCTAAGGCTATTCCCATTCTCGCTCTTTCGTAAGCTTTTTTACTAGTTATGTCTTCGCCTTCAAATAGTATACTGCCTTTCTTAACTTCGTATTTAGGCAATCCCATTATAGCTCGGAGTAGGCTAGACTTCCCGGCGCCGTTAGGGCCGAAGAGAAAGTGGACTTCGCCCTTTGCAAGCGAGAAATCCTCCACGTGTACTACTTCTCGCCCGTCTACGCCTACGACTAGATTCTTTAACTTTAACAGCGTACTCATTCAGCTCAATGTCTTTGAGAGCATCTGGATATAAAAAATTGTTCTGCTCCGATATGCTAAAATAGATTATCGAGATAGGAAAATGTGTACACGTTTAAGGGATTGTACATAGGCAGGTTAGCCTACTCTGGCTTCGTAGTGTTAACTGGTTCTACTTCTATAGTTTTGGACCCTATAACCTGTTATTTTAATAGGAGCATAAGATACGAAGAGGATTTGGTCGAGAAAACTATATCCTATCTAGAGCTGGTCCCGAGGCCTATATTCGTCTTGTTAACGAGTAAGGAGTACGTTGATATTAAAATTCTCGAAAAACTACAGATGCACTACGCGGCTAAAGTTTATGCATCCCGAAGCTCCTGTAGACTCCTCGCCGAGAACTCGAAAATTCTCACTTCTTTAAACGAGGTTAAAGTTGGAGACGTTGTAAAGCTAGGAGATTTCATAGTTGAAGTCTATTCTGGAGGAGAGGAATCTCTTAGTTATCTAGTTAGGGGGTGGGGGAGAACAATCTACTTTGCCGGGAACCAACGCTCCCGCTGGCCTAAATTAAAGGTTAACGCAGTCGCTCTGCCAATTTATCTCTATGAGGAAGAACCGGAAATTTTTGAAGAAGCATTGAAAAACATTGAGTACGAGAAAATCGTACTCTCACATGTGGACATTCAGCGCCACTTCTGCCTTGTTAGAAAATTAAAGGAGATTTATGGAAGAAAACTGCTGGTTATCGAGAATTTCTCTGAGTTTACGAAGATTTAGCTGGTCCTTCTGCGATTACTGTCTCCACTATTTGAGAACAGGAATATAGCATATCCCTAAAGCAGAGATTAAGAAAAGATGCACTTAGACTCACAACCTCATCTATTTTCAGAGATGCCATCATCTCCTGAATATCACTCGCGATTCTTTCAGCTAACTCTACGTTATTGCCTAGGTAAGCTTCTCTAGTCTCCTGGGCTATCGAGAGAATTTTGTTTAAGCTTCTCATAACTCCTTCCCAATCCAAGTTCTCTTTCTGACTCAAAGTTAACATAAATGCCGCTCGAATAGCTGCATTCGCAAGCATTTTGAGAGCATCGGATACTATAAATACCTGTTTGTAATCTTCCCGATTTAGAACTCTAATTAGCAACGCATAAGTTTTGCGGACATCTTCTTCGATAAACCTAAAGTTTTCAAGATACTCTGCACCGGCCTCCTTAGTTAGAGCTAAATCGTACTCTACAACTCCAAGCGCTAACGAGAACATTTTATCTACTAATTCCTCGATTCTAGCTCTACCTATAGAAGCCCTTAAGAGAATTTCCCTTGGCTTCTGGTATACGACCTCTAATCCATAGAGGTTGTTAACAGAGTTCCTCACGGCGCTGGCTACCCAGGGAGGAAGTATCCTATTAGAGTAAAGAATAATTTCCTCGTAACCTGCTTTGTAAAGTGCCCGAATCATGCTTGGTAATAGTTTAGAGTTTTTGATAGTGTCAATATTTATTCTCCGCTTTTTAAAAGGGGTCTTAACCTCGATTTTACGGGGGAAAATTCTAAGTTCTTCTCCTTCAATTTTTAAGACGATTACATCTCCTTCTTTGAGGTTGAGCTTTTGAACCCAGTTTTTCGGTAGAGAAACCACATAACTGGATTTGCCTAGTTTAATGATTTTACGGGTTTCCACGGGATTTTAGATTACGTCGAAGTATATATTCGTATATACTTTAACTAGCTGGAAAATCCCGAAGTTTCAACTCTCTTGATTTTAGGTAGAACTATTATCAGTCAATCAAGCTTTCTTCACAACTCAAGCACCAGAAACCTTCATCATCTACTATCCATATTTCCAGACTTCGTTAAAATATTTCTCTTCCTGCTCCCCTATACTCTCCGATATTATCAGCACTGAGGATTCATGGTTTACTGTCATAGCGCTTTTAGTCCAATTGTGGCTTCCCACCATCACAATATAGCCGTCTATTATGATCAATTTGCTATGAGTTGTGTGCGCTCTCGAGTCATACTTTACCTGTACTTTATTCCTCATTAACCTGTTATAGGCTAGATCATTTACATCTTGACTACCTTCCAAAACTATTTTTACCTCTACCCCTCTTCTAGCGGCTACTATTATCTTCTCCGTGATAAACTCTATTGTATCGGTGTCAGTTTTGTAAATGTACATTATGACATGGATGGATTTGTTAGCTCTATCGATCCACTTTATCAATTCTTCATAGTATTCTCTATCATTAAGAACTTTCACTACAATCTTTTTCTCCGCGGATCCCTCGTTTTCGCCCGTAAAGTTGCAAATATGCAATACTAGAGCTACAGATATTATCATGAGGGAGAGTACAACTTGATATTTTCTGCTCATTTAATCACCAATTACCTGGAGAAAATGATATTACTGGGACTAATAAAAATGCGTTAATATGAAAGTTGGAGACGCTCACTGCCACGTAAATCCCATCAAGGGATTAGGACCCAGAGAGGTAGCTAAGAGATTTAAAAAAACTGGTGGATGGTTTACCGGGTTAGTTAACTTGTTATCGTGGAGTTACGATGTGAAAATCGTAAATGCCGACGATTATAGAAAAGTCTATGAAATCACTCTTAAATCCGCCGATATTATGAGAAAAGAGGGGCTAAACGTAGCCGTTATCTTAGGCCCTCACCCCGCCGAACTAGTGTCGCTTATCGAGAAAGGAGTTAAGCCGGATAAAGCCTACGCTATTGTGCTAAAAGCTTATGAAATAGCGGCGTCCTACGTAGCCGAGGGAAAAGCCAGCGGGTTAGGGGAGGCGGGCAGGCCTCACTGGCCGGTACAGCGCAATGTTTTAAATTTATGTAACCAGGTTTTAGACAAAATCTTAGAGATAGCTTCGGATCTCGACTGTGTCGTCCACTTACACTT
>Ga0190366_1000319_pt1 | contig 11158 bp, 7 predicted proteins | sample 487218910_MG_FD_169990 | JGI IMG/M metagenome (GOLD analysis project Ga0190366, IMG submission 169990) | Hydrothermal vent microbial mat bacterial communities from Southern Trench, Guaymas Basin, Mexico - 4872-18-9-10_MG | ecosystem: Environmental > Aquatic > Marine > Hydrothermal vents >...
CCTCATCTCCCTCATCAAGCTCTCCTGACTCCTATGTCTGCCGGCCGTATCTATCAGGATCACGTCAACCTTGTCTGAGAGCCCCTTAACCCCACGCCTCGCGATCTCGACAGCGTCAACTCCATCGAGATAGAAGACCGGGATGTCCCTTCCATCCAATAGCTGTCTCAGCTGGTCATGTGCTCCGGGTCTGTAGGTGTCGGCGCAGATCACCCCAACCCTATATCCATTGAGCTTGAGGTAGTTTGCGAGCTTGGCCACGCTCGTCGTCTTTCCCGTCCCCTGAATCCCGACCATCATGATCACATAGGGCTTCTTGGTTATCTTCAGTTCAGCCGGCTTCTCGCCCAACAATTTAACCAGCTCATCATAGACGACCTTTATCACATGATCCTTCCTCGATATTCCGGGAGGCGCCCCCTCCCTCAAAGCCCTCCTCCTAATGTTCTCTGAGAGTTTTTGGACGAGCTCCACGTTCACATCCGCCATTATTAAGGCTCTCTGAAGATCCCTCACAAGCTCCTCGATAACCCTCCTATCGACCGTGCTCGCCGACCTAAACCTGCTTAAAGCCCTCCTAAGCATCTCTGAAAGCGATGGCATCCCACTCCGCCATCAACCATCCAAGCTACAAGTATTAAACCTACTCTTTTAAGGAGACCGGGCTTGGCTGGAACGAGGCTTAGATGATCTACCGAGAATCGGTATTGACACCCTCAACAAAATCTTATATAATTCGATTTCCGCTTGAATGTCTAGGTTTATCATTATGCGACTGGGAATAGGTCTATGAGGTCTCGTAGATCCGACACCTCCGTTTGATGAGGATGAGGTAAAGATGCTAAAGAAATTGATAAGGACGCTGAAGGTGCTAAAAACCCGCCGAGGGCAATAATACGTGAAGGCGAGGCGTTGTGACTTTCGCCCCCGCCTAGGCCTCTCTTTTCCTGTTTCTTCCAAGCTCACTTAGTTACACGATTTTGAAGCCTTTATTTGAAACCTCGTCGAAGAATCCTCGAGAGAGGAAGATGGTTGAGGGGCTTAAGGCTCTCGTGATAGACTTTGGAGGCCAATACACCCACCTGATAGCTAGGAGGTGTAGGGAGCTTGGAGTATATTCGGAGATCGTCGAACCCGAGGACGCGTTCAAAAAGCTCGATGAGGGAGGATTTGGGGCGATAATCCTATCGGGAGGGGCTAGAAGCGTCCTCCAACCAGACTCTCCGAAGATAGACCTCATGAAACTCCTCTCCTACAATATCCCGATCCTTGGAATCTGCTATGGCCATCAATTGATCGCGAAAAGTCTTGGAGGTGAGATAAGGGCTGGGAAGATTAGAGAGTATGGTAGAACCCTTGTCGAGGTCTTGGAGAGAGACGCCCTCTTTGAAGGACTGCCTGATCGGCTGATGGTCTGGATGAGCGGTGGGGACACGGTTATCAAGCCTCCGAGAGGGTTCAGGGCCACGAGCGTGAGCGAAGACGGAGCTATAACATCCATGACCGATGGATCTAGGATCTACTCAACCCAATTCCATCCAGAGGTAACCCACACCCAATATGGGAGTAAGATCTTGGAGAACTTCTTGAGAAGGATCTGCGGGATAGAGGCTTGGTGGAATCCAGGAGACAGGGTTGAGGAGCTTATAGATGAGATCCGATCGAAGGTTGGAGTGGATGAAAAGGTGATCTGCGCGGTGAGCGGTGGAGTCGACTCGGTTACAACGGCCACCATAGTCTCAAGGGCGGTCGGCGACAGACTGTACTGTATCTTCGTCGACCACGGCTTGATGAGGAAGGGTGAGGTTGAGCAAGTTAAGAGCTCTCTTAAGAAGATTGGAGTAAGAAATCTCAGGATTGTTTACGCTCGTGAGAGATTTCTGAGCAAGCTTAAGGGGGTTGAAGATCCGGAGGAGAAGAGGAGGATAATTGGAGAGGAGTTCATCAAGGTGTTCGAGGAGGAGGCCAAGAAGATCCCGGGAATCAGGTGGCTCGCTCAGGGAACGATCTATCCCGATAGGATTGAGAGTGGGAGAACCGGGAGGAAGACCGCCTTGATAAAATCGCATCACAACGTCGGCGCATTACCCAAGCGGATGAACCTAAAGCTCCTAGAGCCTCTAAGAGACTTCTACAAGGATGAGGTCAGGGAGATCGCGAGAAAACTTGGAATCCCAGATGAAATAGTCTCGAGGCATCCATTCCCTGGTCCGGGGCTTGCGGTGAGGATCATCGGAGAGGTTACGGGTGAGAAGCTTGAGATATGTAGGGAGGCCAATGCGATAGTTGAGGAAGAGTTTAGGAGGGCTGGAGTCTATGATAGGGTTTGGCAGGCATTCGCGGTCGTATGCGATGATAGATGGGTTGGGGTAATGGGAGATGAGAGGGTTCATGGATACATAGTGGTAGTCAGGGCGGTTGAGAGCGTGGATGGGATGACCGCGGACTGGCATAGAATAGATCACGAACTACTCGATAGGATAGCTAGGAGGATAACGAGGGAGATACCGAGGGTGACGATGGTCGCCTACGCCGTAACGTCGAAACCACCATCCACGATAGAACCATGTTAATTACCTACAATTCTCCTATCATTTACGCTTAACACCTCTGCTATAATAGATTAAGCCCGAAACCCCTTAACCAGACAATTCCATCCGATTCTCGACTCACCAGCTTAACTTCCGCTCTTAAGGAAATATTAGAGGGATAGTGGGCCGGGGGGTTTTGAGGCCCCGTTTAGTGGACCGGGCGGGATTTGAACCTTATCGGCCATCCCTGTTTTGGGCTGGCTCGCGACCTCCCGCGTGCAAGGCGGGCGATCTCCCACTGATCTACCGGCCCTCTTTTCCCCAGACCTTGATTATCTCTTCTCGGATATTTTTAGATTTCATCCCTGACCGCTTATCCCCGCTTCTCATCTCTCGCTTTTAGTATGTGGTGCGGAATCTTAGCCTAGAGTCTGTAGAAGGACTTACACGAGTTAAGACGTTATAAATAACATCAACTTAAAATGGATTCAGCTAAATAATCTTAGAAGAGGGAGGAAAGGAAGGGTCTAGGCGGGTTAACGGCCACAGCCTCACCAAAGTCTTTCGATCCTTCGGCTCGGACTCTGATGGCCCGCCGACGGCGATAATACGTGAAGGCGAGGCGTTGTGACTTTCGTCCCCGTCTAGACCTCTCCTTTTCATTCTTGGCCCCTTGGCGAAAATCTTTTGCCCTTGGCAGGTATGGCTTTTGTCAGCATATTCAAATCACACTTTATGGTTGAGGCTGCTGACAAATATGCATGTAAGGAAGACGGGGTTTTGCATTAGATCCGGTGAATTTTGTACTAAAGACAAGGATTTCTTCTTTTATTATATAATCTGGTGCGCAAAGACCTACAAACATCATAGATCCTAACTTATACGGCGCAGTAGGCTCGCGGCTAGAGCTAAGTGTTTAAGAATCATCTGAAACCTGTGTAGTCAAGGTTTGCCCAAACTACGAAGCCCGCCTCGTGGATGGTCTGCATCCACTATGCGGGGAAAAAGTAAACAAGCCAAGGTATGTGGAGGTAAGGAGGAATCCATCTGCAAGAGAAGAATTGAAGAAATGGAATAGGCTGGAGAGAAAATTGAAGAAAACTCTAGGAAGTCTGAGAGGAACATTGTCGTAGCAGAGCTTAAAAATTCGATCCTAAGTGTCTTACTTAGTGAGTGGATGCTACCACTTTCAGAGGGCTGGGGACGATACCTAAATGGAGGCTTTGAAAGAATTAGGGCGGGGCTCTTAGCCGAAAAACTTACTTGAAGCTAGGTCTATAACCCGCAAGTCTTAATAAGATCTAGGTAAGGATGTTTTAGGAGATTGAGCGCGGAGAGCTTGGTCGAGGAGATCGTGGAGGATAGGGAGAGCGGCGCGTCACAGCTCACGATCAAAGCGGCGAGGCTTTTCCTAAAGCTCTTGGAGAGAAAGCCGAGCATGGGTGAGGTTTCAAGGCTCGCGAGACTCTTGGCGGAGGCTAGGCCGAGCATGCCTTCGATCGCAAACCTGGCATACATGGTTCTCAGAGATGTTGAGAGGCTTACATCGACTGGAATGGCCTTGGAGGAGGCTGTAGAGTCCGCCGTTAGATCAGCGGTCAAGGACTATCAGCGTAGACTGAGGGATACGATCAAGGAGGCTGTCAAGCTCCTCTCAGGATATAGGTGCATCCTAACCCACAGTTACAGTTCAACCCTAGCGACCGCCATCGAGCTATGCGAGGATCTAAAGATAATCGTGACCGAGTCTAGACCAGGGTTTGAGGGGGTCAAGCTCGCCGAGAGATTGGCTTCAAACGGCTTCGACGTGACCCTCATCGTGGACTCCGCCGCCTCCTATATCCTAGAGAGGGGTGAGGTCGACGCGGTCGTTGTGGGATGCGACGCGATACTCGATGACTGCTCGATCGTCAATAAGATTGGGACTAAGATGATCGCCTTGGCTGCGAGGGATACTAGAACACCATTCCACGTTGTGACAGATCTCTGGAAAGCAGCTGTTCATGGATTCGCATTTGAAGAACATCCATCAGAGGAGGTATATGGTAGGGGGGTTGAGGGGATAAGCGTCAGAAACCCATATTTCGAGAAGGTTCCGCCGAGGCTTATATCGAAGTTCATCACGGAGGAAGGCGTATTGACTCCGAGGATGCTCAGGGAGAAGCTTCTAGAGCTTTGGAGCAACTTATCGCCGAGGCCGCGGCTCCTCAGCAAAAACTTATCAAGTAACCTATTCAGACTTTAAGCCATGAGAAAGATAAGCTTCCCACTGATAGCCTTAAACTTCAAGACCTATGCTCAAGCCTTTGGAGAAAACTCTCTAAGATTGGCGAAGATAGCCGAGGAGGTCTCAGAGCAATTCGGGGTGACCATAGCGGTGGCGCCACCGATGATAGATCTAGCGAGGGTGGCGGCGGAGGTCGAGATACCCGTCTTCGCCCAACACGTCGACCCATATAAGCCTGGAAGTCACACAGGCTCGATTATAGCTGAGGATGTTAAGGCGGCTGGCGCTGTCGGGTCCTTGGTGAATCACTCAGAGCATAGGCTTAGGCTCGCGGATATAGGTATGGTTTTGGAGAGGCTTAGGGAGAATGGGCTTATCTCCCTGCTCTGCACGGACACGGTTGAGACCACTAAGGCCGGAGCCGCCCTCTCACCAGATATGCTCGCGATAGAGCCTCCAGAGCTCATCGGGACGGGGATACCTGTCTCTAAGGCCAAGCCTGAAGTGGTTAGGGGAGCTGTTCAAGCGGTTCAAAAGATCAATCCAAGTGTCCACGTCCTCTGCGGAGCCGGGATCTCGACCGGAGACGATGTCGCTAGAGCCATAGAGCTTGGAGCAGAGGGAGTCTTATTGGCCAGCGCTTACGTCAAGGCAAAGGATCCGAAATTGGTCTTGATAGATATGGCTAGAGAGGCCTTAAAGGGCTGGGAAAAGAGGGCTTAATCTTCAACCACCACTCTCAGTCTTTCTCCATCCGAGTTGAACGCGTAGATGTCTCGATAGCTTGAGAAGGGTGGGATCAAGATCAGCATAACCCTCCCTACGAAGTTTTGTAGATCGTCTAGAGAGGGCTTTGGTATGCCGGATGGATGGGAGTGGGCGAGCCCGACTATCGTGAAGTCCATAGGCATTAGGTCGAGCCTAAAGTAGACCGATGAGCTACTGTGCTTTGAGAGAGGAGCGAATAGAAGCTCCTCGACATAGACTCCGTCTCCCTTCTTCTCTCCCCGTAGGAGGGCGAGCATCTCAAGCGGGTAGGCGAGCCTAGCCATCTCAAGCAGGGAGTCGGCGATCCTCGAAGATAGGATAACCCTCCTCACCATCATCAACGATCTAGCCCCATCGAATAATTAGTCTTTATGCCTATATAGGGGGACTACGTCTCAAATCATGCTCATGACCGTATCCGCTTCAAGGAAGTTTGAGAGCTTCTCAAGCTGGTTCGACGACTTGATAATTAGGGCGAAGATAGCTGATAACAGGTTTCCGGTCAAGGGCTTCATAGTCTATATGGAGAACGGCGCATACATCTTGGAGAAGATAAGGAATCTGTTGGAGGATCTATTGGAGAAGACCGGGCATAAGCGGATGCTCTTCCCGCTCGTTACCACCGAGGAGCTATTCGGGAAAGAGGCGGAGCATATCAAGGGATTCTCCGGAGAGGTTTTCGTGATAAGCGGGATGGGAGAGAAGAGCGCTGAGAGGAAGTTGATAATCAGGCCGACCTCGGAGACCATAATCTACCCCATGTTCAAGCTCTGGATCAGAAGCCACGCCGACCTCCCACTAAAGATCCATCAAAGCGTGAATGTGTATAGGTATGAGACTAAGGCGACTAGAGCTCTCTACAGGATTAGGGAGATTCCATGGAACGAGGCTCACACAGTTCACGAGACCTTGAAGGAGGCGGAGAATCAGGTTAGGGAGGCCATAGAGATCTATGAGAAGGTCTTGAAGATGCTTGGGATAAGCTACTTGATCTTGAAGAGACCCGACTTCGACAAGTTCGCTGGAGCTGTCTACTCGATAGCGTTCGACGCATGGAACCCCGATGGTAAGGTGAATCAAGTCGCAACCGTCCACAACCTCGGCAGAAACTTCTCGAAGGCATTCGAGATCGAGTTCGAGAAGAGGGATGGGAGCAGGGGACTCGCATATCAGACATGCTATGGATTCGGCTATAGCAGGGTCTTGGCGGCGATAATAGCTCAGCATGGAGATGATAGGGGATTGGTTCTCCCGCCGATAGTCTCCCCAACACAGGTCGTGATAATCCCGATACCCTTCAAGGGCCAAGAGGAGGAGATAATGGGCTACGCATCCAAGATTAAGGAGATTCTTGAGAAGAGGTGGAGGACGACCCTAGACGATAGAAAGGACATCACCCCAGGCGAGAAATTCTATCATTGGGAGCTTATGGGGGTTCCCGTGAGGGTTGAGGTGGGGCCTAGGGAGGTCGCCGAATCAACGGTCACCCTCGCGAGGAGAGACACCTTGGAGAGGGTTAAGGTGAGGTTGGATGAGTTGGAGTCGAAGGTTGAGGAGCTCATGGAATCGATAGCCTCAAACCTAAGGGAGAGGAGCATGAGGATGATGATGGGATTGATTGGAGACGCGAAGAGCGTAGATGAGGTTAAGAGACTTCTAAGGGAGAGGAGGATAGCGAGGGTGGAGTGGTGTGGAAGCGTTGAGTGCGCCGAGAAACTGAAAGAAGAGGCTGGAGGAGAGATTAGAGGGGAAAGATACGATATAGCTGAGAGACCGAGCAATTCATGTATTATCTGCGGCAGAGAGGCGAAGAAGGTCGTCTACGTCGCGAGAGCCTACTAAATATTCGGCACGGGATTAAGTATGAGGAGGATCGCCAAAGCCGCCAATGGAACCGTGATGTTATCATCTATCATCCCAAACTCATAATGTTCGATTATGCTACAGAGTGCGGCTATTCCCGCCCCAACCGCTCCGAAGACCCATGCCCCGATGGGTATCGTTACCGTGGCCATGGCCAAGTTGCCCCACCAAGACTTAGTCCTCCTCTTGAACAAGGTGTTCCTCACTATTCCAGTGATCGCGTCCCCGAATGACATGAATATTATTGGAAGGACTCCGAACCATGGATTACCGGTCAAAAGCCATCCAGCCGCGAGGCAGACTCCCCACATCACGCAGAAGTGGACATCATACATGTTCTCTGGAACCTGATACCAGTAGAATAGCTTACCGGTCTTATATGGTATGTAGCTGAAGGCTGCTAAGATCATCGCTAGGATGAATGGAATTAGCGGGGTCTTGAAGTAGAAGGGGACGAGGATCGCGACCAGTCCTCCGGCCAGCATGTGGATGATCTTCCTGTTATAGTATATTGCGACCCTCTCCTTAACCCCACGCTTAATCAAAGCCTCATAGAGGGACTTCGTCAAGAATCTCGTCAAGATCACGATCCAGATGAAGAGGATCGTCGCCAAGCCTATCTCTTCTATCGAGATCAGCATGGGATAATACTAGGAGAACCTGTATATAATTTTTATACAATGGTCAAATTTGTTTTCGACGATCAACGAACATGAGCAACCTCACATCTGGGCTTGATGCTGGAGAAAACCCATGCTTAATGGCCAAGCCCTATCGCTCATGCTAAACAGACCTTAGATCCCTCTTTGAGAGGCTACATCGTTCAGCGAAGATAGAAATTACTCATCTAAGGGTTATCTCGTGGATGGCTGAGGGTTTGAGGATAGGGGTCTTCAGCGACACCCACGTTGGGAGAAATATCCCGAGGGTTTTGAGGGATGCTAGGAGGAAGGCGTGTCTGAACGCCTTCAAGCAGGCCATAGACATCTTCATAGAGAATGACGTAGACTACGTGATCCACGCCGGAGACCTATTCGAGAAGAGGAGCATGACCCCAGACGACGCGGTATTCGTTAAATGGGAGTTCTATAGATTGGCGAAGAAGATCGAGGAGAGATCTGGGAAGAAGATCGAGATAATTGCGGTTAGGGGAAATCATGATGGCTCGCCATCGAGCAGCGCCCTAGACTTCATAACCCATCCAATGGCCGAATACTTCAAGGTCATAGGGGAGAAGACGCTGGAGGGCGTGGAGGAGGCATATGTTGGAGACGGGTTAAACGTGATCGGGATGGGATACCATCCATATGCTAGGAGAAAATTCGAGGAGGCATCAGAGATCTTGAAGAAAGTGGAGGCAGACGGCTATAGAATCCTTATTCTACATAACTATGTTGAAGGCGTGCATAGTATTCCTCCTCAAACACCGGAACACAGCGTGATAAGATTGGATGATTTGGAGAAGCTAGATGTGGATCTCGTGATAACCGGCCACCACCATGAGAGGCTTGGATTCAAGAAGATTCATGGAAAGCTGTTCCTAGTCCCCGGAGCGACTGAGGCCATAGACCTCGGCGAGAGAGGGCCGTTCGGAGTCTATATCTTGGATGTGAAGGGATCGGAGCTTACCTCCCATAAATTCGTGGAGCTGGAGCCGCTTCAAACGATAGGCGTTAGAAGGGTTGTGAGCGATAAGCCCGTGGAGCTCGACTGGTTTAGGAGGAGGTGCTTGGAGGAGATCGAGTCATTCGCCCTAAACCTAGATAGGGATGGAATCCTCAAGCTCAACGTATCTGGAATAGTTGCGGGTGATGAACAATTCCCACAGCTAGGTCTCCAAGAAGAGGTTCAAAAGCTCATCGAGAGATACGATAAGCTGATCCACGTCGAGATCTCAGAGGAACTCTCCACCATGATCAGACCTGACGTTAAAGGCGTTGAGGGGAGGATCTCAAGGGATGAGATAATCAGAGAGGTCTTCGGAGTACTGGGAGAGAAGGTTGGAGAGGCCGCAGAGATCGTCGAGGACGTCGCCATGGCCTTAGATGAGAGGGCAAGCGAGAGGACAGGGCTTCTAAAGGAGCTCGATAGGAGGAGGTTCTCGGATAGATGGCTGAAATTACTTTCAAGCCATGTTGGTGAGGAACCATGATAGAGGAGCTTAGGCTCAGGAACTTCGAGGGATTCAAGGATGAGAGGATAACGTTCACGAGAGGATTAAACCTGATAACTGGGAGGAACTCTGTGGGGAAGACAACGATCCTAGACGCAATAATATACACCCTATTCGGAAATGTGCCGAGCGTCGAGAACAGGCTACTAGTTCGAAGGGAGAAGGGGGTGAGAGGCATGGAGACCTATCTTAGGTTCAGAAGCCCCGTAAACGGCTCAAGGATCGAGATAATGAGGTTCGCCGAACTCAGGAGAAATAGGTTCACGACGAAGGAGGTCAGGCTGATAATCGATAGAAAGGAGGTTCAGGTCGAGGGGCTTGAAGACCTGAGGAGGAGGATAACGAGGCTGATCGGAGTAGGATATAGGGCGTTCAACTGGATAATATACTCACGGCAGGGGAGATTGAATGAGATACTCGAGCCGAGGAGGGAAGATATGGATGCAATACTCCAGATAACCCTCCTAAGGGAGATCTCGGAGCAATTGAATACCGTGATCAGGGATCTAAGGGGAGCCGAGTCGGAATACAAGATGATGAAGACCCAGCTAATCCCGTTGAGAGAGGAGAGGGTTAAGGAGCTCCAGCGGGAAGTTGACGAATTAAACAAGGAGCTCGAAGATCTGAAAAGTAGTTTGAGGCTGGGGGAGGATCCAGCCGTTAAGAGACTTATCAAGAAAGCAAGAGAGCTGGAGGAGGCCAAGGCCGTGCTCCTAGAGGCCATCAACTCCAAGAGATCCATCCTAGCCAGATATGGGTTGAAGGATCTTGAATCCGTTAGACGCGAATCCGGGAGACTTGCTGAGAGGATGAAGGATCTTGAGAGGGATCTGAAATCGGTCGAGGAGGAAGTTGGAATGCTGAGGGAGAGAGAGGCCAAGATCTTCGGAGAACTAAAAATCTTAGAGGATGGCCATAAGGCTCGGCTCGAACTAAAGACGAAGGGTATTGCGAAATGCCCGACATGCGGTCAGAGGATAGATGAGAAGATTCTTTCATCGATAATCGAGGATGAAGAGCTGAGGATCGCCGACCTAAAGGAGAGGTTGAATGATGTGCAGAGGAGGAAGCAGGAACTCGAATCCAAGCTTGAATCGATTAATCGTGAGGTCAGCGAGATTACTAGGAGGCGTGAGAGACTAAACATGCTGATGAACTCGATCTCGGAGTATGACACGAGGATAGCTGAGAAGGAGAAGATCGTAAAATCCATCAGGCTTGATGTGGAAGGGATCTTGAGGAGGCTCGGCTTGGATTTAGATCCAGATGACCCAAAATTATACGAGAGATTGACCCAGATGTTCCAAGCTCCGGGGGAGGTCGAGGAGAAGAGGAGGAGAGTGGAGATCCTCGAAGGAAGATTGGAGGAGAGGCTTGGAGAGCTTGAGAGGGCGAGGGCTGAGCTTGAGAAACTGAAGACCCGTCTAAAAGAGCTTGAGAGGAGGTCTAGGGTGATATCCCTCGCATCAAATCTCAGGGAGAGGATCATAGACTTCATCAAGAAGAGGAGAGACGAGCTACTCAGATCAATAGCTCTAAGAGCCCAAGCGATATTCACGAGCTTAACCGATCAGAGAATCTATACATCCTTCAGGA
>Ga0190366_1000324_pt1 | contig 11103 bp, 9 predicted proteins | sample 487218910_MG_FD_169990 | JGI IMG/M metagenome (GOLD analysis project Ga0190366, IMG submission 169990) | Hydrothermal vent microbial mat bacterial communities from Southern Trench, Guaymas Basin, Mexico - 4872-18-9-10_MG | ecosystem: Environmental > Aquatic > Marine > Hydrothermal vents >...
TTAATAACTAAATCATATGGTTCCAAAAGCCCTACTTGGTAGTTCTCCAACAACATTAAAGCCTCTTTCATCAACTGCTACTTCATAATATTTTCTATCGATAGCACCTATTCTCATCTTAATAGGAGTCATTCTTACAGCAAGTCTCTCTCCATGGATATCTATGTAGTCAAGTCTAATTACAACATCTGCCATAAACTCTTCAACACCAGGCAATTTTATTTCTGCAAATAATGGTATTTCTCCAACAATTATTGTTGTAATGTCTTTACCTGTAACCTCTTTAAAGATCATTTGAAGTATATTAGCTACTTCCTGAGGAGATAAGCCTCTTACAAGTGATGAAAGACTATCTATTATTAAATTAGCATACTCACCCTTAGATATATCTTCCAAAATATGTTCAACAACATTAATAATGACTCTATACTCAGCTAAAGGCATTGCCTCTTCAAGGCTTAAATACTTATTCAGAAACTCATCAAGTTTATCAAATTTTAAAAGTTTTATCCGTTGTATAAGGAGATCCTTAGGCTCTGACAATGTTAAATATTTAGTTTTTTCACCATGTTTTATGGCTCTATTATAAGCGTAATGAATACACATTATTGTCTTGCCAGTACCAGGATGACCCACTATATAAACTAAGCCAGGCCTTGTAAATCCTCCTCCAATAGCCTTATCTAATCCCGGTATTCCAGTTGGTATAACTCTATAAGGCATTCCATTATCACCTACACTATATTTATGGGTATATAGGATTAATAGCTTTTGTTTAAATTTTCTTACCAAGTCGGGAATGGTTTAAACCTATATAAGAAGTTATTTTATATACGAAAACTTAGTTAATCAATGTGAATAACAAATGATATAAAATATTCAATAGGGCCTAGAGAAGATTTTCCAGGTGTATCATTAACCAATATAAGTGTGTCTTTTTCATCCAATAAATCGACAAGAGTCCTGAACCAAAGATATTTTAAGGGAAAAGAACCAGGTAGTTGCTCAAGAATACTAGTCCTTAATATAAAGACTATGCCATTATTATCATTACTTAGATCATTCTTGATCCTATCAATAATACTAGTTAGTCTTCTAAAAACATTTTCATAAATATATTGTTCTCCATATCTAATAATTACTGGTGGCAAAATCTTTCCACGATTATTTCCATTTATGGAATTAGCTCCAATACTATCACTAAACACAAATTCAACAACGCCTTTATTACTTAGATTAATGTATTTCTTTAATAGATCGGATATGGATTCATAGGAAATACTCTTTTTAGATCTAGATTCAATGAGTACAATTAACGGGCCTCTTTTATGCTCAGTAATGTATTTAAATATATCATATACTTTGGATGCAAATACTGTTACATCTTCTTTCTTACTTCTAAATTCTAGAAGACGTATTATGAGGGCTGATGCCAGCAGTAAAGGAAGATGAATTATTAGTTCATGGTATCCAAGTATTTCGAATATACATACAAGAATAACGGCCAATAAGAGTATAACTGGTTGAATAGAGATGAATGTAGGGCGAAAAGTTACTTGTTTATGGTCAATAGTTATTTTAATTTTGAAGAAGTTAAGACTTAGATAACCAAGTATCGGCAATATGGAGAGCATAAGGATTATTATTGAAATGATATGGAGACTAACCATCCTTAATAAATAGAATAATCCGATTAAAAATAAACTATAAGTTAATCCTATTGCTAGGATCGAATATATGAAGCTCTCCCTATATACTCCTCTCGTTTCATTATAGATCGATAATGAAAGTATTATGTAATAAAAAGCAAATATAGCATATATAATCATATATACATTGATGGGAGTTGATTCATAGAATGAGAATAATATTAAGTATGCTAATATTAAACTAAGTAACAAAATAGATAATTTTGGATAGATTTTTCCTAACATTCTATATATAATCATTATTTTCTCATTTAATTTAGCTAGATATCCCATTACAGCTCACTCTATCCATATATGCCCCAAGTCTATATACTTAGAATTCACTTTTATAAAAACTATGCCTTTTTCCTAAATCTTATTATTTCTATAATTCTTTAATAAATATTATCTTGGAAACAAATATATAATCTACGCTTTGAACCATTTATCTAAAATTTTCTGGTTAAACATGTATGTAAATGATAAAATTAATTCAGTAACTTTATCGGGTATCCTCGTGAATCTCCTGTCAATGAAATCCTTTACCTCATGAATAGAAGGATTCTTTATAATTGGACCCTTATCTAAAGCCTTTTTAACTGTTAAACGAATCTGCCAATTACCAACTGGAAACATGTATTGAGGTAAGATTTCTCTAAGTATTATAATACGCGCTTGTCTTTTAATACGGTCAAGGTATTCTAGTACGCTAGTTCTAGCGGCTAGATAGCCTCCATCCATAATATTTGGCTCTCCACGATAATTATCATATATAGTTAAAACAGCTGGTTCTACATGCGGATTCCATAAACTCCTTGGCTGCCATACTTCTATCCATAATCCACGGTAACCACTTGGTGCAAGTATTATCATGTATTTATTATATAGGTACTCACTATAGAATATGAGAAGATCATTTATTGGTTCGTATTTCCTAATTCTACTTAATAATTTCTTTGAAATCATTTGATCAACTGCCGTAATACCCCATCTAGTAGGGACAAGTCTTCTCTGCCCAGTTCTACCTAGAAAACCAATTGTTAAAGCACGAACTATTGTGTAGAAATCAAGACCGTTCTTGTAAAGTCTATATATAGCCTCCTCAGCCTTTATATCATCCCATATGAGTTTCTCAATAGGCTTTGGTATAACGGGGTTTCCGGTTACCTTAACTCTTCTAGCTGGTGCAGATGGCCCTCTCGGCGGAGTCAATGGATCAAATACTAGTCTTGGAATAGGCTTCTTTTTTAATAGAGCCTCTGTATCTACAGGTTTTTCAGACACAATGGCTAGTCCAATCTCTGTCTCATAAAGCTTATATGGATTATATACCCTAGTTGGTAAAACTATATGAAGCAGTCTACTTCTAAGCTCAATAATCTCTCCAAGATTTTTCCTCATATGCCATTGACTGGGATTATCATAATCTCTAGCTTCATCACCAACTATTCCAGGCGGCACTGCATAATATAGTCTAATTCTTGGATACCCCCTCTCTCCAACAATTATCGATGGAGGAGTACTACCCTGTACATCTAGTCCTCGAATACTTTGTAAACTAATTACCTTAGACCTTAAACCAGCTAATAATGGACAATAGCCAAGTCCGCATAGGTTACGTGTTCCCTTACACCTTATACATAGCTCTAATGGTGGTTTTACCAATTACATACTCCCTACCATATAGATGTGCTAAATACCTATTTATGAGTAAAGATTATTAATAAGAGAATACAAAATACTATGAACTCCAAGGAGAAATGGGTGATTATCTAGTGTATTACATAGTGACACATACAGACATTGATGGAATAGGTAGTGCATCGCTTTACATATACCTACAAGGAGAAAAGCCGGAGAAGATCTATTTTACAGAACCATACCTGATGGAACGGACTATTAAATCACTTATAGATATTAGGACGGATAAAATAGTATTCATGGACCTTGGCATGAACAATAGGTTTTATCCATTAATAAGGAGGTACTTAGAGGAGATCATTAATAAGGGGATCGAGGTTGAATGGTATGATCATCATGTATGGGAAAAAGAATGGATTAGTGGAATAAAAGCCATCGGTGTTAAACTCTACATTGATCGAAGTACATGTGCAACGGGAGTCATAGCCAAGTATGCTCCAAGAAGAAGAAAGAATGTTAAACAAGATTTTATCGATGAGCTTGTAAATGGAGTATGTGCAGGAGACTTATGGAAATTCGATCACTGGAGAGGACCTTGGTATCTAAGACTTGTTAGAAGAAGAGAGAAGAACTCATGGAGACTTCATGTAATTGATATCTTGTCCCAAGGTATTTTGTGGAAAGATGAATTCACAGAAAATATTGTAGCTAAATTAGAAAAAGAATTAAGGGCCTACAATGATGTTATCCATAGTCTTTTTATAAAGAAAGTTAATGGACTAAAAATAGTTTATTTACCGTACCACGACCATGTTGATACAAGCTTTATTGCTTCACTAGCACTTGGTAGAACGAATGCAGATATAGCTGTTATTGTAAGTAGAGATGGGAAGCTAAGCTTTAGATCGACTGGATATAATGTTAGAGAACTTGCTGCAAAGCTTGGGGGAGGAGGACATATTAAAGCTAGTGGAGCAAAGATTAAGATACCATTTAAAGTAAAAATGATGTCCTTATGGAAAATAGAATATCTATTACATTACGTCCATACATTAATTGAGAAAATTATCAAATAAATCCTCTAAGACACTATAGTTTCTTTCTCTTATGTAATAGGAAGTAAGATATAACTATAGCAATTATCACCAACAATACTATAGTCATTGACATATAATCAATAGTCTGCTTGTGACTTTCTCCTTTAGTCTCTTCAATATTATAGACAATATTGTATAGTAATGTATAATTCCTATGATCAAGGTACAATTCATTATAAATACCTGAGTTATATACTAAAGTACCATTCGAGATCCATAGATTAATCTTAAATGTATTAACATTCCTGGCAACAATATCTTCAATATATGAACCAACGTCTTTAAAGAACTCGTTAACAAATTCATATCCATAATTATAGACATACTCTACATAAAGTTTACCATGTAATTCATTATCTTCAGTAATTTCAACAGCAAAACTATATGATCCATAAACAGGATAAGCTTTTGGAGGCCTTAACAGATAGCTATCTATATTGCCATTTACTTCGACATATAATGGTGTTTGATTTAAGAGTAAGATAGATATTGAGCCACTACTTTTCTCTTCAAATAAGAATGTTTTACCAGTGTATAATGTGCTTATATGGAGCTTATCAATTAACTTAAGAACTTCAATTGGATTATCAATAAGGATTATAGGAGCATACGAACCAAGATAGTATTTGATGATCTTATTTGATATGCTAGAAATATCCAGTACTGCATTCGTTATATTAGCCCATCCAGTATAATATGTGACATTATTCTTCTTCTCTATATCGTATTTGGTAATAATAGTACTGTTTTTAGCTATATTTCTAAATAATAGTATTGTTACGTTGAATCGAAATATGTCCTCTAAATGAGTGGTTTTAAGCTCCATAATAGAATTTTTTATCGAAATATAGTTGCTCCTTGGTTTATGTATAGTCATTTCCATGCAGAGGCTGATATTGCTTGAACCATTACTATTATAAATAATACTTCTCTCATAGTCTATGTAATATTCGTTCTCTTTATTCCTTTGAATCCTTAGATCCTCCATTCTCCATGAATGATTCTTCATTTTACTATTTCGATGAAGATTATCTGTGTACGTGATCTTTGACATATATTCATAGTCTAATTTACTATATTTCATGTAAGCTTCTATAGATGATATATTCTGTAATTCAGTAAAAACGAGATCTGCAGTCAGTCTATACGTTACATTTCTATTATAATTTACATGTACATAGATCTCTACATTGTTGATGAAAGAGGCAAAGGTTAGGTTAATGGGTGAACTAATAACTGAGAAGAATACTATTAAGAGAACAATCACTGTCAATATCTTATCTCTAACCATGATTACACACCTTAGGAAGTAAATAAATTACTCCATCAGAAGCTCTTACCTGTACAGTATTGCTCTCTACATAGTACTTAGCCACTAGTGAAGATATTAAAGCATCACATAAGTCCTTGTAAGAAATCCATTCATGTCTACATTTTCCGAAGATCTTAATAAAGAGATCAGTAGCGGTTTTACAATTGCTAGATCTTAAAGCACTTTTAGGATGAGTCTCTATAACAATTATTCCATGTCTATTTAATTCATTCATAATCTTTAAGCTTCTGATTACAAGCATTCTCATTCCCCTCCAACTAGGAGGTAGAACAGGATATCCCATTTTCTTCATAAGAATATCAACTTCTCTAAATCCTCTCTCAGTTAATGATAATGGAGAATCTATGGCGATAACGCTGGGATTATATTTTAAGATAGTGCCTATGATCTCTTTATCATTATAAAGTAGACCTGCATAGACGATTTCATTAGATATTACATCAATTAATGCTAAACCACTAGGTCTTTTCGGAGAGCCTGATGGATCAAGGCCTCCAACAATCAATTAATACACCTAAAATTATTTTGAAAAATACTATATACCGAAGTATTTACAGATCATCCTAAGAATTCTTCTTAACCCAATTACTTTCCGGGTATGTTTTATTGTTAACTTTAGCCCTCCCCTTAACTGATCTAAACCTATTGATTTATCTTTCAATCCACCATTAAACCATTTATATTTTAATCCTTTAATGAGGACAGCAGGTATTCCTTCAGCTCCTTGTCTCATAATAAGACCTGCTGCACCACATATTTCATACGCAATATTATCAATTCCACCAAACTTCGGCTTACCATACATATCATGTTCACCGAACTCACTTGTTAATGGCTCAATACCATAGCATCCACGAGCTATATCCATTGCACCCCATGGAAAGAGTTCTGTATCGCATAGAACAACTGCTATATTTCTACTTGTCCTCTCAAAGATCTCCATAGAGATCTTCTTAGCGACTTCATCAATGTTTCTCGGAGGTATAGAGTAGATGTTAGGCGGATGATTCGATGTATCAATACCTGATTCACTCCATAACATACCATCTCTTACTGTAATTAAAATAGTAGGATAGTACTTTACTGCTTTCAATGCTTTATTAGGATCCTTTGAATATCTTGTCAAATCTATTATTTTATTCCTTACAATAGCCTCAAAAGGCACTGCAGCAACTATAGAATCGCTTTCTCTTAAAATAAGTTCTACTACACGAGGATCAAGTCCTGCTTTACTAGCTATTTTAATAGCCTCCTTAGAAGGCTCTATACTCCTTATATCGACTAATAAACCCATAGATTTAGATACTATTTTTAAAGTTATAGCAAGTACATCTCCGTCTTCCAATTCAATATTTTCCCTTGCCATAGACTCAAGCAATAATCCAACAAGATCATCTCCTGGAGATACCATAGGCAATTTAAGACCGATAAGGATAATCCTTGAATTCATCAATTATAACTCCCATATATAGTTCTTATACTTTAAAGACCTACCTTACTAGACCTTCTAATAAACTATATATATAATATCATGATATAAACTTTAATAAGTCAAATAGTAATGAGAAAAATAAATTATTAAATCATGCATTTTTGATGAATTAAAATTAACTGTAAAAACATTAGTCTCTACAATGAATCTAATAGATAACACTACCATTTAACTAAAGGTCCTGGCTCGAACCCTATTGTCCGCATATACTCATTATATAGATCATTTACTTCTCTTAACCAATTACTTAATTTATCTGGTGTCTCTGGATACTTCTGTAAATAATATTCCATAGCCTTATCCATATACATTTTAACTATTCTTAATTGATTAAGTAATGATGGTCTTGTCAGAAGAGATAAGGCTCTTCTAACATTTAATATTATTTCCTCAGCTAAACTAGCCTTTGTACCAAGATCATATATTGATCTGCCATCAACTATTTTCTTAGCTAAGACAAATTCTAAGTCATCATCACTCATAATCTGTAGATACATCCTAAGGATATCTAAACCAGCTTGCTTAGCTCCATAAGCCTCCATGTAATCCTTATTAATATCCCATAAGCTATATTCATCAATTCTACCTTCTTCAAGAGCCTTACCTAAATACTTTGAAACAATACTTGCTGCAAGCATTGACGAACCACGTCCACCTCCATGAACAGGGTTTACAGTATATGCTGCATCACCAATAACAGCTACATTCTTCCAAACAAGCGTTGGTAAAGGCCTCCTTGTAGGTACAAGCCCTCCTCCAGCATGAATTAATCTGCCAGGATACATTCCTCTAATATACCTATAGTAGTTTAACCTTGGATTATAGTCTCCCTTGCCCCATATAACACCAACGCCAATATTTGCTATAGAACCGTCTTTCTTCGGAAACAGCCACCAATAACCACCAGGCGCCACTCTCTTATTAAGAAAAATTACTGCATAATCTTTGTCCTCACCTCTAATAGGCTCTCTTAGTTCGATAACCTCTCTATAAGCGATATTATAGTCAGTCATGTACGGTCTTTCAGCTATAGGATATTCACGGGGTAATCTTGAACGGAGTGCTGGTACTGCACCAGAAGCATCTATAAATGCCCTAGCCTCAAGATCCCTTTTTATTCCCAACTTAAGATCCTTTATTATAGCTCTCCTTACGAATCCCTTATCATCAAGTTCGATATCTATGAAATGACTATTATCGTATAGTGTTGCTCCATTATCTAGTGCATTTCTTAATAGCCATTGCCCGAACTTCAATGAATCAACACTTATTCCTTCACCATAGACAATTACTGAATAATTACCGCTCGGACTTACTATTTTAACACCTTTATAACTACCGTTTAAGACATCTTGCGGAGGCATCCACCCAAGTTCTTGGAAGTGATGAAGACCTATTGCATCACCGCAGGCTCTCTCGCCTATTTTATTTAAGAGTTTTCTTTCAACAATAGCCACTCTATATCCTTGCTTTGAAATTAGCCATGCAGCTGTAAGCCCAGCTACCCCTCCACCAATAATTACGACATCATATTGCCCAGCCATTTCATTGACACCAAGGCAATAAATATATGCCTACACTATTTAAAGCAAATCTACCTATATTTATATACCGTAGAATATAGAGCATATAGGTTATGGAGGCGAGCAAGTACGAGTGAACAATACACACCAAATATAGGCTATACTGTTATTTATAGGATAATAGCTCTGGGAAGCAGTGCTGGAAAAACTAGTCTTGGAGAGCAAGTTGTTGAGGGACTTAGAAGAAAGGGTGTAGTAGTAGCTGTTATAAAACAGACCCATGAACCACAAATAGATCCCGGATCAGATCCTGGACGGTACTGGACTGCAGGTGCAAATGTAGTTGTTGTATCTAGTCCTGAAGAAACAACAGTCTTTATGGAGTCAGAACATGATCTTAGGAATCTTGTGATGAAGTATATGCCATATCATCCACTTGTCATTGTTGAGGGATTTAGAGGAGTGAATGTTGGTAAAGCAATTGCTATTATTGAAAATGAGGAGGAACTTCAACATCTTGCTAAGGAGCCTGGACTATGGTTTATAGTTAGCCACGACTTTGATCTTGTTAGTAATGCTAAGGAAATGGGATTAAATGCATTACTATTTGAAGAGATAGATGCTCTAGTAGGAGAGATCTTTAAGGATTCCATACAAACTCTATCATCACTTATGAAGCCAGAAGATTGCCGAAAATGTGGTTTTGGCTCATGTATTGAACTTGCTGAGAGAATACTTCGTATGGAGATCCAGCCTATAGATTGCCCTATACTTTCTAGAGGAAATATTATAGTTAATGATAGAGTCCTACATCTTGATCCTTGTATGCAGACTATCTTAAAGAACTTAGTCCGTGGATTCTTAGCTAGTATAGAGGGTGTACCCAGTGGAGTAAAGAAAATACGTATAGAGATAGAACTTGAATAATACCTATGGTAAAATCTTTATCAGCATTCCTTCAACAAGTATCGGACTATATCTAGAGGCTATATTCAATGCCTCTTGGAGCCTAATAGCACTACTACTATAGATCGTCATCAATGGATCTCCTCTATTCACGCGATACCCTACTTTAGCATGTAGATATACTCCTGCTCCTTTATCAAAAGGTGCACCAGCTGCACGTGCAATAGCAGTTATTGCAGCATTATCTATATGAGTTACAGCTCCCTCTATAGGTGCTTCAATAGTATAGGTATGACTACCAATTGGTATATCATCGGGCTTAACATTAGGATCCCCTCCTTGCGCCTCCACGATCTGTTTGAACTTTTCACAACTTAATCCTTTCTCAAATATGCTACGAGCAACCTCCATACCATGGCCAGGCGGTACCTTACCAGATAACTCTATAACCAACCCAGCTATACTCATAGCTTTCTCAACAAGACTCTTACTACCTCTCCTCTCAATCAATGCCTTCAGAGCCTCCATAGCCTCTAATGCTGGACCAGCTGTTCTCCCTATGGGCTGGCCTCCATAAGTAACAGCAACCCTTATACCCATACCTAGTCGTGCTGCTTGTCTTATGAAAAGACCTGCTAATTGATCTGCTGCCTTCATATCCTTTACTTTAGCTTTCCTACCAACAGGTATGTCAATAACTAGATTATCTACGCCCATGGCAACTTTCTTTGCAAGTATACTGGCAACCATCTGATGCCATGGATCGATACTTAGCTTTCTCTCAATATTAACGAAGATATCGTCTGCTGGAGCAAGATTAAGTTTACCACCCCATGCAAGTGTAGCTCTTATCTTACGGGCAATCTCCTTAAGTTCCTCGGGAGAAAAGTCTACACGAGCAAGTACTTCCATTGTATCAGCCGTACCCGCTGGACTAGTTATAGCACGACTACTAGTCTTTGGAATCAATAAGCCTGCCGCTGCTATCGTGGGTACAGCTAATAATGCAACTTTACTATTACCAGGAACACCGCCAATGCTGTGCTCATCATAAACTGTATCTTCAAACTCTATACGACTACCAGTCTCAACCATAGCCCTAATTAATGCATTAAGTTCATCCTCACTAAGTTCATAATATAATTGGCTTACGAGAAATGCAGCTATTTCAGTCTCACCATATATACCTTCAACAACATCTTTAATCCACATGAACATTTCATCTTGACTAAGCCTTTGCCCATGTAGTCTTTTCTGTAGTGAATGAAAACTTGGAGGTACAGGTACTGGTTTTAAACCAATTATATTCTCCTTCCCTATTCTTAATTCATGAGCTACATCACGGCTAACAAGAATCTTCCCTGGAGGCACCATAGTCTTAGTTATAGCTGTAAATGCGCCTCTTGTACGATCTCCTTTAATC
>Ga0190366_1000325_pt1 | contig 11098 bp, 8 predicted proteins | sample 487218910_MG_FD_169990 | JGI IMG/M metagenome (GOLD analysis project Ga0190366, IMG submission 169990) | Hydrothermal vent microbial mat bacterial communities from Southern Trench, Guaymas Basin, Mexico - 4872-18-9-10_MG | ecosystem: Environmental > Aquatic > Marine > Hydrothermal vents >...
AGCTAGCGGCTTTCCAGTGTTAACGTCGAAAACGTAACCCTCTATTAGGGCGTTAGGCTCATACTTGTCTGGAGGCACAACCTTAATCGTGTGGTCTATATAGAACTCCTTCCTATAGCTTGGGTTCTCGACATCCTCTAATACAACCTTCACTTTAATATGATGCTCTCCCTCCTCCTCTTCAGGTGAAATCCCCGTTCTATAGCTGACGTCTAGAAAGTACCATATTGTCTGGTTTTCTCCAGGCTGAAGATATATCACGCCCGGTTGGGGGAAGGGGCTTATCCCAACTTCGTTTCCATCGTATATTGAGAATACGTCATAACGTAGTGCAACCGGTTTAGAGCCATGGTTAATTATGCTAATCCTATACTTTCCCCACCTCTCAATCGGGAATATTGCTGGAGGAGGAGAGGGATTATAGATTAACTCTACATCCTCTAGTCCTCCAGTTTCAGACTGAGATCCAGATATGTCACATAGGCTTTCGACTTTTAGGTTAAAGTTGCTGTTTACTGTTTGGGGTATACTGAGTAATAATAGGATAATAACAATTGCTAAACTAAAACACTTTACCCTTTTATACACAAATTCCCCCTATAGACTAGTCCAGTTCTTTTCTAAAATCCTTTCTCCTTTATCATGTTTAACAAATGAATATGTAAAACCTCTGGAAACAATTAAAAATTGAATTTAGTACTGCTAAAAACTCATTTGATTTATTTTGGTGTGTAGATTTCGAGGGCTATCTTGTCTAACTCTTTTTCTAATTTATCTCTAATCTCCTTTTCTACTAGTTTTTTGACTAGATCTTTTGGCATATGTGAGTACTTTCTTGTGGCTTCCTTTCTTATCCTCTCTATGATCTCTCTTACTCTGAGCTTTTCTAGATCCTTCCTACTCGGCTTCCATCCTACACCCTCGATTATGACTCCTACAGCCTCGTTAACTACTGCTTTATCCACCTTCTTCCTCCCCTTCTCTATGCCCTTCACTCTTAAGAATATACCATCAGGTAGTTTGAGTATGTCTCCTACACTCATTTCTCCTTTGAATACTCTTCCTGCTAGAATGAGACCTATCCATTTAATCTGGAAGACCTCTTCAACTATAAACTTCCCTTTAGGCTCTTCAGATACCTCAACTACTTCAGTGTGCTCTGGGATTTCGGGTTCTTTCTTTTTACGGAAGAGCTTGAAAATCATTATGTAAACCCTTTAGAGTATTTTAACCTAGAGATTTATATTTATAACCGACTAAACTATAATTCCACATATTATATGTAATGTTTTAAGAGATACTTATCAATGGAGTATAGGGTTTATTGGAGTGATCAAGTTGTCTATTTATGTTTGAGTTTATGGTTGATAGTTTATAGGGTTTTTAGGGTAGAGCTAATGAGTATTAGTATTGTGCCTATTGAGAGGCCTCTCCAATCATTTTTGATAACGGCTAGAATGTAGCTTCCTAGTTTAAGCCATGTAGAGAGCTGTAGATACATTGTTAAATACTCGCTCATAATGGTATTATATATTAGCTTTTGTAGTGGGAATAATAGTATTGCTATTATGACGGCTACTTTAATCCATGAGTACTGACTGAACGCTCTTACAAGACACCACCAGAACAGTAGCATAGCAAAACTACTAAAGAAGTCCACTGTGACTAGAGTGAGTTTACCCACCTCCGGGTAGGATGTGAGGAGAGATCTCAGTAACAGGCTTATGGAGAGAACGACTAAGGCGATGAGAGGATAGTATTTTCCCTTCAAGGATAACATCCTCCTCCATGATACAGAACATTGTAAAACTCTTATAAATATGACTCTTTCACACGGTGAATATAATGGTATATTTGTTGAGGTCCCACTTTATTACTGTGTTTATTAGTTTTTCTATTCTTAACATTGATGTATACGTCTACATCACAACTACTACTGAATAAAGTGATGTCAAAGTCTCCCCTATATTACAATTGTGGTATACTTATTGGAGAGTGGAGTATGTAGTGTCATGGAGGAGCTTATATAATTATATTAGGTGTATTCTCTTAGCTTCTTTGGAGAAACCTCATTAAATAACTTCATCCCATGATATAAGCTATCAGAGTTTGCAGACTTATAAAGTGGGTGCAGCCTGTAAGATAGTTTTTCCAATAACCCTTAAGGTACTGTATGATCTCACTCTCTGCTTAAGGCGGGGGAGATACCAACATTTATATTATTGTTGTAGTTTCATGTGCATCATTTTGTTAGTGTGTTAGATGGGCTGATTATACATAGATACCAGGTTTCATTCTACTAGTGGCATAACTCCACAGGCTCTATAGACATTATATCTCTAATTGGCTAACACAACTCTTTCATGTATTTGGGGGCTGGTGGAGTAGATTATGAAGCCAGCTCCCAGGAGGATAGAGGGTTAATTTCATGGCTAAAAAGAAGGGTAGGAAAAAGAGGAGAAACCACCAGAATAATTAATGACACCATAACCTTAATTGTCGAAAAGAGGGTAAGAATCATGTCCAAGAGGAGATGGTGGGAAGGGGAAGAGTCCGAAGAAGAATGGGAAGAAGAGGAGGAGCTAGAGGAGGAGGAAGAATAACATTAAAGACATCATAGTGTCTTCTTGTTGAGCTTAACTATATGAAGCCTTGAGTAAGTGTTGGGCTGAGCTTTTCCCTATTAACCATGATGCTGACTATGTTTTTGTCATATTTCATCTTATTCTAAATAAACCACTCTATGAATAGTATGTATTGTGAATAGTGATAATTTTTATATTTCACTCCACCCCTAATGGGGTATGACAGCTATATAGAAAGCCCTCCTCTAAGGAGAATACTGATGAAAGGGATAAAGTGTCTGCCAGGAGCACTCCTAATATTAATAATATTATTATGTATATCACTATGTATTATTTGTATAATATTTCCTATAGTTACTGTTGCTACCTCTGATGGTCCTATCTTATGGTTTAAACGTGTTAATGGAGAGCACGTCACATTCTCGAGAAGTGGAAAACTGATATTAACATGGCGTATGAGTACACTAGCATGGCTTAATGTGCAAGGGGATATATTATTTAACATTCGTGTAAGAGAGGATACTTTCATCACTCATGCCGTTATAAGTCCTAGAGAGGACACTATTGTAGTTTGTTACACAACTGTTACTGAAACTCTTGAAGGTAAAGAGGTAACCTCTGTGACGGTAGTAGCATATGACACTGATGGCGAAGTAGTTTGGAACTTTACTGAGAAGTACGCCTTAAACGGTAAAGTAGCGTTTTCACCTAACGGAGACTATATAGCATTAATTGCAGGCTATAGGAAGGGAGATGATAGAGGGGCTATATTAGAGTTTCTAACAGCGAAAGGTGATATCTTATGGAAGAGAAGGATTCATAATGGCTCCACTGTTGAACCTTCTGTATGCTTTACAAGTAAGGGTATAATCGCATCTGCTGGTAAGAAGGTTATATTTGTGAATAATAATGGGAAGATTGCTTTGGTAAGAGAGCTTCCCTCATTAGTTAAGGCTATTGATGCTAGTGTTGATGGGTGTATAGTAGCTGTTATTGAGCATAACATGTTACACGTTTACAATGATGTTGGTAGGGAGCTTTGGAATGCTAGTACTGGCACGGTATTATTCTATGTTGATGTAAGTAGTGACGGTAAATACATAGTTATCGGGGGATGGAAGGGTGCATGGTGCTATGATAATGATGGAAGGATGCTTTGGAGCTATATTCATGGTAAGGATTGTGTGACGCCAATAGCAGTCTCCGATAACGGCTACACTATAGTAGCTGATAATAGCAGGTTTCCAACTAAAGCAGTACTAGTTAGGAGTGATAGTGCTATTCTTTGGACTCTAAAGTTACAAAAGTTAGGTGCATGTTTTGGAGTCGGAATTACCAAGGATGCGTCATTAGTGGCTGCTGGCGATAGTTATGGACTCTACTTGCTTAAGGGAAAGGAGTTTAAGGGTACTATTACACCTGTTTCTAAGAGGAAAGTGGCTGAAGTAGTTAAGGTTGAGAAGCCTCCTCTACTTTGGATTTTGAACTGTAGTGACCGTTTAAGAGGACTCCAGCTTATTGAAGACGGCAGTCTTTTAGCGGTATCTGAGGGCTGGGTACACTATGTTTCAAGTGATGGAGTGATTGTTTGGAGTAAGCCTGTAGGACCACCACTTAAAGCAATAGCCACGCCTGATGGAGAGTATGTAGTAGTGGCTTCCTTACGTAGAGTTAGCCTCTTGAATAAGGAGGGTAAGGGGTTATGGACTAGGCTTGTTGAGGGTAATGTTAAAGCTTTAACCCCATTTAGGGGTGGAGTAGCAGCTGTTACATGGGGTAATGTCCACTTATTTAACCTAAAGGGTGAGCTTGGGGGTAGCATAAAGATACCTACACCAGAGAAGCAGCAGGAGAGAACGAGGAAAATGATTATTGCTGGAACCCCATGGGTTTTGGCCAAAGCTAGTCCTTCAGGAAGTATTATTGCGGTAGCTTATGGGTATAGAGGGAGTGTTTTAGCCTTAGTCGATGTTAGCAATAGTGAATCATGGACCTTATGGTCTATGGGGTTGAATACATTAATAATGGATATATCACTTACAAATACGAAACTGATATTGGGATTAGGTAATGGAACTATTTTAGCCATAGACTTAATGGAGAAAAAGACTATCTGGAAAACAACGATTAAAGATGGACGGAAAGCCCCAATAATTAGTGTGGATGTTTCAGAAAATGAGAATTACATTTTAGCTAATGATAAGGATGGTATAGTACATTTATTAAGTGGTGATGGAAGGCTCTTATGGAGTTACCCTAGAGAGTCTGGCAAAGAATTCTATTTTCACTCAGTATTATCCAGAGATGGCAAGTATGTTATAGCGGCTGGCTCCCACATAGTAATATTGGATCATGATGGTAATGTTGTTTGGAAAATAAAGTTACCTGAAAAAGGCGTTGTGGAGAAACGTCTCTCAATAACATCTGATTTAAAGTACTTAGCTGTTATAGCTACTAAGAATACCGTCCATTACTATAAGCTAAGTAACATACTACCACAAACAACATTACAAGTAGAGGGAGAATACACTACAATACCATACATTACTTTAATAGTGCTCACAGCGGTTATACTGCTTCTCATTATATTAATGAGGAGAAGGTAGGCATTACTACCCGTCTCTTTTATCCCACTCTAGTTATCGTTTATTTGAATACTATAAATGATGTGTTAGGAAGAAGTAAGGGTCATGACGATAGCTTATAGAGGTTAATGGTTTACAACTTTATCTTTTTGTGTTGTATTTATTTACTCGAATGTTTGTTTCTTATCCTGTGGTGTTATAGCTTGAGCTTAACGTTCGGTAAGGAATTTATGTTTGGCTTCTCGATGTCTAGTTTTCAGTTTGAAATGGGGACTCCGGGATCTGAGGATCCCTATAGTGATTGGTGGTTTTGGTGTAGAGACGTAGAGAATATTATGGCTGGACTTGTGAGTGGTGATTTACCAGAGCATGGACCTGGATATTGGGATTTATATAGGATTGATCATGATCTTGCTGTAAAGCTTGGAATGAATGTTATTAGGTTTTGTACTGAGTGGAGCCGTATATTCCCTAAGCCAACGTATAATGTCAAGGTTGATGTCGGTAGGGATGAGGATGGAGGCATAGTATCCGTTCATATTGAAGAGAAACATCTTAGAAAATTAGATGAAATTGCTAATAAGAATGCGATAGAACGTTATAGAGAGATTTTAGCTGACTGGAAGGGTAGGGGTAAAAAGGTTATCCTTAACTTGAACCATTTCACATTACCCATATGGGTTCATGACCCCCTTAAGCTACGTAAGGATCCAGCTAACCCCCATATCCCTCGTGGATGGCTTAGTGATGATACTGTTATCGAGTTTGCTAAGTATGCTGCCTATGTTGCTTGGAGGCTTGGCGACCTTGTTGACTACTGGAGTACTATGAATGAGCCTACGGCAGTATACGTTAACGGCTTCATTAATGTTAAGTCTGGTTTTCCACCTGGAATACTAAGTGTAGAGTACTCTCTGAAGGCAATGTACAATCTTATTCAAGCTCACGCTAGAGCTTATGATGCAATAAAGTATTACTCAAAGAAGCCTGTAGGAATAATCTATGTTTTCACATGGGTTGACCCGTTGAGAGGAGATGAAGATAAAGAGGCTGTTGAAGAGGCAATGTATGAAGCTAACTACATGTTCATGGACGCCATAGTTGAGGGGAAGACCTCTCTCAGGAGAACAGGTACATCGTTAAGTATTAGTATTGATAGAGCTGACTTGAAGGGTAAAATTGACTGGCTAGGATTAAACTATTATACTAGAGCAGTTGCCACTAGAGATGAGAAATTAGGGTATAAGTTTATTCCAGGCTATGGTAACCTTTGCCAGCCAAGAGGGATCTCGAAGGCCGGAAGACCTGTAAGTGATATTGGTTGGGAAATTTACCCAGAAGGATTATACAATATAGTAAAAGCCGTTTACGAGAGATATAGGCTACCCATTGTTATATCCGAGAATGGAGTAGCAGATGAGAAAGACTGTTTAAGGCCAAGATATCTTATTTCACACTTAACCATGCTTCATAAGGCATTAAGGGAAGGAGTTGACGTGAAAGGGTATCTTATATGGTCACTTATAGATAACTATGAGTGGGCTAGAGGTTTCAGTATGAGATTTGGACTAGCATATGTAGACTACAATACTAAGAAGAGGTATCTAAGGCCAAGTGCACTAGTATTCCGCGAGATCGCTAAGAACAAGGAGATACCCGAAGAATTACTAGCACTTAGGGAAATCTAGTAAACAGAGAAATAATACCATCACAACCTATATGACCCTACATCTTTTGAACGTAATAGCAGGTTATGTTAAGTATTTCTATTTTTCTAACTACAGGTACCTAGTTGGTTTCACATGTTAGTATAGTATGGATTTTTGTGTTCTCTTGTCAAAGAAGTATAGTTTTGCTGAATTAGGCTTCCAGTATATGGTTTCTCCTAGCTTTATCTTCATGTCTTTTGATGCTACTGCCACATAGTCCTTATTATCGTTTATTGTGAAGTGTATGTATGTCTCTGTGCCTAAAGGCTCATACCCCACTATCTTTGCTGGATACGAATTTTCTATTGCCTCCTTAGATACAGTGATATCTTGCGGCCTTATACCCATTATTACCTCTCTACCTACATATCCTTCTAGCCTATCATGGTATTCTTCCGGTATTGTAAGGTCTAATGGTCCAGTGCTGAATACTAATCTTTCATTCTTAACGGTGATTACGCCTTCTAGAAAGTTCGTTGGCGGCACCCCTATGAATCCTGCTACAAATGTGTTTGCAGGTTTATCAAAGACGTCAATAGGTAATGCAACTTGCATTATTCTACCCTGGTTCATTACTGCTATACGGTCAGCCATAGTCATTGCTTCAACCTGATCATGTGTAACGTAGATTGTTGTTGTCTTTAGTTCATCGTGAAGTAGTCTTCTAAGCTCAAACCTCATTTTAACCCTTAGCTTAGCATCAAGGTTGCTTAAGGGCTCGTCGAGTAGGAACACCTCTGGCTCACGTACTATAGCCCTTGCTAGGGCTACACGTTGCTGCTGACCGCCACTAAGCTGTTTAGGATACCTGTTCAGTAAGTCCTCGATGCCTAGGAATCTCGCTACCTGTATTACCTTTCTCCTCCTCTCCTCCTTAGGTACATGAGCCATTTTGAGAGGGAACTCTATGTTACCATAGACTGTCATGTGAGGGTATAATGCGTAACTCTGAAACACCATAGCAATATTTCTCTTTGTAGGGTCAACCTCATTAACCACCGTGTTACCTATCCATATTCTTCCCTCATCTGGTGTTTCAAGTCCCGCTATGAGTCTTAGAGTTGTTGACTTTCCACAACCACTAGGACCCAATAGCACCATAAACTCTTTATCCCTAACCTCCAATGTCACATGGTCTACTGCTACTACTCTACCGAAACGTTTAACCACATTTTCCAAGTACACACGAGCCATGGCTCTTAACCTTTACCAGCCGTTATAACTATACCTCTTATGAGGTACTTGTTAAGCACGATGAATAATATGATTGTTGGTGCTGCTGCTATAAGGGAGCCTGCTATTATAGGTGTGTACTCTGTCCACATTGCTCTCTGGAATGCAAAACTAAGTCCAACGGGTAATGTGAAGTTCTCAGGTGAACGAAGGAACACTAGGGGGCCTAGGAAGGCATTCCATGCTCCAAGAAACTGATATACTGCTACGGCTCCTAATGCTGGTTTCGCTAATGGTAATCCTATGTAAAAGAATGTTTTTATCGGCCCACAACCGTCGACACGGGCTGCATCAAAGACGTCTTGCGGTAATGATAGGAAGTACTGGCGCATGAGGAATATACTTGATACATGAACTAAGCTTAGAAGTGAGAGTCCAAGTATATTGTCTATTAATCCTAGCTTGTAGACTATAATGTAGCTTGGTACTAATGTTACAAAAGCTGGAACCATGAGTAATGCTAGTAGTGCTGAGAATAATGCATCTCTACCTGGAAACCTTAATCTAGCAAATGCGTAACCGGCCATTGTGGCAAAGAATACATTTCCTGCAACAATAATTCCAGCATAAAGTGCAGTGTTGAACACCCATCTAGGGAATAGGTCAAGCCTTAACACTTTAAGATAATTTTCAAGAGTGAAGGGGCTTGGAAGCCATTCTGGAGGATAACTTGAAGCTTGAGCCCACGTCATAAAGGATGCTATGAAGGACCTAATAAACGGCATTAAGTATACTAGTGCAAACAATGTCAGAATAATATATGTAATTAAAAGCCATACACTCTTCAAGAGCTTATGATGTTTCACTCTCATCTTGCTGCTATCACCCTGAACCTCTTCTGGAAAACATATGTTACAATGAAGATTAGTGTGAACAGGAATAAGCTCTTAGCTGCAGCAACACCAGGCCTTAACTTAAGGAACGCTTCCCTATAGATGTCGAGAGCCATAGTGTATCCTGCTCCACCAGGTCCACCACTAGGACCAGCCATAACATACGCTAAATCGAACATTTGGAGCGCTCCAATAAGGCCCATTACAACCACATAAACTATCATAGGCTTAAGCATAGGAACAGTTACATATATGAATCTTCTAATAGGTCCTGCCCCATCAAGCATTGCAGCCTCATAAATATCTCTAGGGATAGACTGCATTGCTGCTAAAAAGGATACCATAAAGTGACCACTTGTACCCCATATTGCGACTATCGATATCGCGTATAGTAAGTAATTTCTATCATTAATCCAGTCTGGCGCAAACCCGGGAATCACCATTTGGATAAAGTAGTTTATGAGACCATTCTTCATAAACAACCATATGAATATTAGTGATACTATGACAGGACATGTTACAGCCGGTAGAAAGTATGAGACTTTATAGAATTGTACACCCCTTATCTTTTGGTTAGCAAACGCTGCAAGCACCATAGCTAAAATGGTCTGTGCTGGAACTACTATAGCTGTATAGAGGAGTATATTTCTTAATCCAGTATAGAATGGTGCTAGAAAGAATGGTGCACCATGTAACCCTCTAACTAGCTCTCTAAATAGTATTTCGAAGTTTCTTAATCCAACAAACTCCATAGGGCCTATATAGTCCCACTTAAAGAAACTAAGGTATAATGCGAATAGTGCAGCAAAATAACCAAAGGTCATGTTTAAGGCTACAGCTACACCTATAAGTGTAAGAGCTGCAAGTACTTCGCGTTGTCTAGTTTTTTCAAAAGACTTACTAATCTTAGATTTTATGAGGGTTAAAGAAAAATTAGTGAGCTTCAATTACTCACTCCCTTCCACTCATATCCCTTTATTTCTGAAGCATTTCCTGAACAGCTTGTTTCATAGAGTCTAAAGCCTTACTTATAGTTATCTCTCCTCTCATAGCAGAAGCCATAATATCGCTTATAGTGCTCTCTAGTTCACCACTCTTCGGACCCCAGAGGAATATCTGTACATGATCATACTTCTCAATGAATGATAGTGACTTCGCATGCTCAGGCCACATTGCTGAATCCTTGGCCAGAGCCTTTATTGATGGTAGTGTATGACCCATTTCTACAACGAGCTTCTTCTGCCCTTCGGGCCCTAGAATGTACTTAACGAATTCTACAGCCTCCTTAGGATGCTCAGACTTTGCGTTAATAGCTAATGCAACAGTGTAGGCCATAGTAACTCTCTTAACAGAGCCTCGTGGTAGTGAGGCTATATCCCAGTCTACACCAAATTTGAGATTCGGGTATTGGTCAGCAAGGAATGGTATCATCCAGTTACCGCTAATGACCATAGCAACTTTTTCTCCGCCAAAAGCGTCACCAAGCCATCCTGCACCTACATCTTGCGGTGCAACAACGTAGGGTTTCAGACCTTCTTTCTCCCTGCCAATCTTACCTTTTAGATAAAGGTTGATATACCATTCCATAGTCTTCTTTACAACATCATTATCGAACCATGATGCGTCTTCGGGCTTACTGAACCATGGCTCTGGGGCTCCATTGCTTAAAGCTACAGGCATGTATCTATTGAATCCTCCAAGGTATATTGCCAAGCCGGGTACTCCAGTCTTATCAGTGATTATTTTAGCGTATTGTTCAAGCTCCTCCCATGTTTCTGGGGGCTTTGTGAGGCCAGCTTTCTTGAATAGTTTCTTATTGTAGAAGAGTATTAGCATGCTCCAGTCTTTAGGAAGGCCGTATAGTTTTCCATCAGCACCTTTGAATGGCTTTAATAAGAAGCTGTAATATTGGTTTATGAAGTCTTCTGATACGTAATCTGATATTGGTAATAGGGCCTTTTTCTCAATGAATATTGGGGCCCATGCTGAGTCTAAGTAGAATACGTCAGGGGCGACGCCAGCACCGAAAGATGCCATTATGTTCTCGTGGAACATTTGTGTGATAACTTCGTACTTCACTTTTATCCTTGGATTCTTTTCCTCAAACATTTTGATTATTTTCTCGTAGTTTTTCATTTCAGTTTCTCCAGCGT
>Ga0190366_1000326_pt1 | contig 11093 bp, 6 predicted proteins | sample 487218910_MG_FD_169990 | JGI IMG/M metagenome (GOLD analysis project Ga0190366, IMG submission 169990) | Hydrothermal vent microbial mat bacterial communities from Southern Trench, Guaymas Basin, Mexico - 4872-18-9-10_MG | ecosystem: Environmental > Aquatic > Marine > Hydrothermal vents >...
CCTTTTCGCTGGATCTATTCCATCTTCGCCGTAGCGAAGTTGAATAACGCTTCCCTCCGCGCTTCTCACGCTCCCATCATATGCTACGTAGAGATCTTGAAGTGCGTTAGCTAAGCGCCTGTACATGTAACCGCTCTGCGCTGTTCTAACTGCTGTATCTACTAGACCTTCTCTACCTGCCATTGCGTGATAGAAGAACTCTGTAGGTGAGAGTCCTTCTTTAAAGTTGCCATAAACGAAACCTCTAGCTTTAGGTCCTATATCTCCTTTTTTGAAGTGAGGTAGCGGTCTATCTAAGTAGCCTCGAGAAATTCTCTTGCCTCTTATCGATTGCTGACCTAAACACGCGGTCATCTGCGTTATATTTAGTATGTTAGCCCTAGCCCCAGTCTTAGCCATCAAAACTGCGGAGTTGTTAATACCTAAATAGCGGCTAGCAGCTTTTCCGGCTTCTTCTCTAGCACGCTCGAGTACGTTTAATATCTCATTTTCGAGAGATTCACGGAGGGTCATACCGGGTTTCGGCTGGAGTTCTCCTCTCATAGCTTTCTTTATTATTTCATCCACTTCTTTTTCGATTCTTGTCAGAATCTTAGATATTTCTTTGCGAGCCTCCTCAGGGAGATCTAGGTTATCTAAGCTCATAGAAAATCCTTTTACGTCTAGATATATTATGAACATTCTAAACATGGTATCCATTATCTCCCTGGCTTTATCCGTGCCGTACTTCTTAACTATCACGTGTAGCAAAGTTTCGCTTTTTTGAGCTCCTATGGAAGATTTATCGAGAACACCCATTTGTATCTCGCCGTTCTTAATAACAAGATAAGCGTCATAGGGACAATCTTCAAAACTGCATGTGTCACACTTCTTACATATAGAACATCTACTCTTGAAGTTTAAGTCTGAGGGCAGGAATGCGCTGACTATTTGCTTCCCTGTCCATAATTTTCGGGGTTTTAAAATAGCGGGCTCTGGGAGTTCTCCCTCATACCCAGTTTCGTAAAGCAGCATAGCCACCTTTTCCTTAGCCAAGAGAGTATCTTTTCTAGTTATCATATATCCTCCTGTGATGTAATCGTGTATGGCCCCGATTATAGGACCTCCATATCTAGGAGACAAGATCTGTTCTTGAACCAGCATCAAAACCTTAGCCTCAGCCCGAGCCTCCTCGTTTTGAGGAACGTGGAGGTTCATCTCATCGCCGTCAAAATCCGCGTTGTAAGGCGGACATACAAGCAGATTTAATCTAAAAGTTTTATAGGGGAGAACTTTGACCTTATGAGCCATTATTGACATCCTATGTAGAGATGGCTGTCTGTTAAAGAGAACTATATCTCCATCCTTGAGGTGTCTTTCAACTATATACCCGGGGGCCAGAGTTTCGGCCAGAGCCTCTAAGTCTCTCACGTATCTCAAGTCGACCCGGGCCCCGTCTGGGCGCACTATATAATTGGCGCCTGGATGTTTATATGGACCGTTTTTGACTAATTCTCGCAATTCCTCTATATTCCACTCCGTAACCTTCTCTGGAATTACCAGTATCTTTGCTATTTCCTCCGGAACTCCCACCTCGTTTATGCTAAGGTAGGGGTCGGGAGATATCACCGTCCTCGCCGAGAAATCCACCCTCTTACCAGCCAGGCTACCCCTAAACCTCCCTTCCTTTCCTTTTAATCTCTGAGCTAAGGTCCTTAATGGGCGTCCCGATTTATGCTTCGCCGGTGGAATTCCAGGAAGTTCGTTGTTGAAGTAGGTTGCGATGTGATACTGAAGCAGTTCCCACATATCATCTATGATTAAAGAGGGGGCGCCCGCTTCAATACTCTCTTTAAGCCTCTGGTTTACCCTTATTATATCGCCTAGCTTATGCGTTAAGTCATCTTCAGACCTTATGCCAGTTTCCAAAGTTATTGAAGGTCTGACCGTTATCGGAGGTACGGGTAATACCGTGAGAACAGTCCATTCTGGCCTAGCATATTCTGGATCTATACCCAGCAAAATGAGATCTTCATCCCGTATTTTTTCAAGTCGTTCTCTTATATCACTGGGCGTAAGCTTTATGGCCGTGCCTTCCTCTCTCTCCTCGTAGAATGAGTATGGTTTTTCGAATTTTATCTTATACTGTTTGGCGTGGCAATAGGGGCATTCGCTATTCTTAGCAGCTTTTCTGGCAACTCTCTCCGCGTGCCTATACTTAAAATGTACCCAGATTTTTTCTAATCTTTTCCTCTTCTCTAGTTCTTTCTTGATTTCATCTTCTGGAAGAAGTATTCTGCCACAATATCGGCATGTCGCCCTCAGCAAGACATATATTTTCTTAGCGAATTCCGGATGAACAACCGGTCTTGCGAGCTCTAAATGACCGAAGTGTCCCGGACATTGTCCCGTGTAGTTTCCGCAGGTTTCGCATCGCACACCGGGTTCTATAGTCCCTAGTCTTCTATCCATTAGGCCTCCTCTAATTGGCATGCCTTCCTCGTCGTAGGTGTCCGATGTGACGATAGCTGTTACTGACATTTTACGTATCAGGTCGGGGGATAGTAGCCCGAATTTTATCGCCGTTATCCTAGCCATTGCCTGTGGTTCGACTTGAGACATTCTATCCCTCCATTCTACTTTTTATAATTAATTTCGGGTATATGCCGAGGCTTATCAACTCTTGGAGAAGTAGCTTAAAGGCATATGAAATTTCGACAGGATACAATTTCCCTTTATCGCCGCAAACCGGACACATAGGCTGTCCTCTCTTAGCGTTATAGTACCCTATTAACCCACAGTTCTCGCACACATAAACTAGCGTCTTATCCGACTCCTCAAGAAGCCTCTCCTTCAGCAACAGCGCCGCTCCGTGCCCGACTAGACAATCTTTCTCCATTTCACCAAAGCGTAATCCTCCTTCCCTCGCCCTACCCTCCGTAGGCTGACGAGTCAATATCTGCACCGGACCTCTAGCTCTAGCGTGCATCTTGTCCGCGACCAGATGGTGTAGCTTTTGGTAGTAAACTACTCCTATAAAAATCTCGGCTTCCAGCTTTTCGCCTGTAATTCCATTATACATGACCTCCTTTCCGTCTGACCTGAAACCCATCTTCAATAAGGCCTTGCGTAGATCCATTTCACTCTCTCCTTCAAATGGAGTCCCGTCGACCATTCTGCCCTCTAGAGCCGCTACCTTCCCAGCTAGGGACTCAAGCAATTGCCCCACCGTCATACGCGAGGGTATGGCGTGGGGGTTTATTAACAGATCGGGCACTATTCCGTCCTCGGTAAAGGGCATATCCTCCTGTGGTAGTATGAGTCCAATAACTCCCTTCTGTCCATGTCTCGAAGCAAACTTGTCCCCTATCTCAGGTATCCTTAAATCTCTAACCCTGACCTTTACCAATTTATTACCCTCGGCATTATCAGTTATCACTACTCGATCGACTATGCCTTTTTCTCCGTGCCTCAAACTAACTGAAGTATCCCTCTCCTTTATCCCCGCCCTAACTTCATAAAATGCTCCATAAAACCTCGGAGGACTAACCTTGCCTATCAATACGTCGCCGCCCTTAACCTCCGACTCAGGCTCGGCTATGCCGTCTTCCCCTAGGTGTATATAGCTTTCACTCGACCTATAGCCTACAACATTTTCATGAGGTATTCTGATTTCATCGCGAAGCCCGCCTGGATATTTTCTTTCCTCAGCTTCATAAGTTCTGAAGAAAGTCGATCTAGCCAGTCCCCTTTCTATCGATGCTTTATTTATAACGATAGCATCCTGGATATTATAGCCGCCGCCCGTTATCACGGCTACGATAAAATTCTGTCCAGCTGGGCGCTCGTACAGTTTAGCGATGTCCATTACCCGCGTTTTCACGAGAGGCTTTTGTGGATAGTGTAGGAGATGCATTCTAGGATCCATTCTATAAAGGTAGTTAAGGTTAGGAATCCCTAACGCCTGCTTAGCCATAGCTGCTTCATAAGAATTACGCGGAGATTGATTATACTCGGCGTACGGTATTATAGACGCGACTACGCCGAGTATGGCCGCCGGCGTAATTTCTACATGTGTATGTTCGGGAGTTACTTCGTTAATTCTTAGGGCTATATAGGCGTTTTCTTCTTCTTCTGCGTCAAGGTACTCTATTATACCTCTCTTGACTAGATCGCTCCAGCTCCACTCTCCTCGCCTAACCTTTTCCACGTGGATGGGCTTTAGCTTCGGTTTGCCGTTCTCGACAACTATTAGTGGTCTCAGAACTCTTCCCGCGTCACAGTTAACATAAACCTCGTCGATGTACTCTGTTTTGTAGTGAGCCACATTAATTTCATAGCTTATTCTGCCCTCTCGCCTTAACTTCCTGATGAGCTGGGCCAGCTTCTCCCCGTCTCTATGTACCCCTATAAGCCTGCCGTTTAGATACACTTTAGTTCCTTTAATACATTGCTCTCTAGCACTCATTATGGGTATAACGTCTAGCTTCCCAATGAGTAGATCATATACTTCGGATTCACCAACACCTATAGATAATACGGCAAGAAGAGCAAGATTCTTGACCAAACCACAGTTCTGCCCTTCAGGACTCTCGACTGGACAAATTCTGCCCCACTGCGTTGGGTGTAGCTCTCTAGCCTCAAAGTGGGGTTGCGTCCTACTTAAGGGGGATACCACTCTTCTTAAGTGGCTTACCGTCGACAAGTAATTCGTTCTATCCAAAATCTGACTTACTCCCGTTCTGCCGCCTACCCAATTCCCCGTAGCTAGCGCGTGTTTCAAACGATCTGTTATTATATCCGCTCTTACAAGGGTTATCAAGTTAATTTCTCTATTCCTGCTTTTCATACGCTCCAGTTGATAACGTATATCCTTAACGAACTGCTTAAACGCCGCACGAAACTGCATCGCCATAAGCTGACCCGCCAGCTTCAGTCTCTTATTAGCGTAGTGGTCTTTGTCGTCTGGCTTCCTCCTGCCTAGGGCGAGCTCTAAGAGCTTCTCAGCCATCTGCCCGATGAAATATGCTTTAGCTTTCCTATCCTCCGGTCGATTTCCTATATGGGGTAGGAGATAATTATCTAGAATTTGCTGAGCCTTCTCTATTCTAAGACTCCTCGCCTGTCCAATCGCCACCCTATTCCCTATATAGTCAAGAGCATCCTCCGTCGTCCTTATGCTACTCGCTTGTACTAACAGAGGCACCAATTCGCTCTCTATTTCCTCGTCATCAGTGATCGCGTTGACTATTTCTCTGTCGGATTCTAAACCCAAAGCCTTCAGGAGAATCACTAAGGGAATTCTCCCGGGAACCGCCGGAAACGACGCATACAATAGTCCATCTCGATGCCTTTCGACAACAACAGGGACTCTATAGGCAGCCGTGGAAGAGAAAACTTTAGCCGTGTGGGTAACGCTTGAACTGGTCCCACCCACATCTACTAAAACTCTATTTACAGCTAAGTCCTCTTGAATAACCACAACTCTCTCAGAGCCATTTATTATAAAATAGCCACCCGGGTCTCTAGGGTCTTCACCTACTTCTATCAATTCCTTCTCGTTCATAGTCGAAAGAGGACACTTAACCGATTTCACCATGATAGGCAGGTCTCCAATGTAGGCCTTAACAGGGCCTCGCTTCTCGCCGTCCACTACTAACGTCATTGTCAGGTAGAGAGGCGCCGCATACGTCAAATCTCTAATCCTAGCCTCCATGGGGAGTATTTCCGTGACTGAACCGTCGGCCTCTCTAGCCCGCGGAGTTTCGACGTATACCTTCCCCAGTTTAACATATAATCCTGGTTGGCTAGTCTCAATAATTCCTTGCTCGTCAACTATATCTTGCAAAGTTTTTTGTATAAAATTATTATAGGAATCCAGATGTTGCCTTATTAAACCCTTCTCCTTAATGAAAGATTCGATCAGTACCCATGGATAATCCTTAGGTAATTGATTACCATTACTATTGTTATTGTTATTATTTTTTGATTTTGAGGATCTATTCATAATTCTCAACCCGGCATAACCACCCTAAACGTTACTACTTTCCCAGCTGTCGGGCTCTCTCTAATCACCATGATTATATCGCCTGGTTTAGCACCTAATCTTTTAACGACAGGGTCGGATGTCAGTATCCAGGGTAAATGGCTAGGGTGTATTTTAAGTTTTTTGAGGATCATTCTTGCCTCTCTCTTATCTAGCAGTATGTGCTGCGGCACCAACACGTGTTTGAGAACATCTATTTTTTTCAAACTTGTACATCCCCCATCAGAATCTAGACTCGGCTAAACACTGGTCTATATCTTTATATAAACTTTTCGGTCTGTTCAAGACAGGCAAATGCAAGAAAAGCTTTGCGAAGAATTTAAATCTAGGTATTGCGAAGTATCTCCTAGCCGGGGTAGCTCAGCTGGGAGAAATAAAGACAAACTAAGATATCCCCATCCCCATAAGCGTCCGGCTGAAGAAGGCAAACTACAGAAACCGGAAGGTCCGGGGTTCAAATCCCCGCCCCGGCATGGTTTTCTCTCTTTACTTATGGGATAGAATGCCTATTTTATGAATCGGTTTAATGTGCAGGTGATCTTTCAGAACAAGATATATTGAGCTAAGGGATCTGTTACAGTTAATTACCACTATTTTATCGTAATCGATCTGTAGTGTAAATATTAAATACCGTTTATGCTTCAACATTACTTAAGAGATGTTATGTCGCTGTTTGAGATATGGCGTAGCGGTTCAAGAATTTTTATAGATGAGAGTAAATTATCGTTCGAGTATGTCCCCTCTAAACTCCCCCATAGAAGCCAACAGCTTAAAAATCTCGGTTTATACTTTAAGACTTTCGTCACGAAACCGGGATCGGCTACTGTAAAAGTTGTCCTGTTAGGTTCTATAGGAACAGGTAAAACTGTTGTAGCTAAGTATTTTGGCCAGCAAGTCGAAGACTTCTCCAGAAGATACGGCTATTCTATAAAATATGTACACGTTAACTGCCATAAGGATAGGACATTATTTTTGATTATGCAACGAGTGGCGAGCCAGCTGGAGATCAAAGTTCCGAGAAGGGGGTTCTCTTCTCAAGAGCTTACATATCTCATCTGGAATCACCTGAAAACTTCTAATAAGTACCTTTTACTAACTATCGATGAAGCTGACTATTTAGTGAAAAGAAAAAATACTGGTGTTCTCTATGATCTAACTCGAATCTCCGAGGACATCCACGGCGGAGAATACAGAATCAGTATGATATTTATCTTTAGGGATTTAGCAAGCTTAGCGCTGGTAGACGATAGTATTAAGAGCACGTTAACCCACAACATAATAAAATTTGAGCCTTATACCTCGAAGCAAATATATGATATTCTCTGGTCACGCATAGTTGATGAAAGAGCCATCCGACAGGAAGCTATCGAGGAAGATGCCCTTCAGCTAATAAGCGAGCTCGTGGGATATGATAGAGGAGGCATGGGGGACGCTAGACTCGCCATAGAGTTATTATGGAGAGCCGGAAAGCTTGCAGAGCATTTGGGAGAATGTACTATAACGGTTGAACACGTTAGGGAAGCTTATAACACCGTATTTCCCTCCATATCAAAGGATACTTTAAAAAGCCTTCGCAAACATGAATTACTATTCCTTTACGCTCTGGTGAGAGTATTACTAACTAAAAGAGAGATGAAAATCCCCTTAGGGATTGTAGAAAGGGAGTACGAGAGCATATGTCAAGATCTGGGGGAGAGGCCGAGAAAGCATACAATGATTTGGGAATACGTGCGTACCTTAAAGTCTCTCGGGATAGTTACAGCGGAACTCTCTAAAAAGGGATATAGGGGTAAGACTACTCTGCTCGGGATACCACGCATTCCTCTCAAAGTACTGAAGGAAGAGATTGAAAAAATACTCAATAAGTATTTTTAGCGTGCGTAAAACTCAGCTACAGTCTCAAATGTTTTGAAGGATATGTCAAGCGACTTTAGTATTTCCTTCGCCAAATCGGCATCTGCCTCGTATATCACAAAAAGGAAAGGCAATATTTCTCTTATGACCACTTGGCTTGATACATGACATTTCCTCGCTATAGCCATAGCTACCCTCTTCCTAGCCTCTCGATATTTCCTAGTCTGTGAAAGAAGACGTAGTTTCTGAGGAAAATGATATTTTACGAATTTGAATTTAGGCTTATCCCTAGCGGATGCTACACCTACAGTCATTAAGTTCAAGGCGTAAGATAAGAGGGACCATTCGTTAGTTCTCTTAGCTCTTCGAAGAAATATGTCGGCTAGCGCGAGAGCATCGTAGGCGTCAGCTATAGCTCTCAGACTTGGAGCGTACTGGTAGGGTATATTTTCGCTTAGCCACTGCATGAGCATTTCGTAGTCGAGAGAAGGCATGGAGAGCACAGCCCTGGCCTGTTCTGGACTTTTAGCGGCTAAAACCGACCTCACTATCTCGAACATATCCGCTTGTTTAGCCCTATATCCTAATACTTCTAAATCCTCCACCGTAATTTTCTTCTTACCGAAAGCTATAGCCTGAAGGTCATTTATGGCAGCCCTAAGATCTCCTTTACTTTTCTCAGCTATAGCTCGTAGAACTTGATAGTCACAGATTATTCCTTCCCTCTTACAAATATTCGCAAGAACTGAAGTTATCACTCTAATGCCTAAAGGCTTAAACCTTATCAAAAGGCACTTATCCCGAAGCACCCTAAGCTTGGGATCCCAAGGGTCATTAGCCGTTAAGACAAGGGGGTATCTGGTGCTATCAATAAACTTCAAGATCATGGCAAGCCCTCCAGCATCCTCTCTCGGATTTATGCCGTCTACCTCGTCTAGGAGTATGATTTTAGCCCTCTTTCCGAAAAGGGAAGTCTCAGTTAAAGCTCTCCAAATTCTCCTCTCTAAAGCCGCGGAATTCCTTACATCGCTAGCGTTAGCTTCTAAAAGCTCTAGATCATACTGCCTAGCCGCTGCATGCACCAGACTAGTCTTACCTGTGCCTGGGGGACCATAGAGCAGCGCGGCTTTCTTCTCCGATCGTCCCGCAAGCCATTTATTCAACCAGGCGACGAACGCTTTTTTAGCTTCATCATTTCCCGCAACATCCTGAATCCTAGCCGGCCTATACTTTTCAACCCAGGGAACGCTCAAAGCCGCCTCCACCTAGCCGCTAGTTTTCGCCTTCAACGCTATTTTAGCTAATAGCGCACATAACTGTATTTCGTCGTCTCCTCCTTCCACTATCCGGAAGTTAGTCTCTCCTATCAATTCGATAAGCTCGGCCTGCATATGACTCGGTATCTGGGAGAAAACTCTAGGTGACATAATCTCTCGGTATATGCTCTTCAGAATATCTAACCCAGAGAGACCATATGAGTATAGAAGTATTCGAAGCTTTTCTCGGGCTCCAAGAAAATCTCCTTCAAGGGCTAGGCGGACTAAATCTCTAACTTCGGAAGGCGTGATTTTACCGAGGACTTTATAGACTACGTCCTCCGTAACCACCTCGCCGAGGGCCGAGGCAGCTTGGAGGATATTTATAGCTTTCCTCAAATCGCCTTGGCTCTCTTCCCATATGGCATTTAGACCATCCTCCGTTATTTTCACGTTTTCGCATTTAGCTATAAATCTTAAGCGTTCTAATACGGCTTCTCGAGGTATAGGTTGGAACCTAAAAACTGCACAGCGCGATTGTATAGGTTCTATAATTTTAGAAACATAGTTCGCTATGAGGCAGAAACGAGTGCTCCTTGAATAAAGCTCCATGGTCCTCCTGAGCGCCTGCTGGGCGTCAGAAGTCATATTATCTGCTTCGTCAAGAATTATCATCTTAAATGGAACCTCGCCTACCGGCATAGTTCTGGCGTAATCCTTTATCCTCTTCCTAATCACGTCTATGCCTCTTTCATCTGAGGCGTTAAGCTCGAGAATGTTATCCCTCCAATGCTCTCCGTAGAGCTCCCTAGCTAGACATAACGCTGCCGTAGTCTTCCCAGTACCTGGAGGACCTGCAAAAAGCAAATGAGGCAAACTTCTCTCCTTTACAAAATCCTTTAATCTAGAAACTACTTCTTCCTGATCTATTATCTCATCTAGTTTTTTAGGTCTATACTTCTCTATCCACAAAGTTTCAGTCATGCAATTTCACCGGACTTGTATAAAACAGAGAGAATTCACAGATATTACAGTAGCGTTCAGATTTTACCGTCTAACGCGCTGTGTACGCGATACGCTCTATCTCCTCTTTCTTCCTAATCGCATAACTACTGGTATCGTTGTTCGCAGCGGCTATAATCTCATCGGCTAGACACTCTTCTATAGTCTTAGGATTACCGAACGCGGCCATACGAGCCCCCTGAACTAAATGCCTAAGGGCTAAATCTACCCTGCGTTGAGGCGCTACATCAACCGAGACGTGGTAAAGAATGCCGCCATATGCTATCCTAGTAGTCTCCTCCCTAGGCGCGGCGTTCTCTATAGCTCTAACTAATACTTGGATCGGGTTTTCCCTCGTTTTTAATTCGATTATTTCGAAGGCACGCTTTACTATATTAATGGCCAACATCTTCTTGCCTGTGTTCTTCCCGGGACGCATAACCTGATTTATCAAACGCTCCACAATAGATATCCGAGACTTAGCAAATCTCCTCTTCTCGTGCCTACCTTCCGAATGGGGCAAGTAGACAGGCTTCAGGTTAATGTATGCTTTTAAGCCCGGATCCCTGACCTCGACATCCTTCACTGACCACTTACCCAGTATCTTTATCTCCTTACCATCCAATGTCTTCAACTCCTCCATTTCGACTCGCTCCCCCGAGTCGACTACCCTAACAATCTACACCTTACATATAAGTTCATCGCTACCTTAAGAATTAATAGAACATGGAACACAAATTTCATCTTCGCATTTTAAAAGGATAGAAGGTTGTGGATTATTAATGGACCGGGCGGGATTCGAACCCGCGCCCTCCCGCATTTTGGATATCATTTGCCATTCCCGGCAGGCTCCCGCCTGCTAGCGGGCGCTCTTCCCCTGAGCTACCGGCCCACTTATTTGTTAATAAGTGTAGAATTTAAGTTTTACGTGAGCGAGCCTAAGCTTCCGATACAGA
>Ga0190366_1000328_pt1 | contig 11072 bp, 16 predicted proteins | sample 487218910_MG_FD_169990 | JGI IMG/M metagenome (GOLD analysis project Ga0190366, IMG submission 169990) | Hydrothermal vent microbial mat bacterial communities from Southern Trench, Guaymas Basin, Mexico - 4872-18-9-10_MG | ecosystem: Environmental > Aquatic > Marine > Hydrothermal vents >...
TGACCTACATAGATGACAGCTAAAGGCTTGAAAGGCCTGTATCTCCTTATCCTGGTTCTCTCCTTTTCAACAAAAAGTGCCATTACTTCTTCAGAAGCAACACTATTATCAATATGCCTCCTACAGCAGCTGCTATCGCCCACCAGGGAAATTTCTTCTCTTCTTCTTTCTTTGGAGGCGAAGGAGGTGCTTCTTCAGGTGCTTCTTCTCTTGCTTCTCCTCTCTGTGTAACGCCTGCTTTCTCCATTAGTTTCGCCATAGCAAGATTTTTGGCATCCTCAAGCAGCTGCTGCGCCCTTTCTTTTATTCCGAGTTCCTCAGCAAAGCTTTTGATTCCTGACCACACCTTACCCCATGTTAGTTCTTTGCCAAAGATCTTTATCCCTACTTGCTCGGATATAGGCAGTACTTTCCTTAACCTCTCCTCGACTAAGAGCTTAAGTTCCCGGACCTTCTGCAACCACATCTTTAATAAAAATCTACCTGCGGATGTTAACTTATCAAGGTCAACAACTTTTTCAGGATTTTGAGCTGCTTTTGTTAAAGCTTCATTATAGGCTTCTGCAAAGAGCTTATGAACCTTTGGAGGTAGGAGCTTTTTAAATGTCCTCAGTTCTGAGAATGTCGCTACAAAGCTCTCAACCATTATTGCAACTTTTTTTTTATCGCCTTCGGCTATCAATTTATTCCCGACTTCAGCATAGATGTAGTGCAGTGGGATGACTGAAGCTGCTTTCTCTCCAAACCTGACAGTCGTTGAAGAAGGCTCAAGAGGAATCCACTTATCCCCTTCCTTGTATTCAAGGTAGACATGGTTTATTGAGTTGTAGTCAGCAGGTGTTTCACCCGGTTTGATGTGATGTGCCGCTACAAGTCTGACCGGATAACCCCGGTTCATCAACAACGCTGCCAGCAAACTTGTTTTATCATCACAATCACCGTAGGTTACACCCTGCTCTTCATACCTCCTCAGTATGACATGAGGTGCCCTTATTGTATCCCAGACAACGGGATCCTTGATGTATTTCACTTTCTTCTGAACGAAATCAAATATAGCCCTTGGCCCGCCCTGAGCATAAAGCCTGTCAGCCCATTTGTCAACAAGAGGATGGGACATATCCTCTATCGCTGTCTTCATTATCAGTTTGATGAATTCAAGGTTATTCGGCAATATCATCTTCTCAGCTATTCCATTGCCTCTGACTTCCTCACGCTTCAATACTATGGGCTCCGGACCTGCCATCACCTATTATAACGGATTGATAAATTTCGGCAACTAAAACTTGCCTGTGTTACCCCAGCAGTTATAATAGGTGATGAAAAATGTATTTTTTAATCATTATTACTTTCTTGTAGTGCAGCCTGAAGTGGCAGTATAGGAGGGAGAATGAAAGTAACGGAGGCAATGCGTCTCGTGGGAGAGCTAGTGAAGGTTGCTGAGGAAATAGCAGAGAAACGGGCCAGACGGAAGGCCAAGACTAAGTTAGACTTTATCCGAGCCCGAAACAATTTGATGAGAGCCATGGCTGAAGAATTATACCTGCCTTCACGTACCCGGGTCGAATTTCCTGAAATCATAACGACTGGATTCATAGAGGCATGGGCTGTCGTCGAGAAAACTCCCTATATACCATTTTTCTACACATCTCTTGCAATCGGGAGACGGGACGCGTTAATACATACGGGACAGCTTGATGCCCCTGAGTCCCCTGAGTTAGGAAAGGAGTCAAGAGAAGAGCTACAAAGGCTAGCCAGAGTGCTGACCAATGAATACAAACTTGAGAGAAGACCTGAAGGCCCTGAAGGCTCGTTTCTTGCCTGCCTAGTGTTTTCTCTCAAAGATAAAAGGGATATAGAAGTGGCTAATTTTTGGCTTGATGGAAGAATTTTTACAGCCTTGGCAATTATGCCATGAAAGTAACAGAGGCGATGCGTCTCGTAGGAGAGCTAGTGAAGATCGCTGAAGAAATAGCTGAAGAATGGGTCATGACAAAGGCTGAGACTCTTAGAACCAGGCTAGGCCTTGCCCGAAGCTTTTTGATAAGAGCCATGGCTGAGGAGTTACATCTACCTTCAGGTGCCTGGGTCGAATTACCAGGTGGAATCATAAAGGAGTGGGCTATCGTCGAGAAAGCTCCTTATGGAACACCGCTCCACTCCTCTCTTGCAATTGAGAGATGGAACGCATTAATATTCACGGGGCTGCTTGATGCCCCTGAGTCAAGAGAGGACCTACGAAGAGTAGTCAAAGTGTTGACTAATGAATACAAAGTCGAGAAGAGAAGGCTTGAAGACATAGATATTACCTGTCTGGTATTTTCTCTCAAAGGGAAAAGGGATGTAGAGGTGGCTGATTTTTGGCTTGATAGGAGAATTTTTACAGTTCTGACAATTATAGCAGTATGAAAGTAGTAGAAGGAATGCAAGCTCGTAAAAAGGGAGTGATTGTAGAGCAGATTCCCATTCCCATTTCTAACATTCCCTATGACGGGCTGATAACGCTAACACCCGAAGACTGCACCCTCAACTTATATTCCGTGGAGGTCCGCTATCCATCTGTACTACTGAGATATAAGTCTTTCATGGCTCAGAGAGTGATGATAAACGATTATGAGACCCTGATTCTCAGGCTTAAAAATAGAAACATTGAAATAGCTACCCTTTTCCTCGACAGCGTCATTCTCTATTGCCTGCTAACAGATAGGACATGAAAATTTTTGAACTAGAAGATAGAACAGAGGAACTATTTTATGAATGGCTACGGATTAAAGGCTATAAAGAGATAAGCAGAGAGAAACAGAGAAGTATCTTAGAAACTGTATGGCGCATCTTTAAGAGGGCTGTATCGGAGAAAAAAATGGTCATTGATTTTGAGCTGCTACTTGACGAGCTCGCTGAAAAAGAACCAGCGTTTGACTACGCCTGGAATAATAAGTTATATTTGATTTGCGGTGATACGGTATATGCATTTGCCTACGATGAAGCTGTGAAAGACTACGAGAAAGGACAGCTGAAAGATATGGACACTTACATCGATGAATCCAGCTGGAGTACCTTGATAAATGATTGTCCTTCCTGGAACGAAAAAATAGATGAGGCAACAGTCGTGATGAAAGGAATCAAAACTATCTTCGCTGCTAATTTCATTGAGATGTTTGTAAGCTACCCTGAAAAGGTCTATCCGGCTTATCACTTGTTTATTGAATGGGACGAAGCAGCAGATGCATTGCTGGAGAACTTTGTTGATGTTGTAATGAGGATAAAGGAGATTAAGTAACTGCAGACTCAAACGCTCACTTCATCTCAACCATTGCTATCGCCTTAGCAAGCTTGCTGTAGTCCCTCTGTTTGATTTCAACGCCTTCAGGATAATCCGTGTGGTATAGTTTTAGCTTCTCGAATTTCCGTGCCAGCTGACTTATGCTAGATACACCAAAATGACCCAGGATATCTTTTGTTTTAATTTGCTCAATGATGTAAGTACCTTTCAGTTCAATCTTCAGTGCTCCAACTATCTTTGCAGCAGCAGTGCTTGCAGGCTCCTCAATCAATACCCTCCTGGACTTCACCATGTTTGATAGCCTGCCAAAGACTTCCTTTATCTTACCATAGGCCTCAAAGAAATCCATATCTGCCGGCATCTTTATCAGCGCCGTGATGTAGGTCTTATCCTTCTTAGCTGCTATCGCTGCAATCAGACTTCTTGGTTTAGCTCTGTCAAGACTAACAGAAAGGGCTATCATCAGCCCTCCTGTTTTTTCTCCTGCTCCTCAGGTATCCCTCCTATCAACTGACCCATCGTCTTTGCAGCTTCAAAGCCAGCATACACATATATCTGAGTTGCCAAGGATAGTAAGCATGCCTTGTTCTCCTTATCATAGAAGCAGCATTCTTCCTTTTTGCAGGAGTCATTCGTAAAGGGACAGAAATATTCACCTTCTTCTTTCGCCTCAGGAATCTCCAGAGGGAAACCTGATTTCTCTGCCATATCCACCTGTATGAATACCCATGTCTGTAGCCAGCCTGCAAGAAAACATATATCAGCCTCCACATCATAAAACACACACTTCTTATTGCACTCCCCTTTGATAAGAGGACAATACATCACCCCTCCTTCTTTTGTTGTTGCTTTAGCTTGGTAAACACAGGAGGCACCTTGATTCTATGGCCCGCTTTCGGAGCCCCCTGAGCTTGAGCCTGAGGCCTCTGTCTCGCTGCCCTCGCACCTATTATCATCCCTATTCTCTGTGCCTCCCTTATTATATTTTCGAGCTCGGTCTTCGACATGGAGACCTGATTGCCTCCTATCTTCTGCAACAGGAGCTGAATCAAAGGACCTGATACATTTTTGAGCAGATCCATCATGAAAGTGTCTATGGGTGATGTCCTGGGAGGTGGAGGAGGCATCATAAAGGGAGCAGCCTCAACCTCTTCTTTTTCCTTCTCTTCTTCCTCTTTCTTCCTTTCCGCTTCAAGAAGCTCTCTCTTGTGCTGAAGCAACCTATCCATCTTATCAAGGCTGAGCTCCTCAAACTTGATCTTACTATCAGTCAATATTCTCAGCATCTCGGACATCGCCTTTGCAGCAAGACTAACATCAGAAGAGGGCCTCGTATGAAGCTCATACAGCCTCTTCTCAAGGTCACTGGTTTTCTCCTTCTCCCTTCTCAACTCATCCTGCAACCTCTGTATCTCACTCTGCGCTCTCTCAAGAGCTTTCTTCTCAGCCTCAGCAAGCTTCTTCTCATACTCAAGCTTTATCTTATCTTCCCTATCCCTCAGCTCTTTATCATATTTCTCCCTCAGATGCTCATAGTCCTTTCTCAACTTCTCATAATCACTCTTAATGCTGTCATATTGTGTCCTCAAATTCCTGAGTTCTTCCTCCTTCAGCTCTATCTTCTTCTCAGAAGTGCTCTTGATCATTTCCTTTTCTCTCCTTTCTGTTTCAAGCTCTGCCTTATAACGCTCTATTTCTCTCTCTAACTCCCTGATCTTATAGCGTAATTCAACTGTTCCTGGCTCTCCATGTTCTTCAACAGGTTTTCTCTGCATACTTACTGCCTCCTCTTTCGATAAAATCCTGCCATCCTCTGTCAAAAAGAAATAATAGTTCTTTATGGTTGTGGGAGGCTCAACATCTGTTCCCCTGAAACGGATCCTTGCACAGTATTTGCCTGGTCCTGAGACAAGCTGAAGTGAAGCAGCATCAACACCCCATGGAGTATCTCCTCCAAAATCTATCTTGAGCCATCTACCTTCTCCTGTCATCTTCAGTATCTCAAGCTCATAGAGCTTCTTCCAGTCTTTCTTGTGCTCTTCGGGAATTACCAAATCAAAAGGCCATAGGGGAGCAACTTCACTGGCAGGTATGATGCACTTTCCATATCTTTTTTTCTCCTCAGGCTTGGGTGTCTCCGCCGTTCCTTCCTCTCTCTGACCACCAGCTATATAAGCTGTCTGATCTATTCTTCCCGTTTCGTCCTGCATCTTTCCTCCCTGATTCTAATGCATACAGCCTTTTCACCAAGTGCGAGCTTTATCTCTTTGAGAACAGGCAACGCATCCAGCTGCATCTCAAGAGGTTTAAGAGTGGCATACAGGAAAGGGACTTTTTCGAGAAGCCATCTAAACAGGGCTTTCAGTGCCTCTATGCTTTTCATATCTGTCTCTATCAATACACCATGAGGAAACTCATCACCTGAATAAGTAATATTTACTCTCATACTGCCCCCTGCATTTTCCCCCTTATAAATGCATACACAATTCCATCCTTCAGCTCATCAGGAGCCTGCGTATCAATCTCAACGCTTATCTTGTTGTCATATTCAAACTCCATCCTGTAGGAAGTCTGCTTATCAGGATTGAAATCCTTAGTAATTATGTTGGGTCTGAGGAAGCCCATATCCCTGCCATTGACCTGCACCTTACACTTCACTGCCTTCAGGTCGACCTGCGTGAGCTCCTCAAGTGCCTTCTTCGTGACCAGTGCCAGATAGAGGTCTCCAACGAAGTAGCCAGAGCCTATGTTAATCGGCGTCTGCAACTTTATCGTCTCACCTACCTTCTTAATATCTACATCTCCCCATGTTCCCCATTGCTCCATAACTACCTCCTTCACCTATTATAATCCATACGCCATTATGGCAAGTGTTTTTATATGCGTTTTATAAATTTAAAGGCAAATTATGATGAATAACTGCAAATAAATGATAATAATGCACTTAACTTTTTTATTGACAAATAGATGCTCAGCTTATAATAGATGATGGGTAAAAGATACTATACAGTTGAAGAAGTGGCAAAGATGCTGAGAGTATCAAGGACAACAATATACAGGATGCTGAAATACGGGAAGCTGAGAGCTCTGAAACTCGGGACAGGCAGAAGACAGAGAAGTCCATGGAGGATACCAGAGGAAGAGGTGAAGAAGCTGACTAAATAGTTGCCAGAAGGAGACCACAGGTTATAATAGCTGATGAAAACAAAGGAGATCTATCAGCTTGTGGGAGAGTATAGCAACAGGATAGCGGAAAGGGTCTCCAAGGTAATACAGGAGGGACTGAATAAAGCCAAAGTATGGATACTGACAGATGTGTTTGAAATAGAGAGGAGGCTCAGAGAAGTCCTCTCCAGCTCCTACGAGCTGACACCTGCACCGCCTGGTGCCAGTCTGGTCAAGATTGGAAAGGACCTGGCATTGCTATTGGCTGAATATCTGCAAGCACAAGTTGACTCACCTGATGTCACGACGAAGGAGGTTAACCCAATGTATCATGCAGGTTATGCTGATATTAGAGTCACGGTTTATCATTTTTGTTTCCCCTGGCATCCACCAGATAAGCTTGAATACAAAGCACGGTATTTATATAACCCCAAAGAAAAGTGGCGCTGGGATAGATCCGGACCTTATCATTTTGTGCTCACGCCGAGACTGTGTTTCACCACAGCTAGAGGTATAGCTTACTTCCGCAGATACGAGGAGTATAAGGAAAACGGACAGGATATGCTCAATTTCGGCTATAAGAGTAAGAAAGAAGACCTGCTCTACAGCATGGACATACCGGCTGTGGACCAGGAGATAGCGCCTGCTATCATCAGAGGATTGGTCAAAGAGCTGCGGTATTATGGGATAGAACAGGTATGAAGTCATGAAGGCTTATGAATACTTCGGGCTACTGGCAAAAGAGCTGGCAATTGAGGAATATGGCTGCCTTAGAAGGGAGCTATCTGATGTCGAGAAGAAAAAGTTGCTGGAAGATATCTGTAAAAAGATTACATCTTCTGAGAAGTTCCTGCATAGCCTCAGAAGAGCCGCCGCCCAAAAAGATAAAAATGAGATAGTGAAGAAGAGATGTCAGAGCATTTTTGAATGGACGAGCACTATTGCAACTTATTGTTACAAGATCAGGCCAGGAGTTATCATGAAAGTAAACAAAGATGAACACTATTATAAGGATAGGACACTATGTTATTTTCTCTTTATATATTGCGATGGAGATGTTGAAGAATACTACGCCGAACTCCCATTATACTTGATCGCAGCCGGAAAAGCGACTTGTAGCCAGGCCAAAATCAGCAAAGTCAGATGGAAGGAGGATGGCTTATTTGGGCTCGCACCAATATGGTCAGGGTGGAGGCTACAAGGCGTTAGGGAGAGCATCGTCTTTAACTCCGACGGAAGTATTGAATACCCCCGCCTTTCTGGTGTTTTTCTGTCATTCTCAAAAGAAATAGCAGACAAGCTCTTGACGAGCGTTGTTGTTGAACTGACTAGCCACTGGAGTCTATGGCTAAAGTTCTTTACGCGATGATTGTCAATAAGAAAATAGCCACTCTTTTCAGGCTGACTGCGAATGCAATCCTGTATAAAGGAGGCAACAAGTACAGGGCAGCTGCTTACAAGAGGGCAGCCAAACTGATTGAGGAAGCTCCGGATGTTGAAAGATTATACAGACAGGGAAAGTTGCATGAACTACCCCTGACAAAGAAAATGATAGACAAGATAAAGGAGTTCATTGAAACAGGCAGGATAGTGAAATGCATTGAAGAACTCAGTGGCACTCCTGTTAACCTCTTACCTCTGCTTGACTACCCCAATATAACGGTGGAAGATATCAGGAATGCTGAGAAAATGGGAATAAGTACACCATCTGAGTTCCTGAAAAATATCAGAAAGATACTGCCTGAGGACAGGCTGCGCAGGTTCCTTGAAGCTCTTGAGATGTATCAGGGCAAGATGCTGCTGCATGAGGCACTCTCCATAGCGGAAGACATAATGGAATATCTTATGCCTTACTGTGAGAGGATAGCAGTTGCAGGCAGCATAAGGAGGATGAAAGAGCTGGTGAGAGACATAGATATCCTTGCAGTATCGGGACATGATCTTATCAGGAAGTTCTGTGAGCATCCTGATGTCGAGAAAGTATTGATGGCGGGTGATGTCAGAGCGTCAGTGATAATAAGGGGAAAGCAGGTTGACCTGAGACTGATACCGATAGAATCATGGGGCGCAGCACTTCAATACTTCACAGGTTCAAAGGCACACAATATCAAGCTCAGACAGATTACCAAATCAATGGGCTATAAGTTGAGTGAATACGGGCTATTCAGAGGCAGCGAGATGATAGCAGGCTCAGATGAGGAAGATATCTATCAGGCTCTCGGGATGCAATGGATACCTCCTGAACTGCGTGAAGACAAAGGAGAAATTGAGGCAGCAAGGGAAGGAAGACTACCGAAGCTGGTAGAATACTGGCAGGTTAAAGGAGATCTCCATTGCCATACTACCTATTCCGATGGAAAAATGACACCTGAGCAGCTGGTCAAGGAAGCAATAAGAAGAGGCTATAGCTACATAGCGATAACAGACCATTCTTATATGATGAAACCTGAAGGACTGAGAAGACAGCTGGCAGAGATAGAGCAGCTGAGAACTAAATACCCCGAGATACGCATACTAACTGGAACAGAACTTGAATGCAACAGTGAAGGACACTATGATTTTCCAAAAGAACTGCTTGAGAAACTTGATATAGTCATAGCATCGATTCATGTGGCAACTGATAAGGACCTGACTGAAGCATATATCAGGCTATGCAATGATCCACATGTTAAGATAATAGGGCACATGACAGGGAGGCTACTGTTGAAAAGGCCGCCAAGGAAAATGGATGTTGAAAGGGTACTAAGGGAAGCTGCAAAGACAGGGAAGCTGATAGAGATAAATGGGCAGCCTGAGAGGATGGATCTTCCTCCTGAATGGGTCAGAATAGGAAAAAGACTGGGATGCAAGTTTACGCTGGGAACAGATGCACACTCAAGCTATGAGATGAACTTCATGAGGTATGCTGTAGGAGTAGCAAGGAGAGGATGGCTTGAAGAAAAAGATATATGGAGGCCTGAGTGAAAGTAGCTATAAAAGTGGAACTGTCATGAAGCTATCTACATGAAGCAGGTTGAGTTGATAACAGGTGGCGAGATCAAGAAAGGAGCAGAACTGGTAAATGTCATAGGAGAACTCGTTGAGAAAGTCTACAACAGATTAAAACGGCCATCTACTCAGCTCCGGGAATGGTGTCTGGATTTCCTTGAGCTGGAACGCAAATATCGTAAAGCGAAGACATTCGATGAAGAAGACAGTATAGTCGATGCAGAAAAGCGGCTGATACCAAAAATCGCCGAAGAAGTGCTGGGAATGCCTATTGAAGAGCGCATGCAATATATCGGAAAAGAGGAGGGCTGGAAGATTTGTTTCAGACTTGAGAGGTATAAGAGGCTCAGGTGGGTAATGTACATCTATGGGACGCCATTCGACACAGCAAAAGTGAAGCACATTTTGTTTGAATTCGCCTATCCTGAATGGTTGCCCATCCACGGGCGCAGGGTCCTACATTTTTTTCTTTTTAAGGGTATAAAGGCAATGCTGCAGTTGAAAAATTCCTTTTGGGTAATGCTGAGAGGAAAACATAAATCAGTGCATGAACCTGTAGGCCCTCCAGATTTCCCTAAACGCCCTGCAGTTCGGTGGTGCGATATCCGTGACCATCGTAAACAGCATGTCCTTTGCACTAATCTCAAGGCAACCGACCAGGAGACGACATGTTTCTGGTATGAGTATGAAAGAGCCCGGTATGGGCACAAGAGTGAGACTGTCCGTTCTGAAAAACTGAAAGGACACTATAACTTGGCTAAACTTCTGGATGAAGAGATAGCAGAGGACACGGTTTATGCTTTGATACAGCTTATTAGCTCACTTAAGGAGTTATGAAAGTCCTTGAGATCATGATGAGAAGAAAACTTTGCCGTAATACTAAGGAGCGTTATAATTGGTGATGAAGCCAGGACTTACTCTCATATTCCCGGGTTATGGCGGAATGTGGATCGACAAGACTGCCCCTGCTGATGTGCTAATAAAGAAGCTGAAAGAGGAACCATTCTGTTATGCAAAGACAGTCCCGGACAGGTTCAAAGTAACTGGAGCATTATATTACCAGATATACCTGAGAGGAGTAAGTGAGAAAGGAGCGAGCTGGGAAATAGTGCCCTTACCTCAGAGGCTAAGACATAGAGTGAAGGTTGTTAACATTTACAGATATCTGAATGCGGTGATACCTGACTATTCAGGACCCTGTTTCCTGCCTGTCCCACTTGAGCTTATCATCGATAGCCTGAAAATGATAGCACCGGATATTGTCTGGAAGCTACCGAGGGCTCCCGATGATCTGCTACCTGAGAGGTTTGAAGGAAAAGAGAAGGTGATAGGCAAGTTTGAATACAGGTTCGTTGGCTGGAGAATGGGAGTGAAATATGGATTGTTCTGCTCAAAAGGTGGCCTCTGCTACACAAGGAAAGCAACACCGGAAGAAGAGAAAACAGCAAAAGAACTAAAAATCGTGACAGGCTACACATACACACAGACAATACTGAAGCTGACAGCTGTGATGGCAATAGAGACATTGAAGATAGAAGCGAAGAAATGAGAATAGATAGGCTTAAAGATGAACTTAGAGAGCCAATTAAAGAGGGTGAGAAGGTAAGCATTTATATACCATCCATATTTCAAGGTCTTC
>Ga0190366_1000330_pt1 | contig 11069 bp, 11 predicted proteins | sample 487218910_MG_FD_169990 | JGI IMG/M metagenome (GOLD analysis project Ga0190366, IMG submission 169990) | Hydrothermal vent microbial mat bacterial communities from Southern Trench, Guaymas Basin, Mexico - 4872-18-9-10_MG | ecosystem: Environmental > Aquatic > Marine > Hydrothermal vents >...
GCTTACATTTTAGAATAGGTGATTTAATTGTCTTTATAGGGGCGGTTTTCTGGGCATTTCAAATAATTGCAGTAGGAGTATACACCAGAAAGTATGATTTAGCTTCACTCGTATTTTACGAAATACTATTTACTTCGCTTGGCGCATTACCTATAGCATTATTCTTCCCTACACCAACGTTCGAAAAATTAATGTTTACTTTACCTTCCCTACTTTACCTGGCAGTAGCATGCACTATCGTTACAAATTCGTTACAGCTTTACGGTCAAAAATATGTTTCAAGTACTCAAGCAGCAATAATTTACCTACTTGAACCCGTTTTTGCAGCAATACTATCATACTTAATATTAGGTGAGGTTTTCACGTTAAAACAAACAGCTGGTTCAGCGCTTATACTTTTAGCTATGGCTTTGAGCACCATTAAAACTAAAGGTAATAAGATTTAAACGCTATTTCGAACCTAAAAAGTTAAAGCACTAAGCAAATTCCACCTCACATAATTCAGCTAGAAGTTGATACCTTGTAGAGAGGCGTTGACGCTTGGCAACCAAATCTAGAACGTTCACTGTATTAATTACTGTAATACTTACTATACTGCTTACTGTTCTCGCCTATACAGTTTTTGGGGGACAAACAATTCTAACTTTCAAAAACTCTTTCACCTCACCTATTACTTTTCCTTCAACATGCTCTTTGACCCGTAGTGCGGGAGATTATGTGGTGGAGTATGCTAGAAGATTCTTAGTGGTTAAGGTCGATAAGAAATCCTATAAGATTAGTGAAGTTGTTAAAATAACCATTATTAACCAAGGCAATATGGTTATAGAATTAGCTAACCCACCATGGGCCATATACAGGTTAGAGCATGGTAAATAGGTCAGAATTTTCGAACCCCCTTGTAAGCTGAAAACCAAGACGTTTTCGACGTTAAGAAAGGCATTATGGTAAATACTACTATTCCGGAAACCATAGTTATTGAGCCTTACGGAGAACGTTCTTGGATATGGGATATGAGGGTTAACGGGGAACATATAGGGTATGGCGTATATGCCGTATCTATGTTAAGAAGCAACTTATTTGTAAGAATCGAAGATGAGAAGTTAAAAATTATTAGAACAGATTTACTACTAGAAGAATTTAATGAGCCTACAGCATATTTTACAATTAAGTACCGATGTCCACTATATAGGTATTCTTTATATCTTCTTTTTTTTTTTAAGGTGAAAAGTGGGGCAATGTAAAATGATTGGTGATGGGGATTTGCCTAAGCTTCCAGAACTGTATCCTAAGGATGTTTTGGGATCCTTATTTACTGATAGTCCCTTTGTTGCCGAGTTGGCTTTGAAAAGCAAATTTCCATCTTCTGCTGAGGTATTATTATTTGTCTCTAGCATCATGTCAAAGTTTAGTATCGATATTTTAGCACTGAATTTAACGTGTAAAAAGGAACTACAGTACATGGTTTTCTTTATTGATTATTCTAGAGCAAAAATTAAACTAGAAAAGCTTATAGAAGAGCTTAGAAAACATCCGAACATATTGGATGTAAAGTATAAAGCTAAAGTATTAGATGAAAAAATAATTAGTGCTTTTGCATTTCCAACATTCAATCTAGGGGCATATAAAGTACTTATTTTAGGTGTTGAAGAATTCAGTTCTGCTTTCGAGAAAATAAAGGAAGCTTATGGAACGGGAGGTGAAGCATTACTATACCATATAGGTAAAATGCTAGGTGAAATGGCAGGTGAAAGGTATAGGGGGAAGCGCATTACGGGGAAGTTTGTGATGGAGGATTGCTTAGCTTTTCAAGCGTTCGGATGGGGTATAGTTGATGTGGAACATGTAGATGTAAAGGCGCAGGTAGTTTCACTGAAAATATATAATTTATTCGAAAGCATTACAGTCAAAGGGAGAAAGAGAAAGCCTAACTGCCACTTCGTAAGAGGATATTTGAACGGTGTTTATTCAAGGTATTTTAATAGGGAAGTTGAGGTATTAGAAACAATGTGTATTGCTAAGGGAGACCCGTATTGTAGATTCATAATAAGGCCGAGAACTAAAAGTAACTAAATTACTATTGCTAAGTACTTAGCAATATGCATCATGCTTCTTATTTAGCATTGCCTGGTTTACAGTTTTTATAACCATGTTATTATCTCTACTTTACATTGGCACACTAGCATTTCAGGGCTTTCTAGTCATGGATAAAAAATTAAGATAGGATTAAAGTATAAATCTGAAGTTACTCTGAATAGGTGTCTATGTAATGAAAAGGAATTGGCTGTCCTAAGTAAGAGAGATATTGAAATATTGAAGAACATCAATGTAAGTTTAACTGCATCATACAGAAAACTCTCTAGGCAACTGAATCTTCCAGAGTCAACTGTTAGATGTCGCGTTTTGAAACTTAAAAAGCAGGTGTTATCAAAAAATTTACTACTATAATTGATGAGGAGAAACTTGGTTATCATACGACAGCATTAATCAACATTAGAATTAAAGGCCCTTACAGAAAAAGCATAGTTAATAGTCTTGTTAAGATGAAGAATATTTATTACCTTTATACAATAAGTGGAAATTACGATTTGGTGGCTATTGTTAAATGCAGAAACATTGATGAACTTAGAAAGATCATAGAAAACATCTTAGACGTACCTGGTGTGGAGAGGACGTTGACAAACATTGTCTTCCCAAAAAACATAAGGAAGTACTGGGTTTAACAATACCTTAAATGTTTACTCGGATATTAGTGATTTTATTTCAGCTAAGGAACTAACGAGTAAGCTAATATCTTCTCGGTTATTAAACATGTATAGCGCTATCTGTAAGACGTCTTTTCTTGGAGAAACTATAATATTTTCTTCAGCAAGTTTCTCAGCTGCAACATTTGGATTAGCAGACTTTATAGAAATGAGAGAGCCTCTTCTTTTCTCACTTAGAGGAGCTACCACATTAAGCTCTAGATTCTTTAATTCCTTGATAAGTATATTTGATAAGGTTAAAAACTTTATCTAAAATATTTCTTGATATTTACGTTTCTAGTAAAATAAAATTTTAGCATTATCTTCCTTATTTAAGAAAAAACTTTAATTAAAGTTTTTTCTTAAACAGAATTAGCTCATAACTCCAGTTACATATCTGGTGCTGAGTAATGGTTGGTAAACTTTCTCCGCTCACTTTAAGTAAATACGTTTTCTCAAGAATAGGTGTGAAGGATTCTGCGGTTATTGTTGGTCCTTCTATAGGTGAAGATTCAGCTATTATTGATCTACATGACGGCAGAGTTCTAGTGGCTCATGTAGATCCTATAACAGGTGCTGTTGAGCTTCTTGGATGGCTTGCTGTACATATTTCTTGTAATGACGTTGCTGTAACTGGAGCTAAACCACGCTGGCTACTATCCGTGCTCTATTTTCCAGAGAACGCTGATGAGGAACTTATAGATAAGATAACTAAGCAGATAGACTTGGCGGCTAAGGAATTAGGCGTTATGATTGTGGGAGGACATTCAGAATATACTCCTGGATTAAACAGGCCGTTAATATCCATGACGGCGCTTGGCATTGTAGATAAAGAAAAAGCGGTAAAAACAGGTGGTGCTAAAGCAGGTGACGCTATTTTAATGACAAAGTCAGCTGCTATAGAAGGAACGGCAATACTTTCTACAGATTTTGCTGACCAACTATTGTCTAAAGGAGTACCTCACGATATTATTAAACGTGGTGCAGAGTTCGTTAGAAAGATCAGCGTTGTCAAAGAAGCAATTATGCTTGCTGAGAAAGGCTATGTTACTTCGATGCACGATCCTACTGAGGGGGGAATACTTGGAGGCTTAACTGAAATAGCTTTTGCCTCCAATAAGACCATAGAAGTTTGGGAAGAAAAAATACCTGTAGCTGAAGAAACGGAGGTAATGGCTAAAGCTCTTAACGTTGACGTTCTTAAGCTCATAAGTTCTGGAGTGCTAATAGCAAGCATCCCTCAAGCTCTAGCTGACGAAGCAGTATCGTTGCTTAGAAAACATGGAATTAAAGCATCTATAATAGGGTTAGTGCATGAACGCAAACATGGCTTAGTGATATTACATAGAAAAGATGGTAGAAAAGAAGTTTACAATGAAGTTTATGTTGAAGACGAACTCGTTAAGTTATGGAAGAAGTTTAAAAGGTAAAGGTTATGGAGGTTATTCCATTCGCAAAATGTAGATTAGATGGCGACTGCCTTAAATGCCCATTTAGGGGTAAAGCTATAGTTTATGGGCCATTTAAATCCCATAGAAGAGGGGTTTCCATAGGCATAAACCTATTCCCCTATAGAAAAGTATGTAGTTTTAACTGCGTATACTGTTTTCGAGGATTTACGGAAGTAAAAACTTTAAAACTTGCTATTCCACCATACAGCGTTTCGCCCGTCATTCTTAGGGAAGCCTTAGAGAAAGCTATTAACACTATAGGTAACGTTGACGCCATAGACTTTTCAGGTAGCGGTGAACCAACACTTCATCCTGAACTTAAAACATACATAAATATAGTTAAAGAATTTGCAAAAGAAAAGAACTTGAACGTAAGCATAGGTATATTTACAAATTCTACAACATTATTTAGAAGTAACATTATAAAGATCTTAAAAGAATTAGATCATGTTGAAGCAAAACTTGATACTGTTATTGAGTGGAAATTTAGAGTAATAAATAGACCTCACAAATTATTGTCAATTAAGAAGATTATTGAAGGCCTTGTTAGATTTAGAAAAGTTTTCGAAGGAACATTAGCAATACAGATTATGCTGCTTAAATATAATAGAGTAAACAATTATGGTTTTAAAGATGCAAGGCTTATCGGAGAAACATTGATGACCATAGAACCCGACATAGTCCATGTATACGTTCCATACCGTGTACCCCGCTTATCTAGTGTTTCAAAACCATCTAAGCGGGAGGTTGTAGAATTCTCTAAGATCCTAAGAAAATACGGTCTCAAAGTTAAATCGTTTATATGACCATAGGTGTAGATAATGGGCGGAGAAGTTTTAAAGCCTGTTTCGAGAGATAGGAGAGTCTTTAAAGGCATAGATGTGTTTCTGCTATGGGCTGGCGGTAACACTTGCCTCGCAACAATATTTACAGGCGGTATTATAGGCCCTAAACTTGGAATACTTTATTCGATAGCCATAATATTGATCGGGTCAACTATAGGAGGGTTCTTACTAGGTTTAGTTGCATTGCTAGGTGAACAGAAAGGCCTACCAACAATGGTTCTTACGAGAAAAGTCGTTACAACGAAAGGCTCCTATATCGCATCTATTCTTAACGCTATTCAGCTTATCGGCTGGACTTCAATACTTCTCTACGCAAGCGCCGAAGCGGCTGCAAGCGCTATGAAAGCTTTGCTTGGAGAAACAGTATTTGCAAACACGATAGTGTGGGTTATTGTAATAGGTGTTGTTGAAACGGTATATACGCTGATAGGGCCTAAAAAATGGGTTCTATGTCAAAGAATAGCCGTTACTACATTAATTATCGTGTTATGTTACGAAGCATATGCATTATTCAATTACATGCTACTTCAACCTACGAGCTTTACGTCTTCTCCTGGCTATGCTGATATTCTCTGGGGATTCGATATGGTATTAGCTACAGCAGTTTCTTGGGCACCTCTTGTAGCAGATTACTCTAGATTTGCTGAATCCAGTTTAGGCGCTGTTATGGGGACTTGGTGGGGATATGCTGCAACAAGCTACGTATTGTACTCTATAGGTACATTAGCTGCAGTAATTACGGGGGCGTATCTCGGTGATCCCACGCAAGTTGCAATAAGCTTAGGTCTTAGCGCAGTAGTTTTCATATTTATTGCTATAAGTGCTGTAACTACGAATTTACTAAACTTATATTCAGCAGTAGTATCGACAATGAATGTATTTCCGAAGGCTAATTATAGAGGTCTTGTAGTGTTTTTCGGTATTACATCTACTGTTCTAGCGGCTTTCCCTGTATTCTTCATATATTTCGAAGAATTCCTTTACTACATAGGCTCAGTGTTTGTGCCATTAATAGCTGTTTTAATAATACACTATTTTTACGGTGAAGAAAGAAATATGCCTCCGAAAAAGCTAAAAATCATAGGGCTTACAAGCTGGATTGTCGGTATACTTGTTAGTGTTTTTACTATTGAAAGTCTAGGATTTGGAGCCACCATGGTAGCGTTGGTAGTAGCAGCTTCTCTAGACACATTTCTCCTATCTTTAAGTTCTATTAAATGACTTACAATTAAAGGTAACTTGCTTCACCATTAAAATATTTAAATAAAAAATTGCACCATATATACTAATAAAGTTTAAATATTTGTGTAAAACTTTTACATATTCGGAGGATAGCTGTCGAAGTGGATGTTATTATTGTCGTTAACTTCGGTGGACAATATACGCACCTAATATCTAGGAAGTTAAGAGAACTAAACGTCTATACGGAGGTTATTTCATGTAGAACGTTAAAGAAAGTAGTCTATAGGGGGAACGTTAAAGCACTAGTTTTATCTGGAAGTCCAGCAAATGTCCATAGTAGTAAAGAAGACATTGAGGAACTAAGTTTCGTACTGAATCTCGACATACCTATTTTAGGTATTTGCTATGGTCATCAACTTCTAGCTAAACTCATCGGCGGTACTGTTAAGAGAGGCAAGGGAGAGTTTGGTCGTACAGAAATTAGAATACTTAAAAACGACCCATTGTTTAAAGGGTGGAAACATAGAGAAGTAGTATGGATGAGTCATAGAGACTATGTAGCGAAATTACCAAGCACAACAGAGGTCTTAGCTGTCTCTGAGAAAGGCTATATTGCAGCTTTTAGGCTTAAAAATAAGCCCGTATATGGTGTGCAGTTCCATCCTGAGGTCCATCATACAGTCAAAGGTAAAGAACTTCTAAATAACTTCGTAGAAATTTCTGGAGTGGCAAAACATTGGAAAATTAATAACGTAGTAAGTGACATAGTTAACTACATTAGTGAGACCATTGAACCTAATGCTAAAGCTTTAGCTGCTGTTAGCGGTGGCGTTGACTCAACAGTTGCCGCGTTACTTGTTAAGAAGGTTATTGGAAACAGACTTATTCCCGTATTAGTAGATCATGGACTATTTCGTGAGAACGAAGTTGAGGAATCTATAAAACACTTAAGAAAAGTAGGTCTAGACCCTATTGTGGTTGACGCTAAGGAGAGGTTTCTAAAAAGACTTTGGGGCATAGTAGATTGTGAAGAAAGAAGAAAAATCGTAGGAATGACTTTTGCCGAAATATTTACTGAGCTTGCAGAAGAAGACCCAAGTATAAAATATCTTGTCCAAGGCACAACATATCCCGATGTTGTTGAAAGCGGCCGTGTTGAAAGAGCGGATAAGATAAAGAGCCACCACAATGTAGCTGCTCTTCCACCGTGGTTTAAGCTTAAAGTAGTAGAGCCTCTTAGATTCCTGTATAAAGATGAGGTAAGAAGAATAGCTAAAACACTTGGGGTACCTGACGAAATAATCAATAAACACCCATTCCCGGGTCCCGGATTCGCGGTAAGAGTTATTGGGGTTTTTACTCCTGAGAAACTTAGGATTTCTAGGGAAGCTTCTAAAATACTTGAAGACGAGCTTAAAAAGGAAGGCTTATACAATGATGTGTGGCAGGCTTTTGCAGTTGTAGGCGATGATACTTGGGTTGGTGTTAAGGGAGATTCTAGGGATGTAGGTTACATAGTTATATTGAGAATTGTTGCTAGCGAAGACGCTATGACTGCTGATTGGTATAGAATACCCTATGATGTTCTTGACAGAATTTCGAGGAGAATAGTAAGCGAATTAGACAAGGTAACGATGGTAACCTATGCTATATCATCTAAACCTCCAAGCACCATAGAGCCTTGTTAAGGTGGATATTTGTGAAAGTAGTTTACATACCATGGAGTAAGGCAATAAGGATGTGCTATAAGTTAGCTGAAAAAATATTGAAATCGGAGCATGGGTTCGACGCTGTAATAGCTATTTCACGTGGAGGCCTAATACCTGCACGTATAGTCAGCGATGTTCTAGGCATATTTGAACTATACACTATTAGATCAAGGTTTTGGGGTATTGGGGAAACAGTAGCTTCGGAGCCTTTAATTAACATTTCAGAGGAAGTGAGTGTAAAAGGTAAAGACGTCTTAATTGTTGATGAAGTTGTCGATACTGGGGCTACAATGTCGAAAATAGTTAAAATAGTTAAGAAGCTAGGAGCTAGAAAATTAAAAACAGCTACTCTTCACTACAAGTCGAGAAGTATTCTCATACCGGACTACTACGTGGAAAAGGTTGATAGATGGGTGTGGATCTTCTATCCATGGTCTTTCTCTGAAACACTCTTTAGCTTAGCTAAAATGCGAAGTTACAAAGATGTTGTCCGCGGCGCCTCTGAAATAATTAAGGAACTTGGAATTAGCGAAGTAATGTTAGATTTTGAGAGCCTAAAGCTCTCACTTAAAGCTTACTCGGAGGAAGAAACGTGAAAATGCCCACACAGTACCCGGTAATATGTCCTTTCACATATAGATATGGTTCCGATGAAATGAGGAAAATATTAGAGAGAAGTAATGTTCTGAAGAAATTTGTAGAAGTTGAAGCAGCGTTAATGAAGGCTTTGGAAGCGATTGGTATTGCTCCTAAGGGGTGCTATGAAAAAGTACTAGATACGATGTCTAAGATAAAACCGGAAGATGTAGATAAGTTAGAGAAAATAATAGGCCATGATATAGCATCTTTAGCTATTCTAATTGCTAAACACTGTGGCGAATGCGGCAAATACGTGCATTTGGGAGCTACTAGCTACGATATAGTTGATACTGCATGGGCTCTTATATTGAGAGATGCTTTAGGAATCATTAAAAGTAGGTTAAGGGAAATTATTGAAAAGCTTATTGAACTTACTATTAAGCATCAAGATACCTTAACTATGGGGAGAACCCACGGACAGCATGCACTGCCTATAACTTTCGGTTTCAAACTTGCCAACTATGTTTATGAGCTATCGAGAAGTTATGAAAGACTATGTGATCTCGAAAAAAGACTTCTAAGATGTAAAATGTCTGGCGCCGTAGGCACTAAGGCCGCATGGGGTGATAAAGGCTTACATGTAGAGTCTATAGTGAGCCAGCTATTTCAACTAGAACCACATGTAATAACTACCCAAGTTGCTCCGAGAGATGGATTTGCAGAACTTGTATCTGCTTTAGCTATTTTAGCTAGTCAAATGGATAGATTAGCTCTTGAAGTTAGAGAACTAAGCCGCCCCGAAATAGCTGAGCTGAAAGTAGCTTATGCCAAAGTAGGCAGTAGCACTATGCCCCACAAGAAAAATCCTGTAGTAGCTGAGAGGATATCGGGTCTAGCTAAAGTAGCTAGAGCCTTAGTTACTGTAGCTTTGGAAAATATTCCGCTGATGCATGAAAGAGATTTAACTAATAGTAGTAGTGAAAGATTCCTAATTCCACATGCACTACTTGTTATAGACCAAATATTAATTGATACGTATCGCATGTTAGAAACGCTCAAAATTAATGAGGAAGCTATGAAGAAAAACTTAGAGCTAAGCAGTGGTGCTATAGCGTCAGAATGCTTAATGGTAAAACTGGTGTTGAAAGCCGGTATTCCACGTCATGAAGCACATATGCTACTAGTAGATCTTACTAACAAGGCTTTGAATGGAAAGAAGAGTTTTAAAGAAGTAGTGGTTGAAAGCAATATCGCGTTTCTCTTAGCCAGAGAAGATATCGAAGAATGCTTTAACTTAAGAAACTATTTGGGTAGCTATAAGCAGCTCATTAGCAGAGCAATAGACTACGCTAGAAACGTTATGGGAAGGTGTTAGCAGTGCTGTCCATTGTTGTAGGCGGGTTTTTCGGAGATGAAGGAAAAGGGAAAATAGTTGCCTACTTAGGTTTAGCAGATAAACCCGATATTGCCGTTAGATGTGGAGCTATAAACGCAGGCCATACGGTTACGTATAATGGTAGAAAGTGGAAACTACGTATAGTTCCTTCAGCATTCATTAGTAAGAACACGGAGCTGCTAATAGCTCCTGGTGCTCTTGTAAGACTTAATGTTTTGTTTAGGGAAGTAGCTGAAACAGGAACCAAGGGTAGATTGTTTTTAGACAAACACACAGGGATTATAGAGCTAAAGCATGTTGAGAAAGAGAAAGCTGATAGTTTTTTAGCAGGTAAAATAGGTTCAACTCTACAAGGCGTTGGAGCGGCCATGGCTGATAGGGTTTTACGGAAGCTAAGACTCGCCTACGAGTTCCATGAATTAAAGGGTATGATCAAAGATGTTTCCGACGTGATAAATGACGTGCTTGATAAAGGTGGTGATGTAATTGTTGAAGGTACTCAGGGAACATTCCTAAGCTTATACCATGGAACATACCCTTACGTAACAAGCCGCGATACAACAGCTTCCGCATTTGCTTCCGAAGTAGGTATCGGGCCTAAGAAAGTAGACGAGGTAATAGTTGTGTTTAAGGCCTTTGTAACTAGAGTAGGTTCAGGGCCTTTAGAGGGAGAATTACCTTTTGAGGAAATTGTTAAGAGGGGATGGTGTGAAAAAGCTACCGTAACAGGGAGGGTTAGAAGAGCCGCACCCTTTAACGTTGAATTAGCGAGGAAAGCTGTTGTTCTAAATTCTGCAACTCAAGCTGCCATAACGAAGCTTGACATACTGTTTCCGGAAGTTGAAGGCGCTACTGAATGGGGTAAACTACCCTATAAGGTACGTAAATGGATAGAGGACATTGAAAACGCAATAAACACTCCAGTAACCTTGATAGGGACAGGTGAAGATGCTAGACACATTATTGATAGAAGAAGAGAGCTAGGGTTTCTTAAGTGATGAAACATGAGAGAGTTTGACGTAATCATAGTTGGTGCTGGGCCTGCAGGGCTTTTCGCTGCCTACGAGTTAGTAGTTAAGGGTAAGAGAAAGTTTAGAATAGCAATAGTAGAAAGAGGTTATAGGCCTTCGCAACGTAAATGCCCCATATTGTCTAGAAGAGAGAAC
>Ga0190366_1000331_pt1 | contig 11058 bp, 15 predicted proteins | sample 487218910_MG_FD_169990 | JGI IMG/M metagenome (GOLD analysis project Ga0190366, IMG submission 169990) | Hydrothermal vent microbial mat bacterial communities from Southern Trench, Guaymas Basin, Mexico - 4872-18-9-10_MG | ecosystem: Environmental > Aquatic > Marine > Hydrothermal vents >...
TTAAAGTAAGAATAAAGGTAGGTCCTCATCCAAACAAGCCTGAACATTCCATTAGAAAGATCGAGTTATACCTATATGAGGAGGGGAGACCATTTAATCCAATATTACTTGGATGCTTTGAAATAGCCCCTGTCTATATGGAGCCGGATATAGAGATCACCTTAACACTTAAGAAAAAAGGAGTACTTTATGCACTAAGCTATTGCAATCTACATGGTCTATGGGAAGCTAGAAAGGAAATAAATGTTGTTAGCTAGGTATCGAAGGGTTTAGATAATGTATAATAAAATAACTATAAAGACAAGTAATTGCCAATTAGAGAAAAACATTCTTAAAGCTATTGAGATCTATAATAAGTATAGATCGCCTGAAGCTTTCGCTAGACTCATGGGTATAAAGGAAGATAAGATCATGGTTAAATTTGGGGGAACGTTTTGCTATACATGTGGAGTTAGAGACTGGATAGAGGATCTTGTCTATATTCTTATGGATCATGGTTTAGATGCTAAGCTAGTAGCTTATATAGAACCTCCTACAAATAGTGATAATTATAGGATTGGTATTTTTAAGATCATGAATTTTACTAGTAATTCATATAAAGGTGACAATAATTGGCCGCAATTGACGAAAAAGATATGAAAATAATAAATATGTTATTGGAAAATGGGAGGATCTCATATAGTGAGATCGCCAAGGCCATAGGCTTAAGCGATGTTGCAGTTATTAAAAGAATTAGAAAACTCGAACAGATAGGCATAATTAGAAAATACACTATTTTAATTGATCCTAAGAAGTTGGGATATAAAGTTGTATCAATAACAGGAATTGATGTAGAACCCGAATACATATTTAATATACTTAATATCCTTAAGGAAAAAGACTATGTAAAGTACTTGGCCATAACTTCAGGAGATCATGGTATAATGGCTATAATATGGGCTAGAGACAGCGATGACGTGGCCAAAATACATGGCGAAATAGCTAAAATGGATGGTGTTAAACGAGTCTGCCCAGCAATAATACTTGACATTATAAAAGAATAGTATGTTTACTTATCATTCAACTTCTATACCTAACAGTATAGATGCTATCCTGCCTATACCGTATGTCAACATAGCCGATCCCAGACCAGCACATATTAATTCCAACATTTTCCATTTAATACTCAATCCAGCTGATACTGCTATCAAAAAACCTGTTATTCCAAGCATAATAGCTGCTAGAATAAATGACAAGGGTATGGACAGCTGAACTGGTAATAATAGGAAATAGGGTATTAATGGAACTAGGGCACCAATAATATAAAATGTACCAGTATATAAACCAGCTTTTACAGGGTTTTCAAGAGCTTCTTCCTTTAACCCATATTCTTCTTCAGCAATAATCTTTCCAAGTAATTCCCTATTCTTAAGAGCTTCATCTGCTATAGTTTCTGAGGTTCTATTACTAAAACCCTTTTTTCTCATATAATTGAATACTCTGTCTCTAAAAACCTGGGAATATATCGTGATGCAAGAAATATTCTTGTTAAAACACCTAGTCTTACTTGTTTTTGTGCCCTCACACTGGTAAAAGATCCTATGCCCATGGATAAAGCGCCAGCAATACCTACTATAAGGCCTCCAAGCGCTACATTGAATGGATTACCATAGGCACCAGCTAGACCAGCTGATACAGATAACACCTCTACAAGTCCGTCACTCATACCAAGTACAGCGTCTCTAACATAGTTCATAAAATCCTTAAACTTAGACTCCTCATCAATAAATTCGTCTTCATGTACCAGTTCATCTTCTAATATGTTGTAAAGTTCCTTTTTCTCATCACTACTTAGATCTGGGCTCTCTAAAAGTTTTGTATAAACTTCGATAGCACTAGATTCACTTGCCTCTAAAAGTTTTAATGTAAGACCTAAACCTATGATCCTAAATAAGAGTGTATAAATCATTATTTTTAACTTGTTAGGTTTTATCTTAGAGGGATCATAGCCTCGACGTCTAAGAAAATCCAACCAAAATTTTACGTGGCGACCTTCCATTTCCGCTATTTTAATAAGCTTCTTAGAAATAGGTTTATGTCTATACATTTAGCCAATCTACTATATATGATGGTTGCTTCTAGTTCATCCTTTAAAGAGTATATTACTATCTCTATGATGCCCAAGTATATACACCTATAATGCCATACTAAATATTTATGGATAATATCTTATTTCATAGTATTAATTAGCTCTTTAACTGCTTCACGTATTCTTTGTATTGATTCAGTGTTTATCATGCCTCTAAACTCTACTACTCTAAGTACGTTAAAGCCTTTTGATGATAATTCCTTATTTAATAATTCTCCTACCACACCACCCCATCCATATGATGATATAATTAAGACTGGGATATTCATATTAGCTTTTCCTATTATTAGATCAGTATAGTATTTTATTAATGGGAATATATTTGATTCATACGTTGCTGTACCAACAATTAATGCTGAAGAATCTCCTATTTCACCAAGTACATCAGATATATCATCTCTAAACGTATCAGTTATCTTAAATACGATTGGATTAATATTATTTTTCCTAAGTTCATCAATGACCATATTTATAGCCTTCTCAACAAACCCGTACATCGAACTATATAAAATTAATACTTTTCCTTTGGACTGTAGGCCATAAGCTAGCGATTGGTATAGTTTAACAATTTTCATAGGATCATTTTTCCATATTAGCCCGTGTGCAGGCGCTATAATTTTTATATCTAATGATAAGCTATTTATCTTCTAAATATTCTTAATTACAAATTTTCTATATCTACCAATAATTGAGACAAAGTATTTACGCACATATCTTCCATATTTTTCTATGAGCTCTTCATCATCGTCATATAGTGAGGAAGGAATAGAGAAGCCTCCGAATGCATCACAGCTAAACAATATACCATTATAGCTTGAATATGTCATTATTGTTTCCGGCCAGTGAAGCCATGGTGTATGTATGAATTTTAACTTTATATCATCCTTAAATACAAGCTCATCACCGTCTCTTACATGTTTAAATCTCGGAGCTACTCCATAAAATGATGTTATCATAGATCTTGTTAGCGGATGCCCTATTACTGTAGCATTTTAGCATATTTTAATAGTCCAGGTAAGGAACCACTATGATCAGGTTCCATATGATGCACTACTATATAGTCTATGTCTTGTGGATCAACTATTTTTTAATGCATCTACAAATAATTGAGAATACCTATGCTTCCAAGTATCAAACAATATTACATTATCATCTACGATCATTAGGTAGGAATTATATGTAACACCTTCAGGAATACTCCATAAAGCCTCAAAATACTTTATTTGATCATCATCAAGTCTCAATACATATACATTCTCAACTATCTTACCAACATGTATCCTAACCATTTAGGACACCTAACAAGATATGAGTAAGTATCACAATTATCTTTAGAGATGAAAATAAAAATAGTTTTAAATTCTCATAATTCTATTTCCATGGTTTGGAAGCTCTTACAAGAAAGCTTCTTACAAGATCTACTTCTTCTTTAGGAACTTTACCTTCCTCGTAACAGAACCACCAGTCAAAACACTTGTACTTCTTTAATCTATCTTCAGCCTCTTGCACAGTTGATGCGGGTGGTACTATTATAGCATCACCTATTAATTCGTTATTGGGCCAGTTGGCGGGTAAAGCTCTTCTATATCTATCAACTAATTGTAATCCCTTAACGATCCTTAATATTTCATCTATCAATCTACCCACGTTTAATGGATAGTAAAGAATAGTTCGTATGATCCCTTTATCATCTACTATGAATACAGCTCTAACAGTAACTACATCTGATTCTGCATGTAACATTCCCAGTTTTCTAGCAACATTACCCTGGGGATCAGCAATTATTGGAAACGGTATTTCAACACCGAGTTTTTCCTTAATCCACTCAATCCATTTTATATGACTGAATGTATTGTCTACACTAAGCCCTAGAAGTTCAGTATTAAGTTTCTTAAAGTCTTCATATCTCCTTGCAAAAGCTACGAATTCAGTAGTACATACTGGTGTAAAATCAGCTGGATGACTAAATAATACAAACCATTTACCCCTATAGTCATCAGGCAATTTCTTAGTACCATGGCTTGTATGAACAGTTATTTCAGGAAATTTTTCACCAATTAAAGGAATTTGACCTGGCATATAAACCACCGAATTTGTATTCGTTTTACTAATATAATAGTTAGAATATTTAAATATTTTCTATATAATCCTATACAATTAATAGTAAAATTTCCAAATAATCAGTTAGATTTTCTAGATTATAATACATTAAATTCATTAATTACTTCCTATGATAAATTTAAAGGGTGGCTTTGATGAAGATAAAATGCCAGTCATTTAGAGTTAGTGATATTTTGAAAAAAGGGATCGAATATGTTGTTGAATGCCTGAACATAGGGATAAAATATGAAGATCTCTCTAATCTGTACTTTTTAGTAAACGATCTGTTCATTGATAAATTATTAATAGATAAGGGAGCTGATTGGAGTTTAGTATTCTCTGAAAATGAGCCTATAGGAACAAACTTCATAGTATATAAGTTTAGATTATATAATGAAAAAAGAGATGGAAAATACATAGGTATTAGAGTAATAACATACAACAAAGAAATATTACATATTATTGCTACTGTAGATAAGTCTCTTACTAGCTATGTAGATTGGGGAAAAATAGAAAATCTGCCTATAAAGTATAATTACAATCTTTCAATGTCTAGCATAAATAGATCCAGTGGATCTAATAAGCCTCCAGGCCAAAAATACATTCCATACTTCATAATTTATAGAATTCTTGGACAACCTCATATTCCAGAAAACTGGAATCTAATTATCGACGGCCTTGTAAGGAAAAGAATAAGGTATAGCTATAATGAACTATTTAGGTTTAAACTAAGACGTTTAAGGAGGGATTTTCACTGTGTCACCGGATGGAGTATAAGAGATGTGCTATGGGAAGGTATACCCTTAATAGATCTCGTTAACCCAGATAATATTAGTGAAGAAGCCAAGTGGGCCTATACTTATTCCCTTGATGGATATACTACAGTAATTCCTATAGATGATTTCCTAAGCGAAGACTCTCTACTTGTAATTAAAATTAATGGTAAACCACTATCTCCTGAACAAGGGTTTCCAGCAAGAATATTTATCCCACATTTATACGGATGGAAAGGAGCTAAATGGATTCATAGGATAGTCTTTATCAAAGACTATATAAATGGCTACTGGGAATCACTAGGCTATCATGTAAGAGGAAATGTATGGTTGGAAGAGAGATTTAAGTAGTACAAGTACTGTACATAGTCAATACGTTAAGTGAGCGGAGGATCAGTGGTGTTGATAACAATAGATATAATAATATACATAATGAGCGGCTTCCTCATAGCTATAGTATCGACAATGGCTGGAATAGGTGGAGGAGCCTTCATGGTTCCGCTTTTCTATTTTCTTGGACTAGAAATAAATAATGCTGTGGGAACAAGTAAATTTGTAATCACATTTCTATCATTTGTAGGAGCCATGAATTACTTAAGATTAAAAAAGGTTCCAATAAAACCCGGTCTTTTCGTATTAATTGGTATGATACCTTCCTCATATATAGGAGCATATACATCTAATGTACTAGATCAAGGCATATTAAGATTTATAGTATCTATATTCATTATATTCTACTCTATAAGACTGATCTATAAATACGTGTCAATAAAATTAGTTAAAAGAACTAAAGAAGATCCTAAGAGTTCACCCATAGATCTCAATAATATCCATATCCCATGGATTAAAGCTGTTCCAATAGGTCTAATGTCAGGATTCGTTGCAGGACTAACAGGTACGGGAGGAGGAGTTATAAATATGCCTTTATTTCTTGGAATACTAAATATACCTATACATAGTGCAGTAGCCTTATCTACATTTATTATATTTCCATCATCTATCGCTGCAACAGCTCGTCATATATTGAATGGAGATGTCATTTATAGAATTGGAATTCCATTTGCACTGGGAGCTATATTAGGTGCTAACATTGGGCCGAGAATAGCCGGTAAGATGAGTAGAGATCGATTAAGGTTAGTCGTAGGTATAATATTACTTTATGCAGGAGTAAGAATGTTGCTTTCTGTACTTGGTTAAAAAATGGGTATAGCTTTTCCGCCTCCTCTACTATCAGCTACAAATTCATACACCTTATTTTTGGAATATCTAAGGGCATGGACTATGCCTGTTCTAGGAGTTTTTGCATCAACTACATCTATGCATTTATGACTAGGCTTTATTCCAAGATCTATTTCTACAATTCCTTTCTTAATTTCCCCGTTAACAAAATCTAATAACATATATCTTGGAGCATCAATAGCTTCAGATAGACTCATACCGTAATCAACTATATTCATTAATATCTCACTATGGATTTGCGGTCTGAGATGCCCTCCTGCACAACCAATAATGTAGATGCCTTCTCTATCATGTTCAGCTAAAAGAATAGATAGTGTATGTAGAGGCCTCTTTAAAGGAGCTGGACTATTAGGTAATCCCTTTACCTTCGCAAAGCCATATCCTCTATTCTGAAACGGTATTTCATTAACTACGATGCCTGAGCCAAATGGGTAGAAAATACTTTGTATGAAACCAACTATATTCCCATTTCTATCGCCAACAACAAAAAATGTTGTATCAGCTTCCGGAATATCCATTGTCATACCTAATTTTCTATTTATTAGTGATTTCAATCTATTCTCACTTAATATGAAGTCTGCATCAACACTGTAAAATCTAGGATCAGATATGTACGTGTCTCTATCACCATAAGCAATAATAGATAACTTGAAGAACTCCACTATCCTATTTTCATCATTAAACCTCTTCTTATTTAACTCAGATATTTCAACCAATTTAAGTAGCTCTAATGTAGTGAGCCCTTGAGTATTTGGTGGAAGTTCATATAATTCATAGTCTTTATAATACATTTTAATAGGCTTAACTATTTCCCCATAATGACCGCTAAAGTCCTCATAATCGATCAATACACCTTGCTCTGAAAGCTTTTCAACAATTTCTTCAGCTAACTTTCCTTCATAAAATTCTCTAGATCCCCTCTTACCAATAATTCTAAGGACTCTAGCCAGATCCCTAAACTTTACATGATCTCCTTTCTTTAGTAGACCAAAAGTTTTTACCCAACTACTATAATGCATAAGCTCTTTATAGCTATTGATTATAGCCTTGCCTAATTGCTCTTGCACGTAAAAGCCATTTTCGGCAAGACTTATAGCAGGCCTTAATAGATCAAGTAGATCCATACTTGCATAGTTTTCCTGGATCCATCCCCATAAGTCGACTAATCCAGGTACTGTTATAGTTAAAGGACCGCGAATAGGTTTAATCTCTAAATACTCATCTACAGGAAATATTCTGGAAGTTCTTCCGGAGCCATTATAGGCTATTAATTCTCCAGAGGAATCCATTGCAAGAAGAAAGCCGTCTCCTCCAATACCGCCTGTATGAGGAAGTAATACTGATAATACACTGCTTACAGTAATGGCTGCATCAAACGCATTACCGCCATTTCTAAGAATCTCTAGCCCTGCTAAAGATGCATAATGGATTTGAGAAGCAACACCGCCGATCCCGTAACTTGCATAGTTAACCATATGAAGCACCTAGGTAACAATTAAGGTTTTACGGTGTAGTATAATCTTTTCTTCCTTTTACCTTTATTAACAGCTTTTAAGAATACTATTTCTCCTATTTCACTAACATTCCTGACATGAGGACCTCCATCAGCCTGAATGTCTATACCGGGTATTTCAACTATTCTTAATACCTCAATATCTGGAGGCATACGTGATGCTAACTTTACTATTCCAGGTATCCTTAAAGCATCCTCCCTCCTTAACCAATAAATCTTTACATCTACCCCTTGTTTTACGATATTATTTGCCTCTTCAATAGCTTTCCTGAATATTTTGGGATCAAATTTTTCAAGAGAATAATCATCATAAGCATAGTCGGGATATATGTGTCCTCCTGTAATTAATGCGTTATAATTCTTATAGAGTATGGCAGTTATTATATGTGCAGCTGTATGTAGTCTCATGATCTTGTATCTACGCTCCCAATTAATAACGCCCTTGACTTGATCCCCTGGACTCAAGTTATGATCTCTTGATGCTAGTTTATGTACTACTTCACCAGTTGTTCGGTCAAAAAATACTTCTATCACTTGATATTCTTTACCTTCCTTAATTAGATAGCCTGTATCACATGAAAGACCTCCTGAGCGTGGATTAAAAGCCGTACGATCAAGAACTATGAAATTACCATTAATCTTTTCAACTGTGGCAATAAATTCTTTAAGATAACTGTCTTTCTGATAAAGCAGTTCTGTCATGACAATCAACTCTATTTCATATATAACTAAGATATAGATAATAAAAATTGTTTGGTAAGCATTGTAATAATTGTACATAAGGTGTATAGAATTTAAGACTTCTGATAAAAATAAGGAAAAATTTAATACTTTCAAAAAAGCGTAATTATTAAAACAAGTACTAATATAGTATTCAAAAACTATAACAACAATTAATAATGATTTTAAATGATCTATTCAGTAATGGTAATGGATTTATAAGTTTTTCCCTAGTAATACCGGTTAGCTTATTTAGCTAGTTCTTATATATGATCGTTTACAATTTTATATCAAGATTATCAATACCATGACTTTAGCATCCCCCTGATAGGTCATGAGGGGGTTTATTTTAATGCAGCATCCACGGACGTTGCCGATCAAATTAAAAATCCTTAGAGAGCTGGACAGCATTGTTGATTTCTCTAGATCAACTAATCAATTGATAATAATGTTTTACTTATCTACGGTCTCCTATTCCGTTTCGTTATCTAAGATCTCATATGAGCTAGGTGTTTCGAGAAAAGTTATTCTTGATTCTATAAGAAAACTGGAAAAGAAGAATTTAGTAGATAGGATAGTGAAAAAAGACGATATATACTTTACACTATCAGGTAGAGGTAGAGAGTATGTTAATAAATTATTTACACTCCTTAAAGGAGAACAAACGATCGAGAAGAAAGAGGTATTAAGTGTAGCTACAAGGCTTAATCTAGGCCATGAGCTAATAACTGCTTATAGAATTTATAGGACACTTGTCGCCTTGGGCTTATCTAAGAATAAATATATGTCTCTATATGAACTTGCTTCACATATGGGATTAAGCCCGGAACGTGCAAAAGGTTATTTAGACTCGTTTAGTACTTCACCTTCACGGCTCTTTAGAAGAGTAACTAGACAAAATAAAGTTTATTATAGACTTGATAAAGATGGATATAGCATCCTTCACAAAACATCACATTATCTAAATTTTAAACGTCAAAGAACCTATAGATTTTTCGTAAAGCTCTTTAAAACGCCTTGGCTTGAAAGTATATTAAAGAAATTATATCTTCTTCAATTAATTATATTGGCCATAGTGTTGGCAATGTGTATTTTATTTCTAGATCAAGTGACGAAGATTTATCTGGAAATAAGTATTATTATGTTTTGGCTGTGTATAAATATAGTTCTACTTATTAAACTTAAATAGTTATGTATCATTAAGATAAGATTTGCTTTAGTAGGGCTCTTGATAGTTTATATCCTATTCTCTCAGCATTGGATCTCCTATCTAAAACTAGTAGGAGGATTTTATCATAGATTGTCATTCCAAGATACTTGTATTTCAACTCATCTCCTCCTATTATAATGTATAATCCATGTCTTAATGGAAAGAATATGTTTTCAGCTACTGTTGTTACTTCGTCATCTAAGCTAGGAGGCCAGTATGCTATAATGCCTTCTTCAAAACTTAATATCAATGCATATTTGACTAATCTTCCATCTACAAAAATCGATAATGGTTCCCAGGATTTATAATAAAGTAGTTCACCATTGCTTCCATTACTTTCCACTAAAACACCCATGTCTTATCCCCAAACATCTTAGAAACAAACCTAGATCTATTTTGATATACTTTTTGTTATTTAATAAGCATTATCCATCGCTAGACGTTGGAACTAGTTCTCGGCGCCGACTCGGCGAAATCTACATTAGATAACGGTTAAGCTGTTATCGACGACCCAGCGACAGAGAACTGGTATCTTAAAAGAATTCATTCCAAAGAAAAGCGCAGCAGAGGTGAACCCTGGTGAGGCGGCGAAAGCGTTTGAAGGGTATTGTTGGTATAGAGGCTGCAATAGTACTAATAGCATTCGTCATAGTAGCAGCAGCACTAGCATTCGTAGTACTAAACATGGGAATGTTCACAACACAAAGAAGCAAAGAAGTAATAGGAAGAGGTCTTAGCGAGGCTAGTAGCGCTATAGAAGTAGATGGTATTGTAACTGGTAATGTTACGAGCAATAAAGTAGGAGCATTACTAATACCATTAAAAGTGGCTCCAGGCAGAGAAGCTGTTGACCTAGATCCTAGTAAATTAGCTGTAAAACTTGTTATAAATAGTGGTGCACAAGGCGGAGTAGCATATGAAGATGTATACATTGACGCAGTACCACCAGATCAGGTTACAAGTACCGACATCGATACACTGTTAGGCTATGTAACACAGAATGGCACAGCCAAGATCATTATTATACAGGGAGATAATGATGAGGTATTAGAATTCGGTGAAAAAGCAATTCTAGTAATAAGAATGCCAACAAACAACTATCTAGATACATACGATACTATCATGGTTGAGGTCAAGCCTGTTGAAGGCGCTCCATTAACTGTTGAAAGAACAGTACCTCCATCACTACCAACATCAGGAGCTGTAAATCTAGGCTAAGGAGGTGAGATGTGAATGTGTAAGAAGAAACGTTTGAAGGGTATTGTTGGTATAGAGGCTGCAATAGTACTAATAGCATTCGTCATAGTAGCAGCAGCACTAGCATTCGTAGTACTAAACATGGGAATGTTCACAACACAAAGAAGCAAAGAAGTAA
>Ga0190366_1000332_pt1 | contig 11000 bp, 16 predicted proteins | sample 487218910_MG_FD_169990 | JGI IMG/M metagenome (GOLD analysis project Ga0190366, IMG submission 169990) | Hydrothermal vent microbial mat bacterial communities from Southern Trench, Guaymas Basin, Mexico - 4872-18-9-10_MG | ecosystem: Environmental > Aquatic > Marine > Hydrothermal vents >...
GTTTTTAACGAAGAAGTACAAGTAAAGGCTTAAGATAACAGCTGTAATGAAGAGGAGAGAGGCGAGCGTAGCCGCCGTTTGAGAACCAGCTATTATAGCTAGAGTACGCACATCGGCTTTTCTATCGCCTTCGATATCTCTTATCCCCTTCACTATCTCCCTCCCCAATGCGGCGAAGAATGCTACCGCCGAAAATAGGATAACGTTTAGCGGCACTTCTGGGAAATACCCTAAAACAAGCGCGCCGTAGACGAACGGCAGCGCGGTAGAGTACGCGACAAGGAAGTTTCCGAAAATACCGCTCTTCTTAAAATAGGCGTTATACAGCATGCCTATAAAGGCTGTGAGCGCGACGAGGACAAGTGCGTATAAGTTAATTAAAGCGTTAATTAGGACTCCCGCGGAAAGAGTCAAGAAACCAAAGAGAAAAGCCTCCCTTAAGCTCAGTTCTCCGGTAACTAGCGGTCTATCGGGAGCGTTTATCCGATCCTCTTCGACGTTGAAATAGTCGTTGAAAGCGAAAATACCGGCTTCAACTAATACTCCCGAGACCATGCCGAGAACTAGCTTTATTATTTTACCTATGGAAAAGACTCCCATTTCTTCGACCGCAAAAGCTCCCGTGAATACTGCTAAGGCAACCATTAATCCATGCTCAAGCCTTGACAATTTAACATAGGCTTTGACGCTAGCCACGGTATAAAGAGTATAGACTAAGAAATAAAAATTAGGTTTAAAGAATCAGCTAAGTCCCCGACTATATCGGAGTTTCGCGTAATTGTGCGGTTTTAGACGCGCATAGGAGCATGAAAAACTTATAAAGGGGGGTGTTGCTATTAGGGTAGCCACTCTGTAGGATGAAAATAGGTGTCAAAATGCCGTCGTGGAAGTACTCGGTCGCCCTAGATCCAGATACGACAGCGATAGCGGCGGGTAGAGACTTGAGGATCTCGTATAAAGCCGCAGTTGAAATACTAAGAGAGATTAAGGGATTAAGAGTGGATAAAGCTGAGAAATTGTTAGAGGATGTTATAGAGAAACGTAGACCGATACCCTTTAGATGCTTCAACGGGAAAGTAGGGCATAGAAAAGGAGAGAGTTTCGGACCTGGTAGATACCCGGTAAAAGCCGCGAAGTACATACTTAAAGTGCTTAGAGAAGCGAAGGCGAACGCCGAGTATAAAGGACTCGACGTTACAAAGCTCTGGATAGTGCACGCCGCCGCACATAAAGGAATTAAAATTAGAAAATACAAACCTAGAGCTTTTGGTAGAGCTACTCCCTTCTTCCAACAATTAGTCCACGTAGAGATAGGAGTGGAGGAGAGAACATGACCACGAAAAAAATCTTTATAGATCAAGGTTTAAAGCTGATGGAGATCAACGAGTATCTCTCCAGAAGGCTTAACAGAGCCGGGTATATAGACGTCCAAATCTTCCGAACACCTATAGGGACTAGAGTGGTTATATTCGCGGAGAGACCTCCGATAGTTATAGGCAAGCGCGGCTTAACTATAAAAGAGATAGCTCAGATTTTAGAGAGAGAGTTTGGGCTTGAAAACCCGCAGATCGACGTAGCTCAGATACAAAACCCCGAACTAAACGCTAAGATAATGGCTTATAGGATAGCGCGCGCCCTCGTCAGAGGCGTAAAGTTCAGGAGGGCCGCCTTTATAGCTTTAAGGCGCATCATGGAAGCCGGAGCGAAAGGCGCTGAGATCGTTATAAGCGGCAAGCTGACTTCCGAACGCGCCCGCTTTGAGAAGTTCAAAGCGGGGGTAATAGTCAAGTCGGGCAGACCTAGAGAAGAGTACGTAGACGAGGCGGTGATACACGTTCTTTTAAAACCGGGGGTCTACGGCGTAAAAGTGAGGATAATGCCCCCAGTTAAGCTACCGGATAAAATCGAGATAAAAGCTCCAGTAGAGCAAACGTAGGAAAAGGTGATTCTTATGGCGATACTTAGAGCGAGAGATATCAGGCGTATGAAACCTGAGGAGAGAAGGAAAAAACTAGAGGAGCTGAGAGCTGAGCTGATAAACCTGAGAGCTCAAGCGAGCATCGCTGGCGGCATGGTAACCAACCCGGCGCGTATAAGAGAGATAAGGAAGGCGATAGCGAGAATCTTGACTATAGAGAAGGAGGAGCTAAAGCGTCGGCGATGAAAACAACTCCTAAAAACTTGCCCAGACACGAGCTTATAGGTTTAGAAGTGGAAGTAGTCGAAAGCCCTAATCCCTCTCAGGTCGGTATAAGGGGGATCATCGTTTTCGAAACAATGAATACTTTAATAATAGATACGGCTAAAGGTAGGAAGGTAGTACCTAAAAAATATAGAGTTTTTAAGATACGGCTTCCGGAAAGCACAGCGGTTCTCGTCGAAGGAGACATAATTCTCGGACGCCCGGAGGATAGATTGAAGAAGAAGTTGAAAAGTTGGTAACGAATCATTTATATATTCATGGAGCTTGTGTAAAGTCTACGGGGAGGAAGATGGCTAAAAAAGTGAGGAACGTAGGAATACCCTGGATAAAACCCCCCAAGGATACCTGTGATGATCCTAACTGTCCATGGCACGGAAATTTAAGAGTAAGGGGTATATTACTAGAGGGAAAGGTGGAAAAAATTAAAATGCAGAAAACCGCCGTCGTGGTGAGAGACTACCTCCACTACGTCCCCAAGTACAAACGATACGAAAGGAGGAGGAGCAAGATACACGCCCACCTGCCCCCGTGCATCGACGTTAAGCCGGGAGATGTAGTAATTATGGGCGAGACGAGGCCTATAGCTAAATCCGTCGCATTCGTTATATTGGCTAAGAAAGGCGATTAGAGGTGACGACAAGTGGCTAAGAGAGGCTTTAAGGTAGTAGGCGTATCTTATAGGCTTCACTTAACCCCGGGCGTCTTCAACGAAAGCCTAGTGAGAGTAGCCGATAACTCCGGCGCCACGCTTGCCAGAGTTATAGGAGTACTCCACCACAAAACTGTCTGGAGGCGTATCCCCGGCGCGAGCGTAGGAGATATAGTCGTAGTATCTATCCGCGCCGGGAAACCGGAGCTAAGGAAGCAGATTATGCACGCGGTTGTAATTAGGCAGAGAAGGCCCTACAGACGACGCGACGGTACGTGGATATGCTTCGAAGACAACGCCGTCGTGTTGGTAACTCCTGAGGGCGAACCTAAGGGGAGCGAGATTAGAGGGCCTTTGGCAAAGGAAGCAGCGGAGAGATGGCCTAAGTTAGCCGGTATGGCTTCTATCATCGTATAATGCTCTTAGAGAACATTTTACGTCTTCTTTTGAGAGAATTCTCGACAAGGGATCGTGTAGCGGTAGGGGATTTTACTAGAAGTATAGGTGTAGAGGAGAAAGCCGTCATAGAAGCCGTTGAAGTCTATGGGTTGAAAATCGAAGAAGGATATATTCTGGTGGAAGACTGGAGAAACTTCATCTTTAACCTACTAGAAAAAGGCTTCAACCTGGAAGATATACTCCGCTACCTCTATTGGAGGGAGTTCGAAAATATATGTGAAGCCGTCCTGATGATGGCCGGCTTCTACACGTTTAGGAATTTGAGGTTTAAAGCTCGGGGTAGGCGGTACGAGATAGATGTCGTCGGCGTGAAGGGAGATAAGGTACTTCTCATCGACTGCAAGAAGTGGAAGAGGATGTCCAGCTCTATGTTGAAAAACGCCGTTGAGAAGCAACTTGAAAGAACTAGAGCTCTCTCCGAAACGCTTGAAAGCGTTGGGCTACACCTCGAATATAGCCGTATACTGTTGATCCCGGTTATCGTCACTATGCTGGCCGGAGATATGGCTTTTTATGATTCTGTTCCTATAGTTCCAATATCAAAGCTTAAAAACTTCCTCTACAACTTTGAAAATATCTTAGATAAGTTAAACGTAGAGGAAGTTTATATCACAAGACTATTCGAGCGAAGAGGTTCGAGCCTTGAAGAGGAAGGTTAAAGCTGAGGAAGAGATAAATCGTATAATAGAGGAGATAAACAGAGAAATCGATCTAGTAGTTGTCGAAGGGATACACGATGAAGAAGTACTTAGATTGCTGGGGTATAGAGGGGAAGTATTGAGGTTTTCGAGTTTTAGAGGAGTATTATCCATTTCCGAACAGTTGGAGAGAAACTTTCCGGGTAAGAGGGTGTTGATACTCACGGATTACGACAGGAGAGGAGAGGAGTTAAACGATAAGATCAAAAAAGCTCTTGAGACTTCCAGAGTAAAGATAAACGAACGTTTGAGGAGGGATTTAGGGCTATTGCTCTCCAAGTACTCTATAAAAACCATAGAGGAGGCGCGGGGCCTTCTCGTTAAAGATTACAGGCTTTTATAGTAGCTTCTTCCCGGAGTTTTTAAGATATCTCTGGATATTCTCAAGCCCTATAACTACGGCGTCAGGCGTCGTCATGATAGGCGTATCCATAGTTCCGAACTCCACCAAAAGCCATCCTCTAAGTCCATTCCTTGATACGTCGATTTTCTTAAACTCAACACCCATGCTCCTCAACAATTTCTCCGCTTCTAAGCTCTCCCTGCCGTTATCCGCGAATAAGTAGACCTTTACCAAACTTTCCACCATAACGGTCATCTCAATTCAGAGCATTAATCGTCTTCTCTTAAAGTCGTGAGATAATACCTCCGTTATACATTAATATCGCACGTTGAGAGATGGATGAAACTAAAACACATAGCCAACACGTATAATAATAACGAGTTATTTTTAATGCAGATGTGGTTAGGCGATCTCTATGATAATATTCGCGACCGGGATAAGCGGGAGTAAGCGACTAGAATACCTCGAAGGAGTAGCTGAGCTGTCCCAGGGTAGAATCAAGGTAAAGGATATAGGCTCGCTCATGTTTGAAAAATCAAGCCACCTCGGCATAAACATACCAGAGGGCAAAATCCTAGATTTAGATCCCTTTGCGCTGAACTACCTCAGAGCCGCCATATTCGAGGAGATACTTAAGGAGAAGAAAAAATTTGAAAACGGTAAAGACTTGATCATTAGCACTCACACGTGCTTTAGGTGGAAAAAGCATCTAGTCCCCGCTTTTAACTTCTACTACTTGAACAGGCTTAACCCCGACCTCTACGTAACCGTAATAGACAACATCCACAGAGTTAAGGCTAGGCTCGAGAAGACTCCACACTGGAGGGGACGGCTGAGCGTAAAAGACCTTTTGATATGGCGGGACGAGGAAGTCTTTATAACGGAGATGTTGGCTCAATACCAGGATAAGCCTCACTACATCATAGCTCGAGATGAAGGACCGGAGCTGCTCTACAACCTCATCTACAGAGTTGAGAAGAGGAAAAAAGCCGGAGAAAAACCGGCGCTTAAAGCCTACCTCAGCTACCCTATAACCCACGTGCAAGAGGAGTTTTTAAAAGAAAAAGAGGAAGTTAAAAAACGCTTGAAAGACGCCGGGATAATAATCTTCGACCCCATCAGCATTAAAGAAGTAGAACTGCTAGGCTACGCCGAGGAAGCAAAAAAAGAAGGAAAAGACGGGGTAGAAGTCGAAGTCGACGGAGAGAAGGCGTTTATACCGGTTAAAGAACTTATGGAGGCTCGGGAGGATATAGTGAACCAAGTCGTAGCTAGGGATTATAAATTGATAGAGCAGGCGGACGCCATTATAGTCTACTACCCTATAACCACGCTGTCTCCCGGGGTTTTAAGCGAGATAAACTACGGCTTCACCCACAATAAAGACGTGTTCACCATATTCCCCTATAAAAGCATAAGCCCCTTCTTCGAATACTACACCACTAAAATATTCAACGACGTCGAAGACCTACTGGAATTCCTGAGCTCTCAAGGCTACCTAGCCTAGAGCGTATATACAGAGCAGTCCTCCTGCAGCTATACCCCTTGCTTTAGGCTCAGGCTCTCCGTGAAGCGAGCAGTAGACCACTGGACTTGAATTGTGGAAGCCGTAGAATCCCCTGTGGAGGGGGCATTTCAAGCAAGTTTTAAAGTTTATACTCTTCTTTTTAAGAGGACAGGGCACGAGGAGGCTCACCTTAAGTTCTCTTAAACCGTTCCAATACCTACACTTCACCTTTACGTCCGGCCATAAGCCTTCTACGCCCTGGAAAAACTGACACTTCCTACATTCTTCGAAGCTTACAGCCCCTTTCCTGGGGCATGAGTCCACTATCACGCTTACAGGTATGCTCTTAAATTTCCTCGACATATCTCGCCTAAGCACAGCCCCCTGCTCTTAAGTTCTACGTCAGGTAAATGACAGTTTTTTAAGTTAGATACGCGTAGAAATACCGGACACCGTATGGAGGGGAAGGAAGAGCTCTTACGCAGGCTATTCAGGTCTGAGGGGAGGAGGGAGGTACTCAGGACTATAGCCCGGGAGAATATAGTGACTACCAGCGAGATTGTGAGGAGGACGGGGTTGCGTAGGCAGACAGTCGTGGAGTATTTGAAGGAGTTCGAGAATTTAGGGCTGATAAAAGTGAAAAAGGACCAAAAGCCGTGGATAGTTTTGGCCAGCGAAGAGCTCAAACTCCTCCCCATCGAGAAGAGGGTAGAGGAGAAAAGGATAAAGTTTAGGTATTCCTGGTCCGACTTCCCGGCCTGCCTATGCAGGGGTAATAGGTTGGACCTGGTCTTCGTGTGGGGCTCGGGTAGGGTCGAAAAGGCGGAGGCTTTAGACGCCGTGGGGATACCGGAAGTCACGGTGAAAATATTCTCTCACGCGCTCTCCTACGAAGTCCCCCGAGAAAACGTGAACATAGTATCCGGCACAGACATCGAAGTCTTAGAGAATAAAAAACTGCTCTCATTCAATCTCTTCGTGATAGGCTCTGGGATAGTAAACCTGTTAACCGCTAAGATAATGGAAGAGCTACAACCTCCCATAAGGTTTGAACCTCCCCTGGGCCGCGACATATACTCGGCCATAACCGAGAAGTTCTACTCGGCCGGCGAGGAGCCAGATAAGTACGCGGGAATTCTAGCCCTCCTGCCTAATCCATGGAATCCCGAGAGAGTAGCCGTACTGGTCGGGGGGATCTTCAAGCAGGGCACGATGGCGGCTTTAAAAGCTCTAATCAAGCACCTAGACGAACCCGTTTTCCTCAAACCCCACCCCATAGCCGGGATACCCATAAGGGTGGTGAGATCTAATGAACACGGAGATTTCGCGGGGTTCTTCGAGTAGGCTTGTAGACGCCCACTGCCACCTCCACGAATTCTCCCTCGGAGATATAGAAAAGTATAGAGGTTACAGGATACTAGCGGTTTCAGACGACTTTAACTCCTCACTGAGGACTCTGGATATAGCGGAGAGGTTCGATAACGTACTGCCCTGTATAGGCTTACACCCTTGGGAGGTAAAAGAAGATAGCTTAGACGAAGTCGAGAAGATCTGCGAGCTAGCCCCGAGAGTGAGGTGTCTCGGGGAAATAGGGCTCGATAAGCTATTTACACCCCAAACCTTCAAGCTCCAGTTAAGAGTATTCTCGATCTTTTTAGAAGCCGCGAAAGAATACGGCTTGATAGTAAATCTACACGCTGCGGGCGCCTGGAGGGAAGTATACGACCTGGTGGAGAAGCACGAGATAGAGAAAGCGATTTTCCACTGGTATAGCGGCCCCCTGGATTTGCTCGAGAAAATAACGGATAGCGGCTACTTTATAACCATAAACCCAACCGTCAAGATAAACAAGAAGCACATGAAGGCGCTTGAAGCCGTCGAAGTGGAGAACTTGCTCACCGAGAGCGACGGACCCTACAAGTATAGAGGTTTTAATTTAAAACCGGAGCTCGTAAAGGAGGTCGTTAGGGTTATAGCCGAGGTCAAAAACTTAGGGGTAGACGAGGTAAAAACTCAAGTAAATAAGAACCTAGACGCCCTCTTCGCCTAGCCGCCCGTTAACCCTGTCGATGAACTCCGCTACCTCCCGGCTATCCAGGATATAGAAGCTGAGCGAGATAGGGGTTACAGCTATCTCCTTCTCCACGAACACTGCGTAGACATCGGTGCCTTCCTCAGGCTCAACCGGCTCTCCGTAAAGCCAGTAATAAACGCCTCCCCTCGGATCCACCCTCTTTTCTATGATATTGGTGAACCTTACCCTAGCCGGGCGCGCCAATTTCAAACGTCTAGACGGAGCGTCGGGAAAGTTGACGTTTAAAACGTCCACGCCCCGAGGGAAGCCCCTCTCCAAGACCTCCTCCACTAGAGCCTTAATACACGACTCGATTGTGGAGGAGAGCTCTTTATCAGACGCGAGAGAATCTCCATCTTTCACGGTGGCGGAGAAGGCTATAGCCGGTATTCCTTCAAGAGATGCCTGGGCGGCGGCCCCCACGGTGCCCGAGGATAGAATAACTTGAATACTCGTGTTATCTCCTACATTTACGCCGGAGACCACTAGGTCTACAGGCCCCGTCAGCACCTTCAAAGCCATATAGATAACGTCGCTCGGAGTCCCGTTTATTAAGTAGGCATAAGTATCCAAGTACCTAACCTTATTAACCCTCAAGGGCTTGTGCAGAGTTATCCCTAAACCGCTCGCCGACTTGGGAGTCTCGGGAACGATTACGTAAGCCTCCCCTAACTCCCTCACGGCCTTATACAGGATCTCCAGCCCCGGGCTGTATAAGCCGTCATCATTCGTCACCAGGATCTTCGCCATCTTTCACACCTAGACACTCCTTGAGAGAGGAAAACAAGAACATAAAAGCTTTGCGGACATGTCTCTAAATGCGAAATTCGTTAAACCTCTACTATCTTTTTCTGATATAGTTTTGCATAATATATTCTTTTTTGTAATATATATGACAAATTTAATGTTGGGCATTTAAATTATATTTTAAAATCTAAATAGCAAATTTCTGTTCAAATAATAGATTTTAAAATAATTTCTGCTGCATTATTCTGCAACATAATCCATCCAACCAATATTATTTATCGGGAAAATTATATTAAACATGTCAGCTAAATTCTCTAATATAAACGTAAGGTTTAAGAATAGGGTTATAAATGAAATATAAGGGTCTGCCCGATGGGCGTAGAAAGAGTTTTTCAAAGATACATACCCTGGATGCTCTACGCTCCCGAAGCTGAACTCTGCGAGTTCTGCTTCACCGTCCTAAACAAGCCCGGACAACTCAGGAAAATGCTTCTAATATTCGAGAAATACGGCGTAAACATACTAAGCATAAGCGGCTACGCCCTCCCCGGCTGGGAATACGGACAGGTATTCGTATTCGCCGATATAAAAAACACGAGGGTAGACTTAGACACAGTTAAAAAAGAGCTAGAAAATCTTGGAAGCGAAGTCTACGTTAAACAACAACCCGTTAAAGGCTTTATGATAGATGAATTCGCCCATCCCATCTACGTCTTCCCCGGCGTCCGCTCCCTCATACTCCTAGAGCCCGACTTCGCCGAAATGATAAAAGGATTCTACCAGAAGTTCGGCGAGATAGCCGCAACCCTCCTATACCATCAAGCCTACTCAGGAGGGAAATTCTTAGCAGAATACCTCTCGGAAAAACTAAACCTTAAAGGCAAAAAACTGCTAGTAGAATGCCTGAAATTTTACCAAGCCGGCGGGTGGGGCAGGGTAATACTGGCTAAATACGACCTCGAAAAGCCGGAGATAATACTCAAACTCTACGACTCCCTAGAGTGCAAGATATTCGGCAACCTGGGGAAACCAGCAAGCCACTTCTTAAGAGGACACATAAGCGGATTACTGACAGGCCTACTGGACAGAGAAGTTAGAGTTATAGAGAAAAAATGCATAGCTATGGGAGACCCCTACTGCGAATTCCACCTCGAAACCATAGACTAGACTTTCAACTTCTGACCTCGTAATTTCTCACACATATAATAGTAGCTAAATATCATTTCTCGAAAATCTAGTCAACTCAATACTAGGCGTAACTTTGAAATTCATTTAAATGCTAGCTTTATCGTCCGTAAATTTTAGCTAAGCTTTTTAGGCAAGTTTTAAACATGAAGCCTTAGCTCTCCGTCTCGGCGAAAAATTGATAAAAATTATAATAAAAACTATGTTACAATATTATGGTGATAATTTACCCGAGGAGGAGGCGGAGAATCTTCAGAGAACTCTTCCTCAAGCTCCTCGTACTGGCGGCGCTACTCTTCATCGCCGCCGTCGCCGCCTTCCTCCTCATCCCAGTAGCGGTCGAACGGGCGGAGATACCCGAAAACCTAAACCTACAAACATTAGCCAAGTTCCTAAAAGATGTAATCGACTACTGGCTCAGCTTAATAAAAGATATAGCCGCTCCTAGATAAGCAGGCGAAACTCTACCATAAATATCCCACACTTGTCCAAGAGAACAGCCTAAGTCCTAGCCCATGGCACGGTACGCCGCAACTACTCTTAGACAGGGCTTAAAAATAAAACGTCGAAAAGCGTAGAGTTAAGCATGCAAGACGTCGTTATAAAACCGGTAGACGACCCGGACAGGTACTGGGAAATCGTCGAGGTAACAGCCGACGTCTGGGGATGAAAGACTATAGGGAAATCGTACCCGCCCACATGATGAAAGCCGTACAGCGGAGGGCTGGTACTCGCCGCCTTCAAAAACGACGAAATCATCGGCTTCGTCCTAGGTATATTGGCCATGGATGAGGAGGGAGGAGAGGAGCGACGAGGGGGGATGGGGCGAGGTAGCCGCCGGAGAGAGGCCATGGTACAACTACGAAACTTTTGAAACATCCCTATAGGTACCTCATCCCAACCCTGCTAAAAGCCGCCCACTGCTCGGCGAAGGACGTCTGGAAGCTCCTGAGCAGGGTGAGGGGGTACAACGCGGCTAAAGCCGGGCTCGAGGCAGCGCTTTAGGATTTAGAATCTAGGCTTGAGGACGTGCCGCTCTACAGGTACATCGACGGCGTGAAAAACGCATCCCTTCCGGAGTCAGCATAGGAATTAAAAGAGCGTAGACGAGCTACTAGCCACAATCTCCAAAAGT
>Ga0190366_1000333_pt1 | contig 10993 bp, 14 predicted proteins | sample 487218910_MG_FD_169990 | JGI IMG/M metagenome (GOLD analysis project Ga0190366, IMG submission 169990) | Hydrothermal vent microbial mat bacterial communities from Southern Trench, Guaymas Basin, Mexico - 4872-18-9-10_MG | ecosystem: Environmental > Aquatic > Marine > Hydrothermal vents >...
CTTTAGGTAAGTACTATCGCTAATACTTTCCGATAACCTAAAAACATCGGCTGGTTTCAAATCAAACACGTTAACCATAGAGTATTCGGGAAGAACGATGAAATCTGCTTCTCTAAACCCCTTCCTAACAATATCCTCTATTTTCCCAGCATTCTCAACAGCATTAGTGCTGAAACCTGCTTGAACAATACCAACCCTAATAACCAACCTAAATCCCCCCTAAAAAGGACTCAGTTAAAGTCTTACCTTCCATGAGAAAAATACTTTACCATAAAACTACATTAATCCTTCCCGCACACATGCATCCATACCGTCAGCTGTATATCCCAGGTTAAACTCCATGTAACAACTATTAAATGTGTTTATTGCTTTAAACTATTTGACCGTGTGTTTGGTGGTGTTTCATGTTTAGGTTGGGTCGGGGTAGGCCTGTTATTGATCCTTTCCAGTTAGCTTCAGAGAAGGGTCTTTGCTTGCCTTGTGGTAGGGTTATTGTGTTACTTACTGATTTCATGTTTAAGTATGCTATGAGGTTGTTGGAGGGTGTTGAGAAGGTTGGGTATTATGCTCCTGCTTCCGGGTTTGCTAAGGGACGCTATGATGGTGTTGAGGTTTTTCTTACTCGACCCTATTTTGGTGCTCCAGCTGCTGCAACTACTTTGGAAATGCTTGTTGCTGGTGGTGGTAGGGTTTTTGTTGTGGTTGGTGAGGTTGGTGCTTTAAACCCTGTTTTACGTATTGGCGATGTTTTAGTTCCTACTTGGGGTTTAAGGGAGGAGGGTGTTAGCTTCCACTACATGCCCCCCAACTATGTTCCGAAACCGGATAGGGAGCTTGCTGGAAAGCTGTTTCGTGAGGTGAGGAGGGTTAAGGGTAGGAGGAGGATAAGGGTGGTTAAGGGGGGTGTTTGGAGTATTGATGCGTTGTTCCGTGAAACGAGAGATAAGGTTGTAGAGTATTCTAGGATAGGTATTCTAGGTGTCGATATGGAGTCTACAGCTTTAATGACCGTAGCAGCTTATCGTAAAGTAAAGCTAGCTGTTGTTGCAGCTGTTTCAGACGAACTATACGGTGAAGAGTGGAAGAAAGGATTCAGTACAAGAAAGCTAAGGAGAACTGAGAAAATAGTTGTGAAAGCAGCTTTAAACACGATAACCCAGTATGGTTTAGGTTAAGTATACATGGAAGCATGTTCTTGAAATAGCCTTGCTAACCTATTCCATGGTATTACGTGACTTAATAGTATTATTTTTATACTATTATTCATCATACTACTTGTGGTGGTCTACTTGGCCTATGTTACTGTTTCCGCTAAAATTAGAAGAGAGCTTTATGAGAAACTGAGAAAATATGGGATAGTAGTTAGTGATGTTATTAGGAAAGCTTTGGAGGAAGAAGTTAGGAGGAGAGAGGAAGAAGAAATTAAGGAGGCATTGGTGAAAGCTCAGAAAATTTTGAAGAAAATTCCTTCTAAGGAAATTGTCAATGCTGTTAGAGCTGGTCGTGAAGAGAGATGAAGCTTGTTTTCGATGCTTCAGCGCTTCTAAACTTAATTAGATCTGCTGGTTCTAGAGCTTTCAACTATCTTAAAGGAAACTACATATTGTCTCTCACACTTTACGAGATAGGTAATGCTTTATGGAGAGAAACTACGCTACTGAAGAGAATATCCGTTAGCGAAGCTTTATCATTACTAGAGTTAATTAGTAGCATATGTAAAATAATGAACACCATTAATCCACGCAACAATCTACTCGTACTGAAACTAGCTCACGAACTTAGGATAACGTACTATGATTCATCATATATCATTGCATCGTACGAACTAAACGCTGGATTAGTAACTAACGATGAAAAACTTAGAAAGAAAATATTGTTAGGTGAAAAAACGCTCATCAAAGTTCTTGGTAGGAAAATTAGTGTCTACTCTACAAGAGAACTACTTAGGTAAAGAAAGAGATTGGAAATGAGCTAGGAGAATAACTAGAAACATGTTTTATTTCAGTTTTAAGTAGAGAGTGCTATTAAGCTTCGAAAATACCTATTTTCTCGACTATTTCTTAGCTACTTAATTTCTGTTCCAGTTCTTTAGGAGCTTCAACTACTATTTTCATAGATATTGATGAGTCTACGCCTTTATATCCTTCGTAGTCTTTAGCGTAAATGTTTTTCCTGATTATAGTGTTTTCAGGGTATTTTTCCCTCCACTTTCTAAGTGTTTCAGAAGCATATGTGCTCATAGGGCAGCATGCGCTTCCACCATAGTATATTGTTGCTTTAACAACTTTAACACGGTATTTTCCAGTACCCTCTTTAACCTTGAAGCTAAGTACTAAACCCTCATTGCTTCTAACATAGCTAGGTATGGATGCTTCAGTAAAGAAATACTCTATAACTGAAATTTCTGTCCAAGCATCTCTAAATTCTGCGGCTACTTCTTTAGGAAGCTTGGACAGGTATTTTTCAAGAACATTCCTTACATTACTAGGTATTTCATCGCAGAAATAACCTACTACAGTAGCTTTAGGTTTAACATGGAAAACCCTAAACAACCCACGGTGGAAAACTTCTAGAAAATCGTCAACCCTATTCTTAAGAATAAAACCTTTCCCAGGCTCTAGAAAGGCATAGAAGCATCTACCATACCCAACGATAACTAGCGATTCAAAATCGTCGTCAACACCTAAAATGATATCGACAATGCCGTACACTTCAAACATCCTCCACATCAACAAACACTATATAAAAGCCACGAATAAACCTGTTTCCTTCATAGAGAAGCATTTTACTGCATCTTACTCTAGATTAAATCCGTGATAATTCGTAAAGTTTCAATAACTATTCCCTCATACTCTGTAGACGGCTTACTTCGGACCATGTTCTGAACTTCCTTAGGGATCTCTAATGTAGAGTTTATGTTTAGAAGCTTAACGATACACAAGGAGAAAAAAATAAAGTATGGTGACTGAAGGATTTTTCTGTAGAGACGTAAATGCTAATTGTCTTTACTGTCTACTTAGGGTTTCGGAGAAAGGGGTGTTTTAGCTGCTTTGACTCCGTTTAGTAGGGCTGTATTTATCTTGGTGCTTGTAGTTGCTGTAGCTTTAGTTGTTACAGTTTTCTATTTCTATCAAATACTGGAGCTAGGTTCTCAAGAAACTCCTTCGCTTGTTAAGGAGGTATTTTCTAGTGATGTATTTGAAGTTGAGGTATTTTATCCTGAGCATGTCGGTTCCGGGCAGGAGGTTGTGGCGAAGGTTTTTGTTAAGGGGAAGAAAGGCTATGTGGTATCGGCTGTTGTGTTTAAGGTTTATTCGTGTAGCGTGGAGCCTAGGGATGTTATGGTGTTTGAGCTAGGCGATAGTGTATTAGTTTATGAGAACACGACAAAACTTCTACAGCCTAGGAGCGAGTTATTAGTAACTTATAGGTTCAGACTTCCAGGAGAGCTTGGGGAATGGTTGGGACTAACAATATGGGTTACACCTGTTAAGCCGGGAGCGCCTATGGTAATACATTACACTGAACCTATCGTAATCCCTGTTAAAGTCGAGGAATAGCTAAGAAGACCACCTGTGCAGCTCCGTGCCCTAACGTGGAGCCGCTGTTTTCATCCATTATTTCCCTTTGAGTTTCTAATGGCTGCTTAGTAGGTTAAGTTTAAATAGTTCTCCGTTTATGGTGTGGGGTCAAGGTTGAAAAATGTGTGTTTGGAAGGTAAGTGTTTAGGTGATGTTGAAGAACACTGTGTTTAGGCAGAGTAGGGTAGCTTCGTTTAGGTTTAAGTTAGGGCTTGTTTTCTTCTCGTTTTCTGCTGAAGCTCTTATTGCTGGATTCTATATTGCTGTAACTAGGAGTATTACTCCGATACTTTTGATTGCTAGCGGGTATAGGTTGGAAGATATTCTTCTGATAAACGGTTTCGCAGGCCTATTTTCGCTAGTGATTGGGCTTACACTTTACAAGTACGGGTCCAGAAGAATTTCTAAGTTGAAACTGCTTATGGTCCATGTTTTAGAGAGAACTATGTGGTTCACAATACCCTTCATGGTAGGCAATAAAGTTCTTCTAACCTTAGTTTACGGTTTAGCTGTTGCTTCAACACTACCTACAAGTATTTACATGCAAACAACAATCCTGTCCTCGTTCAACAATATGGAGTACAGGAGAATAGTTAGTGTAAGAACAGCATTAGCTTCTTTCTCAAGTATTCTAGGCCATGTTTTCGTAGTGTTAACGTTAGCTACTCTATCCGGGCAAGGCAAGTATTTAGGTCTTTACGAAACAGCTTTCGGAATAGGTATTTTATCAAGCATTATTATTGCTCTTACACCCAAAAGCGCCTTCAAAAACAGAGTGCCCATGGTTCGTAATGGAGGTTTCGAAGCTGAAGTAAAAGCAACAAACACTTTCATACTTCTCGTAGCTATCCTATCCTCATACATGCTCTTAAACATGGCTTGGACACCTAGGTTAATGTACGATCTTAAAGCACCAGACTACATCGCTGCTTCAATAGGTTTAGCACAAACAGTAGCAGCTATTGGGTCAAGCTTCTTCTGGGCAAATAAGAATAGTGGAACCTACAGATATGCCTTAATAATGCTTGCTTCAATGCCGCTACTTGTTTACGTAACGTTAGAACCTGAACTTCACATAGCATTAGCTTTAACATACGGTTTCTCTATTGTTGGAGTAAACCTTTATGCTGCTAGAATGTACAGTGAGCTAGTAGGTGAAATAGGTGTTTTTAGAGCAGGACTTCTACTAGTAAGCACCAACTCATTTGCCCTAACACTAGCAAGTATTATAGGATACTCTGTCTCAGCAGCACCCTCAATGGTTTTCCTCGCATCAGCAATACTGGGAGTAACAGGGCTAACTATTGCACTAACAGGTTTCCCAGAATTCGCAATTATACCTAAAAACTATGTGCAGCTATATTCGAAAATAATGTATCAAACAGGTATTTCAAGCTACAACCTGGCAGTAAGTGCTGTATCTGAATCTGCTAAAGCAAGTCTAAGAATAATAGGGTTAAGCTTCATCCTCATACTTCTATTCATAATTTACCGGACACTATACTACATAACAGTCATAACTGGTGGTTGAAGAAAGTGGAAAACCCTATTCTAGAGGCTTTACAGTTAACGCTTAAAGAATTAGCGTTCTATTTGCCGAAAATACTCTTCTCCATAGGTATTGTAGTAGTCTATGTTCTAGTAGCTCTCGCTATAACCCGGATTACAAGGAAAATATTGAAACTAACGAAAATAGATAACGTTTTTAAATCATTCTTTAACGGAACAATAAACATTTCAGATGTAGTTATAGGATTCATTAACGTGGGCTTAGCGTTACTAGCAGTCTACACTTTAACCTCGATTCTACTACCCAAATACCTGCATAACCTAACACTGATAATAGAGTATGTAGGTAAAATCGTAGGTGTTGTTTTCGCAGTGTTTTTCGCATTTATCCTGCTAAACTCCATGGTTGAAAGAGTTAAAATGGAGGCTAAGGTAAAAGAGTTCATGTTCATAACAACACTTTATATAACACTAATACTCATAGTAGATACTACAGCAGTTTCCGAAGAAGTAAAAGCATCCGTAGCTTGGGGTATAAGCCTCGGGCTAGGGCTAGCAATAGGTGCCTTCGCAGCATGGTATTACTTCCACGAATATTTAGGTAGAAAACCAAAGTAGCTAAAAGTAAAATTCCGTAAGGGGCTATAATGGTGCTGCATTAAACTTAACGTATCCCAGTGGTAGGCTTGTTTAAAGCTATTTTATCTTTATTTTCTCAGAGCAAAGTTCTTGCAGTGTTTCTTTAAGATATTCGTATTCTTCTTTACACCCTGCGACTATTCCTACCTTATATTCCTTCCCCATTATTGTTTTTATTTTAACATGTCCTGATCTCAGTATTCCGGGTTTCTTCAGCTCTACTTCCTGGATTTCATGTTTTCTTACTTCAAAATCTATTCTCTCCTTAAGGTCTTCTAGGAGGTTGAAAGCATCTTCACCCGATAGCTTAGGTATTTTAACTGATTTACCTCTCCATTCGAAAGGTTTCAAGCTCTTCTTAACACTACCTCTCCAGCCCATAAGGAATTTGAAAAGTCCCTTAAGCCTTTCCCCTTCATTTTAGCCCCAATAATTCTCTCACTAGTTACGTAGAAAGCGTATCCACGGAAAATACCTTTAAAAATATTTAAACTTTCCAAGCCTCCCAAAATTTCCTCCAACATATACCCCTTCTTGTTCTTCGGGAGGCGGTATTATTTAAATATTTATTTTAGATAAAGCTATCGAAATATAGTTTTAGTAATTGTAATATCAGCTAGAACATGGGATAACTTAAAATAATACAGCATCACCATGCTTGTCAAATAGTCTATTTTTGTCTTCCTACATCCCCTATGAATGAAAATATGTTAGGTAGAAGCTTATTTAAGGCCAAGTATTTCGGCTGAAGCTACTAAGATTACTTTCATTGCTGTTATAACTTCACCTATGCTTATGCATTCGTTTGGCCTATGGGCTTTAAATACGTCTCCTGGGCCGAAAATTATAGCAGGCCATTTTGAATCGTTTACAAAGTTTCTCATATCTGTAGAGTAAGGGGCGCCCCATGGTTTCTTCTCAATACCTGCTATTTCCGAAGCGTATTTTAGAAATACTCCCGCTATTCTCTCTGTTGGATCTATTTCAGCAGGCTCATATATCATCACTGTTTTCATGGTATACTCGAATTTTGGAAAATACTTACTTACCGACTCTATGATTCTACGTGTTTCAGCTTCTACATCCTCAACTTTTTTCACCTGGAACCATTCTCCTATCTATAGCAAACCAGCATGACTCAGGAATAATGTTTTCCTTAACCCCTCCTTTCACCATAGTAACTTTTATGGTTGGTGATGGAACTAAAGGGTGTTTCTTCTTAGATAAAACCTTATTGTACTTATCTATCTCCACTATAGCATGAGCAGCCATTGATATGGCGTTTATACCTTTCTCCGGGGTACTTGCATGTGTCGATGCACCTTTCATGTACACGTGATACCATATTAGCCCTCCTTCAGCTGTAGCTACTTTTAACCCTGTAGATTCAAGAACTACACCTACTCCTTTCCTTGTACCCTTAGATGGTAAGTGCTCTGTAACAATGTTTTTTGTTCCGGGATCTCCTGTTTCCTCACCTATAGCGAATGTGCTTATTAGATTACCTTTAATTTTCTCAGCATAGCTACTGAATATTTTCATTGTTATAATGCTACCAAGCAGGGACCTGACATTACTAAATCCTATTTAAATTTTTGAGGAAACTACCCGTCAAAATAACATGAGCTAAAAGGTTACCACGCGGAAAGCGTTTTTAATCCTTCTTTTAGCGTTTTTCTTATGCCGAGTTTGAAAAGAGTTATGGAAAACGTGAGGAATGCTAAACCATAAATGTAGCCTATGATAAACATGGTGTCTGTTGGTAATATGGGCTCGTATATGTTTAATGCTTTTCTAAGGAGCTCTGCTGGATAACTGAATGGAGTAAGTAATGCTATGGTTCTTAAAGATTCAGGCATGAATGATAAGGGTATGAAGCCTCCTGTGGCTAAAGGTAGGACCCACGAAAATATTTCTATTATTGCTCCTGAAGCCCCACTTATCAATATTGTTGAGGCTAAAACAAGTGCGTAACTTAAAACAACTATTATGAGAAGTATGAATGCTAGAACAAGCATTTTCAAGTCCGAAACAACTATTTTAGGTTGTGTGACGAAAACATTTACAATACCGTAACCTAAAACAGTTATCACTAAAAGCCATATTAGAGAAACAGGTATAAGCCCTAAATAAACCATTAACGGGCTTTTACCGCTAACAATAAGGTATTCTAAAACGTTATAGTTTATCAGTTTCCTTATCTCCCAAGCCCAATCCCATGTAGCTACAGAGTAGACATTGAAAACAAGTATTCCTCCAAAAATAAAAGCCGCTATTCTACTCAAACCTATTTGAGGATTAGCAAAAAGACTTATAGGTAAAATTAGCAGTATTAGCCAAAGAGAAATACCGGCTAAGCTTATTATTCCACTTTTACTGCGAATAATGTCAGATATAGTGTAGAGTTTAAAAGAAACCCACGCTATTCTAGCGGCCTCTACTAACTTATTAAGTAATGTTTTCATGTTTTAGCACCTTTAACCAAAACCCTATGCTCCCATGTTCTTAGGCTTCTAATAGATATTGGAGCATATAGTAGCGCAAAAGCCGTTGCTAGTCCAAGTAACATTAGAGAATAGGCTGTTAGTCCTCCTTGAACTAAAAATAGCTGAATAACTTCAACACTATTAGCTAAAGGAAAAATTATTGTGAAAAACTTTATAGTTAAAGGAAGTAAAAACCTAGGATACAATACACCAGAAATAAGCATTATCAATGGCCTAAGAATACTTAAAACTCTCCATCCTCCGCCTGAGATTAGAACTAGTGATGAAAAAATTATAGCAAGTGTTGAGAAAGTTAATGCACTAAATATTGAAAGAGCAATAACAACTAATGCTTCTATTAGCCCTGGGAAACTTTTAAGTATAAAATATACTGGTATGAGAGAAGATAAACCCACTAAGACATTAATTATAAGCCTTGGAAACCCCATAGCGAGAGCTAACATAGTTTTAGATGTAGGTGCAATTATTATGTAAGGTAGAGTCCCTATGAATTCATCATACCAGAAACGTGACGATATTTCATCGAAAAATATTAGCGAAACTATTAGGAGGAAACTTCCAGTTATAAAGAATAAAACAGGGTTTGTCCCTATTTTCTGCTGAAAATGACTCATACCACCCATGCTGCTTCCTAGTAAAACTATAAAAGCCATTATAATGTATGGCCATAAGATAAGTGAGAATAAAATAGTTTTTCTCCTAATAATTTCGGCAGCTACGAACATATATTCCGCTCTAATCAGGCTTAGGAAGCGTTTTAACATTATTCTATAACACCTTTAGCAAAATATATGAAAACATCTTCTAAACTTGGTTCCTCAATATTGAGACTAACTACATCAACGTTTGCTGAGTTGAAAATTTTTAACAGGTCGTTCAAAATTTCTTCAGGGTTTTTAACAGCTAATTTTACTTCTAAACCTCTTTCAACAATTTTAATTTCTGGTTTTAAATTTAGAGAACTACTAATAAGTTTTGAAAACTTTTCCTTGCTTCCACCATGTAAAACCGCTCTGATAACTTTAAGTTTAGGTATTTTGTTTTTAAGTTCTTCAGGTGTTCCTTCAGAAACTATAACGCCTTTATTTATAAGCAATATTCTATCGCAGACGATTTCAGCTTCAAACATGTTATGTGTTGTATATAGAATGGCCTTACCTTCCTTATGTGCAAGATCTTTAACTATTCTCCTTATTTTCCTTGCACTTACAGGGTCTAATCCTAACGTTGGTTCGTCAAGCAAAATTATTGGCGGATCTTTCAGCAATGCTCTTGCAAACGCTAGCCTAGCTTTCATTCCTAAAGAGAATTCTTCATAAAGCTTGTCTGAACCACCTAGCTCTTTAAGTTCAAGTAGGTCTAAAAGATAGTTTATTCTTTTCTCAAGCAGTTTTCTTTCCAACCCATACAGTGTTCCAAAATATATGAGGTTTTCACGTCCAGTGAGTTTAGGGAAAAACCCTTTCTCCACAGTTAACATTATACCTATTTTCTCCCTAACATAGGATAGGTTTTTAAAAGCCTCAACTCCATCGATAAACACTTTACCCGAATCGGGTAGAAGCAATGTGGACACTATTTTTATTGTAGTTGTTTTACCTGCACCATTAGGGCCAAGTAGGCCAACTATTTCACCATACCTTATTTTAAAAGATATACCTTTCAATGCTTCAACTACTTCTATCTCGCTTTTTAAGAACCCTTTTCTCTTTTTGGTAACATATCTTTTCACAATCTTTTCAGCTTCAATAGCATATCTCATGTTCTACTTACTCCTCACCCTTAACGGAAAGAGGTTAAACAAATATAAGATTGTTTGTTTAGAAAAACCAATACATCTATGTTTCATTTTGTGGAAATGTCTCCACATAATCGTAAATTACACTTTTCCGATGTGAACATGTTGTGAACAAGGTTTCAGAAAACATGTTTATGTAGTTTTATTTCTGAAAATATTTTGCGGTTTTTAGTCTTCTTCTATTCCTAGGATTCTTTTGAAAAACCTGGAAATACTTAGCATGGTCTTCGATAATATTTCATCTCTTTGAGGAGGTTTGTTTTCATACTCTTTTACATATAGTACGTCTTTACACCTTGATTCGACAGCTAAAAGTAGGTGTTTAGGTGCATGCACAACTGCTGTATCATCGATTTCTAATACTACGTCTTTGAATAGGTCTGGTGTTACATTTTTGTCTATAACTAATGCTAAAATGTCTTTCAATAGCAGCTTCCTGTTTTCTTTTCTAAGCTTTTCCAGTTTATCTTTGGATAGAAAACAGTATAGTCTATCTGAAATAATTTCAATTACGGACTCGTATTCTTCCTTCTCCTTACTTTCTTCAACTGCTTCCTTAGGCTTTCCTATGTTTACAAGCATTTCATAGCCTATTTTACCTAGGTCCGTGAGAAAATAGTTACCATACTTATCCTTATTAACCAAATATCTCATTCTCCTAAGATGGAAGGCGAAAGTGCCTGAATCGCTTATACCGACTTCGTTCATAAGCTCGCTGTATGTTGCTTTTCCTTTTTCACCAAGAATTCTGACAACCTTTCTACGTACTTCATGGCTTAACGCATTAAATAAAACATTAAGTTCTTCTTCGCTTAGCTTAGACACTGCTTATAAACACCTCAAACATATCTATTTGGCTCAACAAATATATCACATTTGAGGAGAAAAAACAACTAATCCCTTTAACTTAAATGTTGTTCTACGTTTATTTCCTGATTACTTTACTACAATTATTCTTC
>Ga0190366_1000336_pt1 | contig 10946 bp, 13 predicted proteins | sample 487218910_MG_FD_169990 | JGI IMG/M metagenome (GOLD analysis project Ga0190366, IMG submission 169990) | Hydrothermal vent microbial mat bacterial communities from Southern Trench, Guaymas Basin, Mexico - 4872-18-9-10_MG | ecosystem: Environmental > Aquatic > Marine > Hydrothermal vents >...
GGGATAGCCACATACTTCGCAAATCAGGGTATGAAGGTCTTGATAGCCTCCCTCAATCCCGTCCACTCGCTCACAAGCCTCTTCGATCAAGATCTGACCGGAGGAGTTATCAAGCCTATCCGTGGAATAGACAACCTCGATGCGATAGAGGTCGATATCAGGGATAGAGTTGAGGCATATAAGAAACAGTTGGCGGATAGGCTTAGATGGTTCCTGAAGTGGGCCGATATCCCGGTTAAGGCGACGGAGTTCATAGACATAGCCGCGACTAATCCGGCGTTTGAGGAGAGCGCGATGTTCGATGCGACGATCGATATAATGTTAGAACAAGGTGCAAAATATGATAAGATAGTGTTTGACTGCGCAGCGGTTGCAAATGCTGTGAGGCTTCTTGGATTGAATAAGATCTATGGATTATGGCTTCAGAGGATGATTAAGAGTAGGCAGGAGGCCCTATCCCTAAGGGTCAAGCTATCGTTTAGGAAGGAGAAGGCCATGGAGGAGATAAAGAAGGATCCGATGATGGCCGACCTGCTAAACCTGAATGAGAGGATTAAGAAGGCGAGCTCGATTCTCGGAGACCCGACCAAGACCGCCTTCTTCTTCGTAACCCTTCCACTCGCCCTACCGATCTCGGTCGTTCAGAGATTCATAGAGATGGTCAAGGGATTCAATATAGCCATCGGCGGAGTCATTGTAAACGGGGTTCTGAGAAGAGATGTGGCGGAGAAGGGGACGGAGTATATGAGGAATAAGTATGAGGAGCAAAAGCACTACCTCGAAATCATCAAGGAGCGATTGGGGCCTTTGGTTCGAGCGGTCATACCTCTATATGAAAGGGAGATCATCGGCGTCGATATGGTTAAACAGGTTGCAGATGACTTAGCCTCATGGACTCCTGAAAAGGGATTACTACTCTAGAGGGAAGGTGTGGATCGAATGTGGCCATGAAAAATCTTAAGCGAGGCTTAAGGGATTTTTTCTTCGGCTTCCTCTATCTCCCCCACATTAAAAATTTGCTCGAGCAATACAATAATGAGGACTTAGCCTTGATGACAATTGCCCTAGGCGATATGCTCGGGATACCGCTCATGCCCCCGATCTACAAGCTAAGATTATTACCACTTTGGTATCCGAGGATAGAGTATTGGAAGAAGCATGTGTTGATGGAAAAGGGCGCTTTAGAGAAGTTAAAGGAATGAGCATTTAACTAATCGATGCGCACAACCCTCTTCCCCCTCCTTTGGGGAATTATCTTCAACCTACCCCCCTTAAACTCCCTCCTAAGCTCCTCCCCCTCTTGGAGCCAGTCTAGGAAGGTTGCCAAGGCCGCCACCTCGCTATGGGGCTGATTCGTCACGGCTATGTTATAGTCTGCGATCGAGTATAGTTCTCCTGGAACCTTCTTCCCGCCCACGACTATGAGCAGATCTCTTCCAGATCTCCAGAGAGATCTCACCTCATCTATTATGTCTGGGAGGTTTATCCCATACATGGTTAAGTGGATTATCTTCCCACCCCTCTCCCTCCAATCCCTCAGAACCCTCCTCCAATCCTCGACATAATTCACCTTAAATTCTCCACCCCAGTTTCCCACAACCCTCCTCACACCATTGAGAAGCTCGTCATCTATATCTCCTGCAACCAATCCCTCATCCGCTCCATAGGCTCTGGCCGTGAGAAGCACGTGCGTCGTCAGCCTCTGATCCCTGATTATTCTATGGCCCAGCCTCAAGACGACTATCCTAGACATCCTCAGATCATATCTTTCTAGAGGTAGGATTTTAGGGATGCTATCTCCCAAACATCATCCGATCTTCAGCCTCCTACCATCCCCTAGGACTAGGAATTCTCCATCATCCCTGCTTTCCACCTTGAATATCATGGACTCCCGCTTAACCCTCTCAAGAACCCTCCTCGCCTTCTCAAACGCCTTAACCCTATCCTCGGCTGAGACGAAGATATATGCTATGGGCTCGCCCGGCCTCAACCTCCCAACCCTATGATAGATCCTTATACACGAAACCCCCTCATCCATCTCCTCTTCAACGATGTTGTTGAGGAGCTTTAACGCATATCGCTCATGAAGCTCGCAACTTAGCCAGTTGACGGCGTGTCCCCCAACTTCTCTCTTCACATAGCCCACGTAGATCACGAGGGCATTGGACTTAGGATTCTCCATCGTTATCTCTTTAACCACCCTCCCAATATCGATTTCTCCCTCAATCAACCTCGCCTTTGAAGACATCCCCTCTTCTTAGAAGGTCTTTGATTAATAATTCTTATTTTGATTTAGTGGGCTTTTCCTCGATCCCCTCCACCTTGCCGACCTTCATGAGCTCCTCTAGAAAGCCCTCAAGCTCCGCTATCTTCCATTCAAGAGCCTTAACAACCTCCTCATTCTGATATGGTTGGAGAGGATTTCCACATTCGGGGCATCTGAAGAGCCTGTCCATGGCCTCGTCGAATAGATACTTTCTATGGCCTGGAGTCCCGCACCAATAGAATTGATGATTCTTCTCGCTCTCAAGCTTCCGCTTAAGCCTGTCAAGAATCTTCTTCATATGGGTCATTATGAATCCCGTGACCTGCCCCTCCTCAACATACCATTTGAAGATCCTATGCTCTGTCTCCTTATCCCTAGTGAGCTCGTAGTGGAGTATTCCAAGCTCATTAAGCCTATGGAGTATTCTCCTAACCTCTCTCACATCGACCTTCAGCTTGAGCGCTATCTCCTCATCGGTTATCCCAGGCTTCCTCAGAAGCAGTTTCATAACCTTCCCAGCCATCTCTCCACCTATCATGGTGACGAGATCTATTATGGTGCGCTTCTCGATTATCAGAAGCATCCTGAAACAGCTCCACATAACCTTATTGAGAGGTTTCCTAAAAAATATATTGAGAGTTTTTCTTTTCTCGATCCCTCGTTCTGGCGACCTTTATAAGCTTCTCTACAGTGTCAATATATACTCACTTGCCCTTCCTAAGTTCTTCCTAGGCACGCTCTTTACCCATTTTCCTCATGCCTGGTTTATCATCTTTTTGCCGACTTTATTCATATAGTGGTTATCACGTTCAAACCATCTGTGTCGTAAAAGCTCTGAATACCCCTAACTCTTATCTTCCCACGCTCGCCACTTTCAGCCCAGTCTTAAATCCTTTTATTTTATCAAAATTAATAAAAACTACAGCCGGGCATGGAGTTCTTAAATGTTATCGTTTCAGTTATTGAGAGAGCCATAGAGACGATATTGGAGTTTATAGTACTTGTAGGGGATCCGTTAGTTAGTGGCTATGTTAGAAGGTCCTTGGATATCGTCGGTCAGCGCGCTGAGCTACCATGTAGTTATCTAAGATCTTCGATTTTGAAAGTTTGGAGGGGTATGGATGAGTGAGCGTGTTTTCGTCGATAGTGCATGGAATAGCAAGCCACATGCCTGCTACGATCCTCACGCTGATAAGTTCTTTGAGGCTGAGAGGCTTACGGATCTCGGGAACTATGAAGAGATATATTTGGATTCTCTTTTGTTTCCGGGGATTTGGAGCGAGTTAAGGGAGCTTATTGTTAATGGATGTAGGGTTTATCATTTTACTAGATCTTGGAGGTGGAAGGAGCTTAGGAGGCGTTTCAAGGACGATTTGAGGAAGAGGTTCAAGAATGTTAAGAAGTCTGATTATGGAGACGCATATATCTTGTGGAAGGTCTATCAAGTCGGCATACTCAAAGGAAATGCACATAAGTGGTTTAAGCGAGTTACGGTGATAGATGTTGAGTTAAAGCCGTTCTTGATGTTGGAGAGGATGTATGATCGATGGCTTAGGAGGACTCGCCAATACGCTACTCTAGGAGTGGACGTGGCCGTCGACTTAGAGTTATTCGAGGATAGGGTTGAGGATTTGCGTAGAATTATAGTTGCTAAGGCGAGGGAGGTTTGGCCGAGGTTCATGGAGGTCGCAGCCAAGCTCGGTCTCGATGAGGATGATCTGGGAGGTCTTACGGGTCTCGCCGGAACGATAACTTATCTTGGATGGCCGTTGATGAAGCCCTCTATACATAAAGCCGTCCACTATTTCGGATTATACAGACCTTCTAGGGAGGATAGATTGAAGTTTATGTAGAGGGTTGGTAAGAAGTTTCAGAGACGTTATAGCGGGTCTGCGAGAAGGTATCTAAACATGCTGGCCACAGCTATGCTTGTTAAGAAGAGGAGGTACCTGCCAAGAGCGAGGAACGAGGTGGAGATCCTAAGGAAACTAATAAATACTCTGAAAGAATTGGAATCCGCCGGATCTAGGCGGGGCGAAAGCCGCACAACGCCTCGCTTTAATACTTTTATGCCCCGGCGGGCTCTCAGAGTCCGATCCGGGACCTAGGTTTCCTTTGGCGAGGCTGTGTGGCCGCCAACCCGCTTAGACTTTTACTTCTTTTTCTTTGAGCTCATTATTGTTTGGGTATAGGCGTAAGAAAACGCCTTGTCGCTGATGGAAGCAATTTTTAAACACTGCTTCTTATAAAAGTATTCCTTAGGATGCTGATCCTCGCCGAGAGGCCTTGGAGGGGGGTGGAAGCCGTCTCAAGGCTTGAAGAATGGATTAAGGGGATATTCTTGGAAGCCGGAGGGAGATCTCTCAAACTCTCCCAGGGTGAGGGTGGGTGGATAACGGTTGAGGCCGATGATGAGCGGCTCCTCTCCTCCATCCTGAGGCTTAACGCGAGATTCGACCCAATATCAAGTATGAGCCAACCCCACACCGCGAAGGTCGTGAAGATCGGGCGGGGAAGAGTCTCCTATGAATATCCACTTCCAGACGGCTCAACCATGAGGAAGACCTTTCATTCTAGAGATTGGGCTGTCCAGCTCGGCTATGAGGGAGATGATTTTGAGGGGTTTCTGGAGGCGTTGGGAGTGGTTGAGGGGGTGTCTATAAGCACCTCATTAAACATGCCTTCATCGATCCAGATGAGAATGTTTCTGGACGAAGTTCTCAGGGGATTGGATAGGATCCTCTTGATAGACCTCACTCCCCAAGAGGTTGAGAAAATCCTCGAATCAGGCTTCAAGGGATTCACAGCACTCTATGAGACGATAACCCCCCTAATCCATATTGTATATCTCAAACTCGGGGCAAGCCTCGATAAGGCTTCTAAAAGGTTGGAAGCATTAATACACGGCATAGCTCCGGGGGCTTCCTACAGGCCATTAAGTTGGAGAAGACTTTCGATGATAGATTGGAGTGAGATCCAATTTGAGATGTAGGTGGAAGACCTTCGTCGGGGAGGCCGTGATGAAGGTTTGTCGAAGATCATCGTCTCCCCAACTGCCTATATAATCTATCCTCAGCCTCAGCCAGCCTGCTACTAGTCATGATCTTCCATAATCTCTGAAGCACTATGCGGCCGAATGCTTGGTCTAGAGACCATTCCCTCGCGAACTCTCCACTCCAGATCTGGGCGGCCTCCTCCCTCACAATCTCTTTAACCATGTTGTAGAATTTCCGTGCTCTAGTGAATTGACCATATTGGCTCGTCCTTGAGTGGAGTTTCATCTGCTCGAATAAGCCCAACTCAGCCATCGCCTTCGCGACCTCGGCCAACTCTCCAGAGGCATAAAGCTCTAGGATGGCGGCCTCCGGCGACACCCCATACTCCTCAGTAACCACATCGAAGTAAGCTTGCATCGCTGCGATCAATAGCGGCGCCCATGAATGCTCGGTGAGTAGATCGAGTAATGTCTCTTCCTCGAAGGAGGACTTCACCGCGATCCCTCCAGGTAGGCCTATCGCACCTATTCCCTTAGCTATGGCCTTGGCGTAATCCCAAGCCTTTCCAGAAGAGTCTTGTTCGACGCCTATTAAGACCGGATAACCCCTTCCCTGCCTATGTAGATTCAATATTCCCTTGCCGATCATCCTCGGAGCGACTAGGATTACGTCGGTGTTTGGCTGAGGCTTTATGAATCCGTACATGATGTTGTATCCGCTCGCGAAGTCGAGTACAAAATGCTCTTTTTTCTTAATTTCTGGCTCGATCTTCTTATGGTATACGTCGGGGGCAACCTCATCGGGAACTAGGAGTAATGCTACCTGAGATCTCCTAATGGCCTCATCTATCTCATAGACCTTGAAGCCATCCTTTAACGCCAGATCCCAATACTCGTCTCTACGGTTCCCTATGATGACATCTACCCCATTCTCCCTTAAGATATGCGCTTGAGCCTGCCCCTGATTTCCATAACCAATCACACTCACAACCTTATCCTTCAAGGGAGTGAGATCTGCATCGAAGATAATTTTCTCACTCATGTAGAAAGAGTGAAACATGATGTTATAATAGCATTTTCCAAGAATTCTCAAGATCTCAATATGATGTTGATGTGGTGGGCCGGGTGGGACTTGAACCCTATCGGCCAGCTTAGACTGGCTCACGACCTCCGCCGCGTGAGGGCGGCGTCATACCGCTAGACCACCGGCCCATAATTAGATTCTCTCTGAGGGATAATTAATGTTTATCTTCCATTCTAGCTCTCTTGTCAGCTTCTTAAAGCCTCTTCCATAAGGTATACGAGGTTATTCTTCATCCGCCTTCCCTCAGTTAGCTTGCGATCACTCTCTCATCCTCTCTGGTTTGAGATACTCAGCTAATAAACTTCGAGGATATATTAATCCTCATCTTCCGTATAAGTGGTTAAGCATTCGCTCCCTCAACGTTGATAACCTCGCAATCTTGAACACTCCTTCATGGTTTCGATAGATCCTCTGACTACTGGATGTCACATCTGGTATAATCACCTTCATACTTCTTTATCTCGACTCCGAAATGCTTCTCTCGTATGTTCTCCCAGATCTCTTACTCTTGATTTTACTCCCACGTTCTATCTCGTCGGAATATAATGTGTGGACAGAGTTCAATGGCTGGGCACCAGATCCTAGGTGGCGAACTGGCGTAGGAAGATAAAACCTATTAAGGTCTGTTGGCACAAGGATTCCCTGATCGACGAATCCATCTAGCCGCATAAGTTCACCTTCACCCAGGTCTCAAACCCTTTTATCTAGATAAGCCCTAAGTTCGCTGGGGGTCTAGGCGGGGCGAAAGCCGCACAACGCCTCGCTTTGGATAATTATCGCCTCGGCGGCTTTCAGAGCTTGAGCCGAGGCTTCGAAATCTTTTGGCGAGGCTGTGTGGCCGTTAGACTGCTCCTCCTCTTTTTCCCTTAAATTTCATTTCTTTTTGTTGCTTAATTCACATTTCGCTATCTCTTGATCTCCCTCTTCTTCCACCTCAGATTATAGCTATGGCATTTTCTACACTTAACGGCTGTGGGAGCGTTCCTGGCCCCACACTCTCTACAGATCTTATAGTAGAGCCTTCGACGCTGAGCTATCTGGAGGAGAGTCGGATCCCTTATCGGCATCTAGGTTTAGGTTATCTTAGCCTCCAATATATACTCTCCGCGCCTCGACCTCACACTCAGCGCAGATTTTGTCGGAGTTCTTGGAAACATATTTATGTAAGAGTTTTATGAACTCTTATTAGCCCACGGAGTGTGTTAAGCGATGGCTGAGAAGGAGATTCCGACCGTATTGGTTGGTAAGAAGCCCCTGATGAACTATGTCTTCGCCTGTCTAACAACTCTCCAGGGAGGTGCAAACCAGCTACTGATCAAGGCTAGAGGCAGGGCGATAAGCAGGGCCGTCGACGTGGTTCAAGTCCTTCAACGCAGATTCTACAAGGATCTTAAGGTTGAGGACATAAAGCTTGGAACTGAGGAGATGACTGGGCCGAATAATCAGCCCGTTAGCGTCAGCACGATCGAGATCCTGCTCAAACGCTAAAACCCGATAAAAACCATCGACGTAAGCGGGCGTCTAACTCCCGTGGGTTCATCCCGGGGCTAGAGGTGAGTACGTGGAGTTCCCATTATGCACCTTCGACCTAAAGACGGGCATATTCTGCTCAAGGTGCCGAGAGAAGATTAGGCAAGGGCTCTACGATGAATTCGATATAAAGGTCATGAGGCTCTTACTGGAGCTTGAGAAGAGGTTTCCAAGGCTCCAGAAGGCTGGATATGTTAAGGCCGTGGACGGGAAGGAGACCATACTCATAGTCCTCAAGGAGGGGAGCTTAAGAGAGATCAGATTCAAGGATTTAGCGTCTCTTAGGAGAATTCTATCTGAGAGGCTTGGAAAGCATGTCAGGATAGTCGAGGACTCCGGCGATGTCGTGAGGTTCATAGAGGGGGTCATAACCCCGGCGAGGATAGTCGCTGTGAATAAGATCTGGCTACCTGATGGAAGCGAGGAGATGAGGGTGATCCTAGATAGTAGGCGGAATCTGAAGGTGGGCGTCAACTCTTTAATAGAGGTCGTCAAAAAGGTGAAGGGAGTTAAGCTAAGCGTCGACTTCGAGCGAGGGTGGAGGAGGGTTGAGGTCAGGAGGCCGAGAAAGGTTAAGGAGAAGTCATCTATCGGCTGAGATAAGACCGGAGCTCGATGGCCAGAGCGTCAGATTACTGGGCTGGATCCACGAGATAAGGGATCTAGGTGGGATAAAGTTCATCCTCCTAAGAGACATCTCAGGAATATGTCAGGTGACGGTTAAGAAAGATGCCCTTCCAGCCGAGAAGTTGAGAGATTTAGAAGATCTCGGAGCAGAAGACGTGATCTATGTTGAGGGGGTTGTGAAGAGGCAGCCGAAGGCTAGGCTTGGAGTAGAGGTCCTCCTAAGGGATTATAGGATTCTAGCTAGGGCCAAGCGCCCAATACCTTACGATGTAACTGGGAAGGTTCCAGCAAGTATAGATACGAGGCTCGATCACCGGATACTCGACCTCAGAAAGCCTGAGAATAAGGCGATCTTCCTCATAGCCTCAACGGTTCTCCAAGCGGTTAGAGAGTTCTTGACCGATGAGGGATTTGTGGAGGTTAGGACTCCGAGGATCATAGCGACCGCGACCGAGGGTGGGGCGGCGCTCTTCGAGGTAGATTATTTCGGTAGAAAGGCGTTTCTGGCCCAAAGCCCTCAGCTCTATAAGGAGGAGCTCACAACCGTCTTCGAGAAGGTCTTCGAGATAGGAGCGTTCTTTAGGGCTGAGGAGTCGCATACGAGGAGGCATGTAAGCGAGTTCACGTCGATAGACATCGAGGCGGCCTTCATGGACCTATACGATGTGATGGAGGTCTTGGAGAAGCTCATAGCCCATGTCCATAGAAGGGTCTTGGAGGAGAGGCAGAAGGAGCTTGAGATACTCGGTGTCAGGTTAGATGTCCCGAAGACCCCGTTTAACCGCTACACCTATGATGAGCTTGTTAGGGAGTTGAAGGAGATGGGGGTTGAGATCGAGTGGGGGGAGGACTTCGGAACCCCTCATCTCAGACTCTTGGGTGAGAGACATAAGGGATATTATTTCATAACCCATTTCCCAACGGAGTCAAAGCCCTTCTATATCCAGCCATGTGAGGATGATCCAAGATTATCCGAGTCATTCGACCTAATGCATGATTGGCTTGAACTCGCCTCGGGTGGAACCAGGATCTCTGATAGATCCCTTCTAGAAAAGAGGCTTAGGGAGCAGGGCTTAAACCCTGAATCATTCAAGGAGCATCTAAAGATCTATGATTATGGGATGCCGATCCACGCTGGGTGGGGGCTTGGATTTGAGAGGCTCTTAATGGTCTTAACTGGGAGAAGTAACATCAGGGAGGTGATCCTCTTCCCGAGAGATAAGTTTAGGCTGATCCCTTAATCCCTCCGCCTAACTAGGACGTAGACCAAGTCCTTAATCCAAGGCTTATCGAGCGGCATAATCATCCAATTTGACATAAGCTTCCTAACAATCTTGGAGAGTTTGGCCGAGTACTTCAACCCCTTTAGGATCGTTACTATCGAGATCCTCCTCGACACCCTCTCAAGCTCCCTTAACGAGCCCTCGATCCTCAAGAGATGGGCCACGGTTATCAGAGCGGTCAAGTCGAATACTCTATCTCTGAAGGGGAGGTGATGGGCGTCCGCTAAGATCAGATCGGAGCCGGGATCTCGACTCTTCCTCGCCTCCACAATTCTATCCTCCAAGATGTCTAAGCCTATGTAGAGTCCATCGAATCCAAGTCCGCGGAGATACTCTCTAAGTAATCCGATCCCACAGCCCACATCTAAGATCAGATCAACATCTCCCAAATCTATCATGGAATTCCTGAAGATCAGATCATATTTTTGTAGCTGCTCCTCTCCATAAAGCTCCCTATATCCCTCAGCTGGAACATCATAGCCTAATACCCGGCCTACCTTCGCCACAATAGATAAGTAACTTAGCCCAGCTATAACTGTGATCAGGAAATGTCTAAAAGCTGGAGCATCACATAATTATCTGCCGGCGATGAGGATTTTGCCGAGTTCGGATGAGTGAAGTGATCGGGCCCTCACCGAGCCGGCTTCGCCTCGAATTCTTTAATCTCTCCGCTGATCGAGTCTATCTTGGCCGAGATTAGGTAGCCCTTCTTTGAGAATCCCTTCTTTAGGATCGTCTTGAGCCTCACTACCCAGATGTCTCCATCTTTATGTTGTTCAAGCCTTATCGAGTCAACCCAGTAGTCCTCAACCCTCCCATCCAATCTCCTCTCAGCCTCCCCTAAGATGAGTTTCTCCACATCCTCCCAAGATGAGACGGCCGCTTCAATCATACGCTTAGATCAAGATTCTCGGTAAATATAAGGTTCTTTCACTCGGTTCTAAGGGCTTCAACCGGATCCATCCTCGCCGCCTTTAAAGCAGGATAGAGGCCTGAGACCAGACCCACTATTATCGCGAAGATGAAGCTCGTTCCGAGTAGTTCGGGCGTTATCACAGGCGAATACGATAGTTCAAGCCCCCTCTCAATCGACATGGATGGGTTTTCGATTTGGAGCATTCTGGCAAAGACTCCTCCCATAGCTAGTGACGAAACAACTCC
>Ga0190366_1000338_pt1 | contig 10931 bp, 2 predicted proteins | sample 487218910_MG_FD_169990 | JGI IMG/M metagenome (GOLD analysis project Ga0190366, IMG submission 169990) | Hydrothermal vent microbial mat bacterial communities from Southern Trench, Guaymas Basin, Mexico - 4872-18-9-10_MG | ecosystem: Environmental > Aquatic > Marine > Hydrothermal vents >...
TTTCTAATCTTTCTTTGAGGCCCTCAAATATCTCCATGACCTTGGGTATTATCTTGGGAGGCACAATCGATCTTATCAGTACTTTAACATCGGATAGTTTCCTACGCTCACTTACTGTTGATTTGCTTGCTCTTCCTTGGCCCGTTAGTGATACACTGACATGTTTTATTCTAGAGTATACTTCTATAAACAATGTAACGGATAGGCCCTCAATAGCCCCCTTATACAGTAAATAGCGTAGTTCTACAATCTCGTCCCATGGCTCCGCAAATCTTACCCTCTTTATGTCGCTATCATATAGCATCGAGAATCCGAGAGCCTCCAATGTTTTCTTGAGTGTTTTAACTACCGGAACCATATCCACCATTGATAATGGTATCTCTTTCTGAATGGGCTCCCTTAGCTGGATCTCTATTGGTATTCTCTCCTCCATAGTTAGACGGATCTCTGTCCTAGTGCCAGGCAGCGGATACCCCAGTACATTTTGTGGGACATAGTAGCGTGCCTTGAAGCTTATCGGGTATCCCATGGGGGTGAAATAGACCAAACCATAGCTTATTCTTCTGAGCACTCGAGAAATGACTCCAGTTATTATATCTGGGGGGTATACAAAACTTCCTTGGACCCTTATCTTTATTCCCTTCTCTTCTGAGCTCATCACTTTTGATATTACGCTTTGGCGAATACCTATGGCGAATGATACCTCTTGATTTATGTTAAGGCTTCCTCCCGTGATCTCTATTTTGCCCTCTCCAGGCTTTATATCTACCCTACCCTTAATGTTGAGGGGAATAATAACATCTTCTATTCCGAAGCTGGCTTCGGGGAATATCAATTCTATCTTGTCGATATTTATGGTCGACTGGAATAGTGTGCCTAGAGTCTCATTCTTAATGCTGACAACAAGAATTACATAGTCAGACACCTTACCAAAGCTCTCCTTAATGTTGGTTATAGTTTCAATAAACTGAGTAGGCGATAGCATAAGTTGTCTAGCAAGCACATCTATACGTTGCAGTTGCGACTGTAATCCATATTTGAAAGCCTCTTCAGTTAGGTCCAAAATCAACCAACTTATGGAAAGCACATCGGTCCTCAAGAATTCCTCTATGTTTATGTTCCTTATTATTATCTCCTCATGCTTCTTTAAGTATTCCTTAAGCTTATCGAGGTCAAGAGTGTATGGGAATTCAAAAATCACCTTATTTTCCTTGAGTATATCAGTAACCTTCTTATTTACTATTAGCTTGAACACACCCTTAGATATCTGCTTTACTCCCTCCGTTATACCGCTCTCATCGAGCTTTATAAATTCTGGTACAGGAATGGCAAGGTAACCAAACATTGTCTTAGGAGGGAGCTCACCCTCCTCCATCTTCATTGCAGTGATCCATATAGGCTCTGGTGGATATGTTATGTCCTTCCTAGGGATAATCCTAAGTAATATCTTGCCATCAAGAGACATCTCAGATTCTCCTATACCTGATTTCGTAATTTTGAGATCTAGAACATTCTTTATTAACACATCCGTAGGTCTATACGGATACTCATAATAGAACATACCATAGCCATTACCAATCCACTCAAAATACTCTTTAGGCCTCGATGGAACCGATGGTCTTGCAGGAAGCCTCCGAGCCTTAGGTATCCCTGGTTTCAGCTCGATTGGCTTTTCCTCTTCTTCCTCTTCTCCCTCCTCTTCCTCCTCTTCTAGTAATTCTAGTCCTAGCTTGCTACCAGCCATAAACAACACACCCCCTTCAAACAAAATGAGTCATTATTTTTGTAGAAGAAATATTAGTAATATTGGGTTAATATATAAAAAACTAAAATAATACGGGGTATGCTATTTTCCGAATACTTCCTCGAATTCCTTCTCGATCTCCGTTTTCGCTTCCTCTTCTTCGACTATCTCCACTGTAGGACTAACACCTAGTCTATTTGCCAGCCAAATCTTTGCATCTTCTATTTCTTCTGCCAGACCACTCCAAGATACAAATAATGGGCCATATAACTTTTCTAGTTCCTCATGGAGCTTAGCCAGTTGTTTGATTAGTCTAGGATACTCCTTCTTCACGAATACCCATGCTATTGAGGACTCGCCCCTATTAATGAATATGGGTACCTCCCCAGAGAGTACTAATCGCTTAAGCTCCTTGCCAGAGATCTCACCAGTCATCGTGTGTATTCCCATCAATCCAGAGCTTATGAGACTAGTATCGTATTTTGTCTGGAAGTCCTCTGGGACAACAAACATTGGGACTCCTCCAACATCCGAAAGGCCAAAGGCAACTATATCTCTCCTCCAGTTCCTGAATAGTCCGTAGGAATAGGACTTATAGAATGCTATCGCGACCAATATCACTAATAGGAAATACCAATCAGGTGTAAGTGGGAACAATATATCTAGCTTATCGGGTATCTTGTCATTATCCGTATCCTTGTCCGTTGGGTCAGTATTCTTGACCTTATATTCCGTATAGTCAGATAGTCCATCACCATCAGTATCAGTATTGTTGATCAAAGTACCAATCATATATTCTTCCCCATCCAATAAACCATCACCATCAGTATCGTCATTGTTGGGATCACCACCAATCCTTATCTCATCTCCATCCCCCAAGCCATCATCATCAGTGTCTTTATCCGTAGGATCTGTATGATACATAAAGGCCTCCGAATAGTCATCAAGACCGTCACCATCTGTATCGGGAGACGTCGGATCCATCTTCCTAAGACCAATACCACTAATATTGATGCCAGAAACCTCATCCCCATCCGTTATATTGTCGCCATCTGTATCATTATAAGTGGCGTTGGTTCCATAAATAACGATCTCCTCATAATCACTCAACCCATCACCATCAGTGTCATCATAAATGGCACTTGTTTCATAAGTAATTATCTCCTCATAGTCGCTTAGCCCATCACCATCAGTATCGTCCACTGTTGGGTCTGTATAATATACCATCACTTCATCACAGTCACCCAGTCCATCACCATCGGTATCTGCTGAGCTAGCATTAGTTTTACGGATACCAATACCAGGGACATCAACACCATAGATCTCTTGGCCATCAGTAAGACCGTCATTATCAGTATCAACATCAGTAGCATTAGTATTATACACAACACACTCCTTATAATCATCAACACCATCATCATCAGTATCGCGGTCTGTCGGAAGTGTTTGATATATTACTATCTCATCATAATCAGAGAGCCCATCACCATCAGTATCGTCCACTGTTGGGTCTGTATAATATATCATAGCCTCCTCATAGTCTCCCAAGTTATCGCCGTCGGTATCACCCCTGTGGGGGTCTGTATGGCGCATTCCTATACCCGTAACGTTTATACCATGTACTTCTACCCCATCTAGAAGCCCATCGTTATCCGTGTCATTACATGTAGCATTGGTTATATATACTACAACCTCATCCCAATCATTAAGACAATCGTTATCTGTATCAATCGATTTGGGGTCTGTAGATAGTATGTGTATTTCCTCATGATCTCCTAATCCATCTCCATCCGTATCCCACGAGGTAGGATCCGTAAGGAATACCTTGCATTCATCGTAGTCATTTATCCCATCGTAATCTGTATCGTTCTCTGTAGGATCTGGATACCTTATCCCCACACCACTGATGTTTATGCCTGTATATTCCTCATAATCCGTAAGACCATCATTATCTGTGTCGGCATCACAAAGATCTGTGCCTAGATAATCCTCGACCATGTCGCTGAGCCCATCTAAATCAGTATCTGTTTTTCGCGGATCCGACCCATATAAATATTCCATATAGTCACTTAGCCCATCTCCATCAGTATCATATTTTGTTAGGCTCGAGTTAGTCATATAAGCAACTATTGATCCATTAAAATATGTCACATTTACTTCCCATCCAACAACTTCATCATAGTCTATTAGCGAATCATCGTCAGTATCTGGATCGAGAGGATTTGATAGATATATCTTAGCTTCTTCACTATCACTGAGCATATCATCATCGGTGTCTGAATCGAGAGGATCTGTCTTGACTATTCCAATCCGACTTATATTAACACCTGTTACTTCCTCATAATCAGAAAGACCATCGCTATCAGTATCATTATCTAAGGGATCTGTACCTAGCTCATTATACTCCTCGCCGTCTAATAAACCATCGCCATCAGTATCATTATCTAAGGGATCCGTATAACTTATCGCAGCCTCATCATAATCCGTTAATTTATCATCATCAGAGTCTTTTTCTGTAGGGTCTGAATACTTCTTTCCGGGAAGACCCGGAATGCTCATACCATTAACCTCATCGTAGTCACTTAATCCATCACCATCAGTATCTGGGTCGTTTGGATCTGTAGTTACCCACCCAACACCAGGGACATAAGTTCCATTTACCTCTTCAAAATCTGAAAGGTTATCGCCATCCGTATCAGAGCTATTGGGATCAGTATCATAGATAAGGATTTCATCATAGTCTGTTAGATTGTCGCCGTCCGTATCAGGATCATTAGGATCTGTGAAATACGTCGCTACTTCCTTATAATCTATTAATCCATCACTATCAGAATCCTTATTTAATGGATCTGTATTATATACCATGACTTCTTCGTAATCGGAAAGTCCATCGCCATCGGTGTCATCTCTTTTTGGATCTGTACCAATGTTATTAACCTCCTCTCCGTCAATTAAACCATCATCATCTGTATCATTATTTAATGGGTCCGTCTTTGTGACATATATTTCTTTATAGTCCGACAATCCATCGTTATCCGTATCTTCACTGGTTGGATCGGTACCATAAACATTCACCTCAACACCATCTGTTATTTTGTCGTCGTCTGTATCATTGTCCAATGGATCAGTCCCAAGATTCGCCTCTTCCCCATCAAGTAAACCATCGTCATCAAAGTCGGGATTGTGCGGATCAGTACCATATATAAGTACTTCTGCAGAATCGTTCAGAAGATCATCATCAGTGTCGCTGTCCCATGGATCAGTCTTATAGTTCAAAACCTCCGCTCCATCCGATAGGCCATCAGAATCGCTATCTGTGACATGCGGATCTGTTCTGGATGAGTATACCTCGTCCACATCTGACAATCCATCGCTATCTGTGTCATTGCTTAGTGGGTTAAGCTCTCTTATTTCCTCCTCACCATCTGTAAAACCATCACTATCAGTATCATTTAGAGTAGCATTGGGATATACAATATAAATATTGGATGACTGATTGATATAGTATCTTGTTCCATTATAGATTTCTACATAATCACTTAGGCCATCAGCATCCGTATCAACTTTTGTTGGGTCTGTTGGATATCCCTGCCTTCCATCAACAACATAGTCTCCAGTTACTTCTTCATAGTCACCTATTCCATCATCATCTGTATCTACATCTAGTGGATCTGTCTGATACTTATTTTTCACACCGCCATATTGAGGATATGTTTCATTAGGCTTTACTTCTATCTCAAACTTATCATCCAGATCGTCGCCATCAGTGTCGTCGTCTTTAGGATCTGTCCCATATATCAGAATTTCTGCACCATCATTGATGCCGTCCGAGTCCCAATCTGGATCGGAGCTATTTAGGCCATACACAGTTTCCTCTTCCCAAGACCCAAGTCCATCCTGATCGTCATCTATGTATACAATCTGAATATAGTAGTATGCGATACCACTCACCTTACTGGTATACATCAGTGTCATGTCAAAGTCGCTATTCGAGTCCGCACGGTAATCGCAGATAGACTGATTATTACGTGATATATATACGGGGTTAGTAAATATCGTCATGTTTCCCTTTTCGTAGTACACGAAGATTATGTGTGCAATTTTGGCAATGCCTTCCCCAGACTCAATAAGCAATAAGTTTGTAAGGTTATCCCAGTAGTAGTTGTCCACGACTATTAGCCTGAATGGGTTGTTGAGGGGATAGTATTGATCATAGAATATAATTTCAGGAACCTGTATATAGTCCATTGAAGTATAGTTCACTGTAAGGATTATCAGTAGCTGCTCGAAATCTGAGTAGGATATAAAGTAAAACCAGCAGAAATTCTCAACATTAAACCATGATACTTGGGGATATTTTAGTTCTGGTTTATATCCTAAGTAACTTTCAAGCCCAACATCAGAAACAATGCCGCCTATATCCATGATCCTATTTCCTAGATTGCCGTAGATTTTCAATAGTGCTCCTATCTTTTCTTGCTCGTATACATCTTCAAAGATCATGGCTACTAGTACATCCAGATCCGGCGGCGGTAAATAGATTATGTTACCTATAACCTCTGGATTCCACCTGTACCACAAATCCGTCGAATACTTGTCCTCCCCCTCCACAAAGACCAATGTGTAGCGGAGACCCCCTGAGGAATAATAGGCAACACCATAGATCAAACCAAACAGATTCCCTACAGAGGTCATTGATAGTCCAGTTAAAAAGCCATCGAATGGGGACTCAAGTATTCTCTCTTCCCATGATGGAGAAGATATGTTAACTATTTTTGCCAGGTATACCGTTGTGTTCTTTATTATGGAGCTTAGGATCGAGTTGTAGTAGAAATGTACGATGTCATACGCCAATATCATAGTACCATTTTCTAAGAATACTGTATCGAGGAAACTTATCTTCGGGGGGGCAAAGTCGCTACTCGTGATGTTGTCCCATTTTAGCCATATGGTATGATTAAACACTACTTTGACTTCGCTCGGGGTTGCATTCCATCCATCTATCTGTGCGGTATAGTTAATCCTTATTATTGTGAAGGTCAGGTTTCTATAGAACACGCCAGATACATTCTCATCGCTGATGCTTAAAACCGTTAAGTAGTATATAAACCTTTCTCCAGGATAGTTTTCTATATCGTATAGGGTTATCCTTGTTAATTTTATGCCATATAGGAGATCCGTTATGTTATGTGGATTTCTACCTATCCAATACCAATCAGTTAGATTTTCAGCTGTGATGTTCTCAGACATCGCATGTAACTTTGGGGATGGCCTTACATGTCGAACTCTCGTGATAGTATTTCCACCACTAAAAATCTCTGGTGTTGTGGAGGAAGCATCGCAATGATTCTCTGCGTAATATAGATTCGTATGGAAAACATATACGATTTGAGCGAGGAAAAGGATGAGAAGCAAGAGAGGAGTGGGATTTCTTACCATAGCAAAAACCCATAGTAGCTATCATAATAATACTAATTTCGGCAAATATAAAACAATCAATTGACCATCAGTATATTTAAAAGAAGACTCCTATTACGTCTATGGATGTATAATAAAAGAATAAGAGACGGAATAGATGGGGCCATGCAACATATAAAATTACAGGGCTCTTCTTCTGCTTACCCAGATCACTACCGCGATTATTATTAGCGATAGTATTATAATAAACGGCATTATTACTTCGACAATATTAGGGCTAGTCTCTAGTGTGTGCTCTGTTGTTTGTGTAGGCTGCTCCACACTGATATAAAGCCTGATACTATCCGAATTACCAACAATATCAACCGCCTTTATGGTTATGTTATATTGGCCAGTTTTAGAGAATTTTATCTGGATACTATCATAGTTTTCTGTTGTGTTTACATATAGTGATCCATTTACATATATTTCCACATAGCTAACCCCAAGGTTGTCTGTAATGTCGAGTTCTAGTGTAATAATCATTGTGTTTGTTGTGGATCCATTTGTAGGAGATATGACCTCTATAGATGGTGGTTGTGTATCGACAATGATGAATATCAGGCTTGAGTTTTTGTTTCCTGCTTTATCTATCGCCTCTACTTCTATCATATGCGTACCATCGCTAAGCCCGCTTATTGTACAATATGTCGTTGTTTTTGTATATCTTAATGATCCATCAACATATATGTCGAAGTGATCCATATTTTCATCATATGCCTCCCAAGCCACATATACTTCGCTTGAACCTATATACGAATAGTTTGCTGGTTGCGTGATCGATACATATGGTTTCGTTGTATCTACTATAACAACCAGATGATACACATATTCGTTGCCACTAATATCCACAGCCTTCACATATATATGATGCTCGCCTTCTCCAAGGTAAGGAGTCGTATAGTTATTGCTTAGCCCAATAGGATTCCATGCCGACGAATCAATCTTTATTTCGATATGGTCAACACCATCATTATCGCTATATGTCCAATATATCGTTACTTGGTTCTTGTTTATGTATGAATTATTTTCGGGCTCCTCAACCACTACTGTGGGGGGTATTGTGTCATATTCTAAGTCATATGGTTCAAGATAAACACCAGATATGTTTGGATCGCAATAATAGTAGAACTGCTTTATTAGTCCAGATGAATTATATACCTCAATCCTCATCACATATATGCTTTTAGACGGAACTGAGATACTTACATTAATCGCATCAGACGAAGAAGCGCCACTGATTGCAAAGCTTGATGTTTGGCCCAATAAGCTTTCCTCTTCCCCATCGTACCCATGCACCTTAAGATAGACATTATTTGTAGTATCTGTATCCAAGTCTATCATTATCGATAAATTGACGCCATAGGCCCCATCTCCATCATGATCCGTGCCATAGAATTCCATATCGAAGAACCAGATATCTACATTGTTCCCCGCAACCTTAGCGGTAAATTCGTCCCATTGATGATGCTCAGAGCTTAGGAGATATTCATAATTAAGAATTATTACTTCAGGAAAGTATGCAGATATTCCATAGGCATTTGGATGTAGGCTTAGATGCTCATATGATATTATAGAAATATTGAGGAATCTTATGGTTTCGTTAATTAATGTGATCAATTCGCTGTCACTAACGCTACTCCTTAGGAGTATGAGGAAATGTTTAAGGTCTTTTTGCCATTCGTAATAGAAAGTTTCAGCATTACTAATGGCGTAAGAAATAGCAGCCTGGTACGTAGTATAGTACCTTAATAGATAGCCCACCAACCTATTGATCCTGGCATACGTATCCATAATGAAGGAGGACACATTTATCGCGGCCATTGTAGCATTTTCTTCTATGCCACTATAATATCCAATGTAATAATCCACGATCTTTTCTGCCAATGCGTCGGGCCCTATCGTCGGATTTGTTGTCAGATATTGGAGTATAGAGTCATATGGCCACCCATCCCCCGGCTCATACTCCTGCGAGGCAACAAAATACCTAGAATAATCCTTACAATAGTATAGCGCCTCGATTGTAGACATTAGACATGCATCAAAACCAATAACATCAATTATTACTCCTAGATCCTCATATATCCACTGCAGTGCACTTCTAATCTCATATAGAGCGAGATTATCGCCACCATTATCCTCATCCCAACATGCCCCAAAGAGGCCCCCTCCGTGATCCCAGAGAACTAGGGCATATTTATTAGCTGGATAGTTCTGTATCGAATAATTAATAAAGCTATATAGGGTATTTGGGTCACCCATGTTTACTTCTCCCCAATCATCATCAGCATTGTATGCATATGGTTCCTCTCCCATATCGACATAGAATATCTTGGCTGTTGCCCAGTTACCATAGCTAGTATCGTCATAAGGATCGCTGGCATTGGACCAACGGTCAAATAGTACAACAATAGCTACTTCGCTTGTCGATCCAATCTGCGACATCTCTAAGAAATCATCAATAGCTGCGCTTTCTAAATTATTATCACCATCCATATACACCATAAATGTCCATTCCCTGTGAGCCCTATGAGAATGGAGTACATCACTATTAAAATCCCCAACAAGACGTTTGCAAGGCCTATTCGAAGAATTATTCATTATTTTACTGCTATGGCTCACAGATCCCATTAATAGAAGTAACGCAAATATTAATATGAGATGCTTACGCATTCGGAACACCTAGAAATTTAAATACACAATAAATATTTAAAAGAAATACTATGCCTCTGTTGAATCAACCATGGACTCTCCCTTCGATCGAGATCTTACATGACTAATCATCCTCTTAACATAGGGTATTGATATCACCATCATCGCTCCTAAGCCTATACCTATGAGCAACCATACATAGCCAGGAAGTCGAAACTCTGATTTTTTGTACCAAGGATTTGTAACATTTATGCCGACACAAACAGTTTTTGAAGCAAAATCCTTTGCGTATACATAGACGACATTTTTCTCGCTCTTAAGAAGATCGGAGGATATTTCTGCATAATATACTATTGTTGCTCCAGGATGCATGGAGTGGCTCTTAGGGATCATTGGAATTTTTTGGCCTTCCACATCTACATATACTTTGGAGACCCATAAATCATCCCAGACATATGCGTACAGGCATATATAGTCCCCAGAGATTGAGATTTCTTCTGGCGCCATAACACTAATCCTTGGCGAGTATCTATCAATGTATACGCAACACTCATAAGTGGTGTTCTTATGCACAACATCATAAGCCACTATTTTGACTGTCATATTAAAAACATCTTCGGATATGTTGGGCACAATTTCGAGATCGACCTCCCCGCTGGGACCCTCAATAACTCCCCACTCCGAGTACACCGCCACGCCAGACTGCCCAAAGTAGGTTATGTTCCATTCCAATGTATCTATTTTTTCATCATCTGTTGCATTAATCGAGAAGATAACATCATCTCCTCCGGTGATATATTTATCTAGAACATCAATATGGTTTATCCCGCTCTCGTTTATTACCATTTGCGGGGGCTCGTCATCAAATCCCACCTTGAGCTCCCCAAAGACCAACCCATTATATGCAGTAGTGCAGAGAACATGGCCAATACTGCTGGATGGTCTATGTACGACACCCCACCCCAAGAAAAGAAAGTCTACAGATTCAACAAAAATTTTATGTGTTGAAACGCCCATAGCCTCTTCTTTTATCGAATATAGAGCTGCCCTATTTCCATATTCGTCTACAACTACTATA
>Ga0190366_1000340_pt1 | contig 10894 bp, 9 predicted proteins | sample 487218910_MG_FD_169990 | JGI IMG/M metagenome (GOLD analysis project Ga0190366, IMG submission 169990) | Hydrothermal vent microbial mat bacterial communities from Southern Trench, Guaymas Basin, Mexico - 4872-18-9-10_MG | ecosystem: Environmental > Aquatic > Marine > Hydrothermal vents >...
AAATATATGGTGGTGCAGCAGGCTTTTACGACTTCGGCCCTCTTGGTATAATGCTTAAGAGTAATATAATGGAGTTATGGAGAAGAATGTTTATACATGATCAGAGGGGCCTTGTCATCGAAATAGAAACTCCTATAATAACTCCAAGAATAGTGTTAAAAGCCAGCGGCCATGAGGACAATTTTACAGATCCTATTACAGAATGTAGGAAATGTGGTAGACTATATAGAGTAGATCATTTACTTGAAGAAACTATAGGTGTTAAAGCTGAAGGGCTATCCATGGAGCAACTATGGAAGATCATTAAAGAGAATAATGTACGTTGCCCAGAGGACGGCGGTGAACTAACTCCTCCAAAGCCGGCTTTACTATTATTTAAGACAGAAATAGGACCGTATAAGGGATCACAAGCATATATAAGGCCTGAAACTGCGCAGGGCATATTTGTATCTTTTAAGAACACAATATCTGTTGTCCGAGATAGGCTTCCAATAGGTATCGCACAGATTGGTAAGGTAGGTAGGAATGAGATTTCGCCAAGACAAGGCCTTATAAGGCTTAGGGAGTTCACTATTATGGAGATAGAGTTTTTCTTTGATCCTCTGAAGGCCTGGGATGAGGCTAGTAAGTATCTTACAGAGGATCTCCTCAATGAGGAATTGAATATACTATCTGCTGAAATGAAGGAGAAGGGTGTAGAGGAACATGTTACTGCTACGTTAAAGGAATTCCTCGATCAAGGCATGATAGTTAACCCGTGGCTTGGATACTGGATGGCTATAGGAAATAGATTTCTCAAGAGAATAGGTATACCCCCTGATAAGATTAGATTTGAAGAGAAACTACCACATGAGAGAGCGCATTATGCACAACAAACATTTGACCAGGAAGTATATACTAAGAGATTTGGATGGGTTGAAGTAGCTGGATTTGCTTATAGAACAGATTATGATCTTAGCCAGCACATAAAATATTCTAAGGCAGACTTGACAATGTTCAGAAAATACGAGAAACCTCTTGAGAAAAGAGTTGTAAGAGCAATACCTAATATTCCTAGGTTAAAAGAGGCGTATGGTAGGAAAGTAGGAGAAATTCTTAAAGCTTTAAATAAACTATCTAATGAAGGGATCATTGAAAAACTTGAAAGAGATGGATACATACGTATAGGTGAATATAAGTTAGATAAACAATACTTTACCATTAAGGAGGAAAAGATAAAAATTTTTGGGGAAAAATTTGTACCGCACGTCGTAGAACCTTCTTATGGACTTGAAAGACTATTCTATGTTGTCCTAGAATTTTCATTCCATCATTTAGCTGATGGTAGAAATGTTTTAAAAATCCCCGTAGAACTTGCTCCATACAAAGTTGCTGTATTTCCCTTGGTAACAGGCTCTAGTAGTGAACACAAGAGGATAAAGGAACTTGCCATAAAGATCTATAATGCCCTTGTTGATGCAGGTGTTAAGGTATTATATGATGAGTCAGGAAGTATTGGTAGAAGATATGTTAGAGCAGATGAAATGGGTATACCATACGCTATAACGGTTGATTACCAGTCTATAGAAGATCATACAGTAACCATCAGGTTTAGAGACACTCGGGAACAAGAAAGAGTGCATTTAAAGGAATTATATGAAAGGATTATGGAATTATTGGGTAAAAAGGTTGATTGGAAGATCATTTTAAGAAAATATGATCTCTAAAATACTATCTGAAACGATCTTTAAGTAACTATTTTTAAGCCTCTATACGAATATCTGACTGGATAAAGGATATGGTCTCTAACATATAGCTGGTGAATATATTATGTCTGAAAAACAGAATGTTTCGAAAGCAAGTAAGAAGATAGAAGATAAACCCACACCTAAGAAGAAGATTGATGTAGCAAAGCTATTATCAATAATACCGCCTGCATCAGAGCTTAAACGTAAAGAAATCAAGTTAAAGGAAAAGAGGATTAGAGTCCGGTATGATGAATCATTACCACCAAATACCATTAGATTATCCAAACAGTTGGCCCAGCTCTTGGGAATCAATGAAGGCGATCTAGTAGAGATCGTTGTTGCAGGGAGACATAAATTTATATACAACGCATTAGTTATTGATGAAGGCAACGTTAATGAAGTACACTGTAATCCTGAGGAATTGAAGGAGAGAGGTGTAGCTGACAACAGTATTGCTACTATTAGAAAGCATGTGAGTAGGAGGTAGTATAAAACAGATGCATACACCCCTGGATCTTCTTGCCCATCTTAAGAAAGGAATAGATCGTTCTGAGGAAATAATTGATCTTACTAAAATTATTCTAAATGAAGTAAGAGCTCATGGTTCATCAGGAAAAATAGATCTACTTTTTAGAAAGGTCCTAAGACTATATAATAATTTGTACAATGTGAGAAGCGTGTTTTCTACAAAAATGCTGGATCAAGTAGATGAATATACTAAGAACTATATAATCACATATATAAGGTATTTGTCATTAGTAAGTTTTCCCTATGAAATTGATTTATTGAATGAAATAAATAGCAGAATTAATAAAGATGATATTGATGGTGTAAGGAGAATAAGTAAGGCTATAGCGCTAATGAATGAGTTAAGAACCGTATTTGAAAAGATCGAAAATTATTGATACATACACTTTTCTATATTAATTATGTTGCCAAATACGTATCTGGCTTTGACATCAGTGATTTCTATATTTGCTAAACATACATCATCTTTAAGGTCTAATGTAGTCTTTCTAATGAATATAACGGGACCGTGATCTACGGGGTATCCATATAATTTATCATCTTCTTTTATAATATAGGCTTTGACCTTTTTACCAAGGAAATATTTTCTTTTAGCCAATAAATTATATTTATTAACTAGCCTCTTATACTTTTCAATAATACTCTTATACTTACCGATCTCGGGTTTAAAATACTCAAATGCAGTCATAGGTAATGGTACAAATTTATAGAGTGTAATTTTCTCAACTCCACTATCGTAAAGTTTCTTTAAAGCCTTAATTGTTTTCTTGTAAATTTTATAATTCATAAATGGTAAACCATAGATTAAATAAATGTATGGTCTAAGACCATTTTCTCTTAAAATTTTGATTGCATGTAATGCTTCTTTTAATCCTACGGGTTTACCAATGATTGTTTCATTATACTTCCTAGAGACAGTTTCTAAACCTATATGTATAGTTGAACCATGTAGGTATTTACCAAGTATAGAAGAAACGTTCTCATCAATAAGGCAAGCTTTTACATTTTCAATGAAGATCCTAGTCTCGCCACTATAGATCTCAGGTATTTCATGTAATCTTGATAATAAATTTTCTAGTGCATTATAATTTGGTTTAGGATTGCATGGATCAGTTAGTGGATACGGTTTAACAAGATCCTCACGACCATAGTCAAGGAAATCTGGAGCACTAAGTACTATTCGTTTAGCACCGTATCTGACTAAGTCTTTTATTTCATTGATTATAGACTTTATAGAACGTGATCTTGGAGGTCCGAAGTGAAATGGTACACTACAAAAACCGCACCCTGGAGGTATATGTTTTGGACACCAAAGCTTATTAATTAAACTATTTGATCTGCAATTCATACATTTAATGCAATTCCTTCTATAACCTATATTGATTAATGGCCTATAGAAATTGCTACATCCTCTTACAACTTCTACATAGAAACGATACATCCAAGTTCTTTTATAGACTTTGTTTACTTGAGTATATGGCTTAATTTTATCGAATAGATCTTTACTAGTATATTCTGGATAACCAGTAAATAATATCTTCTTATTAATCTTAATAGCTAGACCAGTTATTTCAGTTAATTTATCAAGATCTTGCTGGATAAGGTATTTCTTATATTCTGTGAATAACTTAATTAACTGATTTTCTCCTTCTCCAACTACAACTATATCGCCACCCATATATTCTAGTATATCGTAAAATTCAAAGCTAATAGGTCCACCAATGATCTTGAGTTGTCCACTTCCATATGTATTTGCTAGTTTAATAACATTCTTTAATGCCCCACGATCACTACTCATAGCAGATAAGAGAATTACATCATAGTTTTCTAGTATGGAGGGATCACTAGATAGATCTTCATAGGTGAGTAGATCGGCTTTTTCTCCCAATTGGTTAATTAGTCCAGTTACAAGCCTCGGACCTATACCAACCACGTCATAACTTGTATATCTCTTTCCCATAGCTCGTGCAAGGAGATCTACTACTAGGGCCTTCAACAATAATCACTCCCATAACATCTAGTTTAAATAGGTGTATTAACCCTTATAATCTCCTATCTAGAGTTGAATGGAGTATAGGGGATATAGATGACCGAGTACTGGGGAAGAAGTGAGTCTATAGCTGAGATGCATTTATTCGAAGCTTTATCAAGCCTAGCAAACCTTGATAAGAATGCATTAGCTGATCTAAGGAACTTTATCGATAATCTTGACAAGGTCGGCGTTGAAAAAATAAAAAGCCTCTATATGAAGCTTAGGAATGATAAACAACAAGTTGAAGACATAAAAGCTTTAGTAATGGAATACCTTGTAAGACTTGGTGAAGGCCTTAATATGAAGGACCTGTATGCATCTATAGCTTTGGGGCTTGACAGGATCGTACAGCTTATAGATGGCGCTTCTTACAGACTTTACATGTATATAGCTAATGGATATTCATTAAATGACGACCTATATGATGATCTAAAGAATTTCATAGAAACACTGATTCAGGAATATAATTCATTCTATCAAGGACTTGATAAGCTTAGAGTAGATCCTAAGAGAACGATTAAGGAGATGGAGCATGTTATAAAGCTTGAAGAAGATCTAGATAGATTATATAGATCATATGAATTAAAAATGTTTAAGAAATTAGCAGATAATGTACCGGCTTTAATGCTTCTTAAGGATGCCATAGACTTCGTTGAATCTATAGCTGATGTAATTAAGGAATCTGCTGAAACACTTAGATACCTAGCACTTCATAGGGCAATGCTTGCATGAATGGGGATACGTTGATAGAGAAGAGAATTTGTAAAGGCACTCTACTCTTTAATAGAGTTGTTGTTCTCGATATAGAGTGCAGTAATAAGATTTATTGGAATGGTTATTATGGTACATTTTTCGGAGTTGCAAAGCCAAAGGAAAAACCAATTAATGCGCCACTGGAGCTATCATTGCTTGAAGCACTATATTTACTAGAAAATAATATGATCGAGATATATGCTGGCGATGAAAGGGTTTCCCCAGAAATACTAAGAAGGCATTGTTTAAAAATAATACCAAGATTTAGAGAGCTATACATAGTATATAAGGATCTTAGAGACAAGGGATACGTTGTAAGGAGAGGACTCAAATTCGGATGTGATTATCTAGTCTATGAATATGGACCCGGAATAGATCATGCGCCATACGGTGTACAAGTTCTTAAGATTAATGAAGAGTTTGACCCCATAGATCTTGTTAGAATGGGTAGATTATTACATTCGGTTAGGAAGAAGCTTGTCATTGCATTAACAGATGGCATTAAACATGTTGATTACATTATTCTTAGATGGTGGAGACCATAACTCTACAATACAAAATAATAACCCCTTTAAATATATATTGGGCATTGAATAATATGGTTATTAGTGCAAGGAACATGACTGGAAGATCTATATGGCGATCAGTTCTAATATAGGTGGTATGGTTTGAAAAATGATCGCTTCCGAAGAAGAAATGATCGAGAAGGATATAGGCATCATAGGGAGAGGAGAGATAAACCATTTAGAAGAGCAGGTCCAAGGTTTCAAAGACCTGCGTATAGGGGTAAGCCTCAAGCCAGACCTACTCCAATAGGTGATAAGTGTAATCCCTTGTGCTCTTTATTCTACTGTACTCAAAGAGCACTTGTAATTTCAAATAAGCCTTATCGTGGAAAATATATCAAGGCAGCATTCTGCCGGTTAACTGGCTCAGAATGTACTGGTGCAGAGTGTAGATACGCTTCTTGCCGTATAAATGCATTATTGCCGGATGGACGATGTGCTAAGGCATTAGAAAAAAGACAACATATAAGAAGCGATGAAGAGTTATTTAAAGAGATGCAGTCTATTGAGGATATCGATGAAGAGAGTTTTCTCTAGGGGGTTCTTGCCACCTCCTATAAATACTATGCCTTATACCTAGTACATCAAGTATTTTACCTACAATAAAATCTATAAGATCCTCTATGGTTTTTGGTCTAATATAAAAACCGGGTGATGCAGGCATTATTATGACCCCATTTCTTGAAAGTTTTACCAAATTCTCAAGATCTATGGTTGATAACGGTGTCTCTCTAATAACTAGTATTATTTTTCCACCTAGCCGCATGATATTGTATAGAGCTCTTTCAAGTAATCTATGTTGAAGGCCATTAGCAAGATTAGCTACTACATTCATACTACATGGTACAACAACTGCTGAGTATCCTATAGTACTGCTAGAGCTGGCTAAATGCGATTCCCAGTCATTATCACTATATAGTCCATTAATACATTTTTTATTAAGAAGTTCTTTTACAAGATCTATATTTAATTCGTACTTAGCAACTTTAATAGCATTGTTCGTATATATTATATAGATACTTGTAATCTCATCTAGAGACTTAAGTTTACATAGTATATCAATTAATTTAAGGGTATAAACTATTCCACTGGCTCCGCTAATACCTAGAACGATCTTCTTGCTCAAATTAGTTACACCACAATCAATACTCAGCCCTGCGCGGGCTCATCACAGATCAGCCCTTTCGAGCATCAGCATCTACTTATTTTGTCTTATCTCCCAGCTTTATATAGGGTTCTACAATATTTATTCATGTGGGAAAATATGTCTGAGAAAATAGATCTTGAGAGAATACCTACTGGTGTTGAAGGAATAGATAAGATTATAGGCGGGGGTATTCCTAGGGGATTTGTTATAGCAGTTGTTGGCGAACCTGGTACAGGTAAAACAATATTCTGTATACACTTTATAGCAAAAGGATTGGAAATAGGCGAGCCAGGCATCTATGTTACTACTGAGGAATCTAGGCAAAGTGTTATTAGACAGGCTAAGATGTTTGGATTTAACTTTAAGAGGCATGTTGATGAAGGTAGGCTTGTAATAATTGATGCATTAATGGGTGAGCGAGGGGACCCATGGTCTCTATCTAGACTTGATGTGGAGGAACTCGTTAGTAAGATTATTGAAGCTAAGAAATACCTAGGCTACGGACATACAAGAGTAGTAGTTGATTCTATGAGTGCTTTCTGGCTCGATAAACCTGCCATGGCCCGTAAATATAGTTACTATGTTAAGAGGGTATTGACTAAATGGGATATGACTGTATTGCTTGTAAGCCAATACGCTGTAACAACAAGTCTAGGCTTTGGATTCGGAGTAGAACACGTTGCTGACGGGATCATTAGATTTAGAAAGAGAATTGTAGGGGGAAGATTAAAGAGATTTATAATAATAGAAAAAATGAGGCAAACACCTCATGATACAAGAGTCTATGAAATAGACGTAGTTAATAGAAAGGGAATGGTTGTATTAGGGCCATACAAATTAACGAGAGAGGAGGTTTCATATCCAACTAGTCTACTAAGAAAAATACTTTCTGCCGAGATTAAGAAAGAACTTGAGTTTACAAATATAGGGGATACTAATGAAGAGAACTAAACAAGGTAATTCCGCCTCATATATGAATCCAACTTTATCCCTGGCATATAGTCTGTTGGTATATTAAATAGTTGCTCCAATACTATACAAGCAATGTTACGGGCTTCTTCCATAACGTATTTGCTTTTAACTCTAAGTATATGAGCCATATCCTCCCAGCTACGTCCTTGCAAAGCCTTACCAATTAGTATATATTCTTGTGCTCGTGTAAGCCTAGGTCTTTTATCACGAGGCATTAGCCAATAAATTTTAGCGATCAACGACATGAGGTCTGCTGCAGCTTCAAAAGTCATTGGGCCTTGGCAATAAATCCATAGTCTATCAACTTGTATCGGTGTAAATAAGTTCCTCGGATCATTATCTATGGATATAACAGGTTCTCCTTGTTCAAGCATAAGTCTAGCAACCTCTATTTCTAGATCATCATAGTTTATAGCTAGGCTATTCAATAGTTTATTCTTAAACTCCCTAACAGCTACTTTAATGATCTCTTTAACTCTATCACTTAATGGATGTATGACTAAAACAGTATACTCGCCACTAACGGGATTTCTGTCCGGCGATATATGGATTGTGTAGAAACTCGATTTTACCCAAAATCTAAGCAGTTGTTCATTAACTCCAAAACCAGCACCAACCCAGTCAAGCCCTCTTTCCCTAGCTTCTTTCAATACTTGCGAGAGAGCCCATGTACCAATACCTTTTCCCTGTACTTCCGGATGCGTAGCTATACGTACAATTCTCCATCCCCTAGTGTCTGCAAACTCTATAATTCTCTGATGCTTTAGGAAACGATCAGGTATTATGTTGCCAGGTATTTTTCCACCCTTTAATAATTCAATAGCTCTTTCTCTCTCAATAGGGCCTTCAATAGCTATCTGTAAAGCACATACAATCTTACCAGTAGGCAACTTAACAGCTCTAACGATGTGATGCGGAGCATCAGCTATCATACCAAGATCATCTGGCTCATTCCTATAATGAGCTAGTACGTATATACCAAATAATTGTCTAAGTTCATTTTCTCCCTCCAGGCTAAATAGGTAGCTCGGATCATATGCTATGTACTCAAATTGCTTCTCTTCAATATATTTAAGATCATTTTGTTCAAGATCCGCAGGCTCGGCATCTAGTAATAATGTATCAAACTGCCATCTTTCTATAGGATCTTTATCAGAGTATCTAATTGGTTCAGTCATTTCATACTGATAGAGAACAGTCTTTGGATCACTCTTAACCTTACTCATAAATCTTACAGAGAAACCTCTACCAGCACCCTCATATCCATGAATTGTTGTAGAGAACACTAGTCGATCATAGGCTTCCCAAATGCGATACAGCATAGGTACACTAATACCAGCTGCTTCATCAACAATGACTATGTCTCCACGGAGTCTAGGAATATTTATAGGCTCCCAATACTCTATGGAGAATCTATCTCCACGGAGCTCTATGGTATAGCCCTCTCTGCGAAATTCCCTATACTTAAGACCATGTTTGTCGAGTGTCTGTTTAGCAAGCATCATTAGAGACTGTACATTTGAGGGCGAGGGGGCTGTTACTAAAACTCTAACCCTAGGCTTGATCTTGCTAAGCAATAATATTAGTCCAACAGCGCCAATACCAACAGCACACGATTTCCCTCTACCACGATCAGCGGTTACGATTATTACTCTTTTCTTACCCTTTTTAGGCTTCTCATAAAGAATTTCAAGAAGCTTTATAACCTTTACCTGGTCCTGTGTAAGTGCTTGTTCATAAATGGATCTTGGGAATAATGATTCGCTTGGATATTCGATCTTCTTCCTATTCTCTATGTACTCAGTTAATAAACTAAAGTTCTTTAAAATCCTCTGATTATCAGCATCATAGATAGCTATGTTGTCATGTTCTAAGAGCTTTCTTTTAACCCATTTAATAAATACATGTCTTGGATTAGGAAACTGTGGTACTGTGAGGTTACGTTTGAAAATGGTCATAAAATTGTCCCATTCATCCCATTTAGGAGTTAATAATACTATTAAACCACCGCCACGTACGATGCCTATGAGTCTACCGAGATCGTTTGGTTTTAAATCCTTTGTTAAATCCATTATTAATATATCAAATGTTGACCCAAGGAATCTTTCACTAATTTCATAAACAGCATACTTGATCCTTGTATTCTTAGCCTTATCCTCTATTATTGTCTCAAAAACCTTTTTCATATGAACTGCTTCAGGAAATTCATCATGGAAAACATATAGTCCTTGAAGAATATTAGTCTCTCTCTTAAGATCCCTAGTATGTTTACGGTAGCTTCTCTCATAATATAGTATGGCCCTAGCCAACAACTTACCCATAAACTCTGGATCACTACCCGATATTACAATAAGTGCTCTGAAACGATTACGTATGAGATAAGGTATGTTCCTACCTAGTCTACGAAGTATCCTAATAAATGATTGAGGGGATTGCTCGGACATAAAAAATCCCTTAATTAACCAATGTATGTAGTTCCAATATAGGTTTTCTTAAGCTCGCGGCCAAGCCTCTCATAACGTTCAATAACGTCCCTCGTAAGACTTGGAGGCACTTTCTTTAAAGCCTCTAGGAAGTGTTTCATCCTTATAGGCCTTACCTTAAATTCTTCTCTTAAAGCAATCATAGCTGCCTCGCGGCATACAGCAGCTATATCAGCGCCTGTATAACCTTCTGTTTTCCTGGCAAGTTCCTTGAGATCAACGTCTTCTGCTAATGGCATATTACGTGTATGGACCTTGAATATCTCCAGTCTAGCTTTCTCATCAGGTGGTGGTACATAGATCAATCTATCAAATCTACCTGGCCTAAGTAGTGCTGGATCTATTATATCTGGCCTGTTAGTAGCAGCTATAACGACAACATTACGTAGAGGCTCTATGCCATCCATTTCAGTTAATAACTGGTTAACAATACGGTCAGTGACGCCGCTAGTATCATGTCTATATCCACGGGCTGGGGCTATAGCGTCTAGTTCATCAAAGAATATTATTGCTGGAGCAACCTGTCTAGCTCTTCTAAAGATTTGCCGAATGGCTTTTTCGCTTTCACCAACCCATTTGCTTAGGATTTCTGGTCCGCGTATGGCTATGAAGTTTGATCCGCTTTCAGTAGCAACTGCTTTAGCAAGTAATGTCTTACCAGTACCAGGTGGGCCATAGAGTAATAT
>Ga0190366_1000343_pt1 | contig 10862 bp, 13 predicted proteins | sample 487218910_MG_FD_169990 | JGI IMG/M metagenome (GOLD analysis project Ga0190366, IMG submission 169990) | Hydrothermal vent microbial mat bacterial communities from Southern Trench, Guaymas Basin, Mexico - 4872-18-9-10_MG | ecosystem: Environmental > Aquatic > Marine > Hydrothermal vents >...
GGTATCTAGGGGTTCTGCTAGGATTGGGCTACGCTGTGGATAGGGAGAAGGTGGTTTCGATGCTCAGGGCGGTGTATAAGTATAACTTTAAAAAGTGGGAAGGTTTGCTTAATGCAACGTATCCCGGCAAGCCCAGGCCTGCGTTAAAGGGCGATATGAGATACTTTAACGAAGTTGAGATACCTTACGCGGTTGGAGGTCAGATGGATACTCCGTGGACTGGTATCGAGATACCAGTCGCTGTGCACATGATCTGGGAGGGAATGATTGAAGAGGGGTTGAGGATACTCAGAGCAGTTCATGAGAGATACGCTAGTTGGGGGCTCTACTGGAACCACATAGAGTGTGACGGCCACTACTTTAGAGTTTTATGCTCGCTTCTAATACCCAATGCTCTAGCCGGGGCTAGGTATATAGGCACAGCCAAGAAGTTAGAGATAAGCCCTAGGGTTAGCAGAAGTAGCTTTAAAGGACCCGTGCTGGCGCCGGGCGCGGTGCTCTCCTGTGAACAGGAGGAAAATGAGGGAGAACTCATGGTCAGGTTGAGAGTTAGGTTGGGCCGCTTGGCTGTCAACGAGCTAGAGCTCTTCGCTTCAAAACCCGTATTCAAGATTTCCGTAAAACTTAACGAAAAGGAGAGACGATGCAGCTACAATCAAGATGGCTCCAAGCTTAAAGTGTTACTCGATAGCTTAGAGTTGGAGGAGGGCGATGAACTTCTGCTTAAAGCTGTCTATGAGTAATTTGGAAACTGGGATTAGCTAGAACTTAGCAACTACCTCCCAGTTGACTATAACACTATCTTTAAGGCATGTCTAAGGGTTAGCTAGGCCTTGGCCCGGGAAGAAGGCGGCGTACTGTTCCCTATGTCCGCGCGCCTTGTCGTAGAATATCCATATTCTCAGGGCTTTGACGCCTTTGACCATGCTTAGCTTGCCGCATATATCCCCATTTTACCATTTTCTGACTACTAGTACTGTCTTCAGCGCCCTTAACAACATCTATATACTCTCCATAATATATAGCCCCGTTAACTCGGTTAGCAATCACAAGACGATTTACTCCGATAATGCCATTGGACATTTCAATAATGACATTAATCAAATTTTAAACCTATACTTATTTTGCAGTATATTTGAAAATTCTTCGATGGTTAAGGGCAGTCTTTCACATTTCCCAAATATTTTCTTGTAGAGCCTTACGGCAAAGGGAGGCGTTAATCCAACCCTAGAGAGCAGAGCTTCGTTTGTTAAGATATCGTATTTGTCTCCCTTACCTATAGTAGCGCCGTCGTCCATAACGTATACTCTATCAGCGATTCGCGCCACAAATTCTATATTATGAGAAGTTACAACAATAGCCCTCTCCTTGCTGCGTAATTCTTTTATCAATTCTTCCAATTCATTTATCGCTTTTATACTCAAGTTTGCAGTGGGTTCATCGAATAAAATAATTTCAGGCTCATACACTAGAATAGAAGCTATAGCCACTTTCTTCTTCTCGCCTATACTCAACCTATAGGGGGCTCTATCAAGCAAGTGGTTTACGCCTAACCGTTTAGCTATTTCATTAACCCTCACCTTAATCTCGTCCTCGCCTAGGTCGAGCTGTCTTAAAGCAAAAGCTATTTCATCATAAACAGTTGGATTGAAAAGCTGATCGTCGGGTTCTTGAAATACTAAACCAAGCTTTTTACGCACCTCGGGCAGTTGCTCCGTTAAAGGCTTACCATTTAGAAGGACCTCCCCCTTTTCAGGCTCTAACAGACCGGTAGCGACGAGGAGAAGCGTTGTTTTACCGCATCCGTTTGCACCTATTATCGATACAACCTCGCCCTTGCTGACAGCTAGCTCGACTCCTCTGAGAGCTTTAATTCCACCAGGGTAGCTGTACCAAGCATTGCGCACCTCTAATAATGGCTTCACAGTTTCACCGTTAAAGCGGTCAGCGCTATTAATACGGCGGAAAGTAACAGAAGTAAATCGTAAAAACTTAATTTAAAAGGTTCGCTATGTTTTTTGACTATATTGTCGGAAAAGCTTCTAGCTTTTAAAGCCGCGTTGAGTCTTAACCCTCTCTCATAACCCCTTACCAGAAGATCGCCGATAATGCTGACATTGCCAAACCAGATAGTCTTATAGCTTGACTCGCCTAACATTCTAGCTTCTCTAGCCGCTATCATCCTACAGGTATCTCTGAGGAACATCGGAGTGTACTTTATCAAGAAACCAGTCATAAATACTAGCTCTTCGGGTAAGCCGATGCCCCGTAAGCCTTTTAAAAGCTTTAACCATCCTAGGTGGGCTATAATTACTATGAAGATAGAGGTGGCCGCGGTAGCTCTTAAAATTAGGAAAACGGCATCTTCCCAATTTCTATTTGAAATTTCCACTCCGCCAATCTGAGCTATTAATAGGGGGGATGAAACGGAAACTGCAATGAATAGGATAAATAATACTGGTTTAGCCCACCGTCTAAAATTTATTCTTAACAAAATACAAAGTACAAAACTAAAAAATATAATCATGAGCGGTACAGTGAAACCCGCGCTGAAGGAAGCTATAAAAGTGAGAACAATTGCCGAGAAAATTGCAATTGAGGGATTTAAAAAAACTTTAGGGTTTTCATAGTTTAAAATTTCAAATATCTCGGCTACCTCTTCTAGGAATATCGTCGTTAGCTTTTTCCGCGGCATTTACTTACTACCCATTATTTTGGATAATCCGATGCCTAGTCCGAGAACGGCGAATACTCCTATAAAACCTGCGATTATATATCCTATAGTATCGGGCAGTCCTGGAACCGTGTAGTCGAAGAACGGCGTCCAGTTGATATCCTCTGATATATCTTCAAGCCCTAAAGCTTCGGCTGCTAAATCCAAGGGCTCATGATAGCCGACCATATCCGCTAGTATAACGCCGAAAATTGGGCTAATAATTACCAAGGCGAAAGTTACTATAAGGGCTTTCTTTGATATCATCAACTACCACCTCATTTTATCAGGTGAGGAGCTCTCTTCTGAATATACGCGATGACTCCCGCTGTGATTATACCCTCAATTACTCCCAGCAGGGCATGCCACCCGCCCATCACGGACACTGTGACCGGTAGTTCGTAGATGAACTGGCTAGAAACTCCTAACTCGATTCCACAAACTATCCCCGCCAAGGTTATTCCTAGCCATCCTCCCAGGAAGGCTCCGAGGAGCTTGTACTTTTCGGGAAATATCTTATAGAATATGTATCCCACGAGGACGTCGACTATAGCCATGTTAAACACGTTTGCTCCTAGCGCCGTTATACCGCCATCGTGGAACACTAGACATTGGACGAAGAGAACGAGGAATAACGCTATATACCCTAACCAAGGTCCAAGAATTATCCCTGCCAATGCTCCTCCTACGAAATGTAGGCTCGTCCCCCCTGGTATCGGCCAGTTAAGCATTTGAGCTGCAAAGATGCCAGCGGCTAGGACAGATGCCAAAATCATTTGATCTTGGAGTTTTTCCTTTTTAACCTTGTAGAATGCGTAGCAACAGAACGCTATCATGATAATGTATGTAATTGCTGAAACTACAGGGTCTAGAAAACCATCTGGAATATGCATGCTGACCCCATGTTTAGGAGGAAAAGAGGTTATATTTAAGTATTACCTTTTCATACAAAGGTAATACTTAATTTGAGGAGGAGGCGTCGCCCCGGAAAAATATGAATATTCTGTTTAGAATTACTGAAAATTCTCGTGTTAGAAATAGTTTAAACGCTATACCTATGAGCGATATTTAAACGATGAGAGAGGCTACTTCAGTTTAGTAACGCGCTACGTTAATAGCGCCATTATAAAGTCTGCTATTTTAGGCGCGGCTCTGATGCCTATATAGACGAAAGCCGTTATTACGACAAGTTCTATCCCGAGCTTTAGATCAAGCTCGCCTAGCAGTACTGCCGCTCCTAAGTCGAAGACGGCGGCCACAACTACAGCGGCGGCAACGCCCCAACAGTTTAACACGTAGAGTAGAATTAGGAAGAATGGTATCCCCAGTAGACACCCGATAACTATAACTGCTACGGGGTTTATTTTAGAAAGCTTTGCCTGGCTAGCTATCATAGCAGTCATTCTGGGGCAGGTGACGTAGAGGGCGAAAGCCAGAGATGCTACAAGAAGAGGGATAAAATTCTTCACGACACCTCACCGTCATGTGTAGAAGTCCAGTACTTAAATATCTAGTGGTTATGGAACTCGCTAGATTCTTTACGGTAGTACGCTATTCTAGAACTTCGCTTAAGTACTAGAAGTAGAGGCCCTATGTCGCCTGTCTCTTCTTCCGGGAAGAAGATTCTTAACGGAGCTTTGACGCATCTCAGCACCATTGCTCCATCGGTAAAACCATAGGAGACCCACTTGCCATTGGACCATACGAGCCGGCTATTCCAACCAGCGTATCCTAGCTTAGCAACAGAGAGTATGACTTCCAGATCCTCCTTGCTAAGGCCTGTTATGATGCCGTTTTCAGAAAGCCATTCTAGCTCTGTTTTCAAAGCATTTTTGACTTCCTCCTCGCTTATATCGTAAGCAGGGACGAACCGGGATCTGGTAGATTCCTGGAATTTCACGAATAAGCACTTATCTACGAGTTTTTCGCCTAAGCCGATAGCCTTGAAAGCGTTTCTAAACTCTTCTAAGATTTCGCTGCTCAACTCGTCTAGGTTAGCGACTCTAAGCGAGAGATAGGCTTCGCCTCCTCTACCCTTTCCCTCTATAGACAACTTTGCTTCGTCCAGCTTCTTCGTCATAATAAATCCCATGTAGTTGTCCTCTGAAATCCTCTTTACCCAAACAGTCCAACCGAGTTTCCGCGCCTCTTCAACTTTGAGCTCGGAAATATCGAATTTCTCGCTAGCATATTCAATGCTACAGGTATGCACGGTAGTGGTGTTTACCTCCTGTTTTAGAGGTACCTGTATCCTCACCGCGATGTACTTTTCCTGCTCCGGCGGCTTTCTGGCCAAAGCATCCTTAATCATGTGCGTCTTTAAGAGCTTCTTAAGCTCGGGTAGCCCTATCTTGTCTAGAAGGCTACCGGCTTCGGACTTTATCTTCGAAGCAAGTTCGTCGTCCACCTCCTCGACCCCCCTAATTAATAAGCCGAGTTTTACAGTATACTCCCCACAGCTCTCGAGCTCGGCTACGCCCAGGAACACTTTCACCTCTGCGCCGTCTATCATCTTAGTGAAAATAAAGACTATACCTCTGCCCTTTGGAGCTGAGGGCGTCTCTACATCCCAACCGAGCTCGTTCTTAACTTTCTCGATATTGTCGCTTACCTGTTCAGGAGTAAGGTTTAATCCTTTCACGCTAACCACGGTCATAGGCTCATCGCTTGGAGCACGCACGTTGGCGTACTTTAATCCTTGCTCCGATACTACCACGATAAGTCTATCGTCGTAGTGGCTCTTGTACGCATAAGCCGAGTAAGCGCTGAAGTGGTCCACGCTAGAAACACCTTTCATTCCCGCTAGTTTAGTTAAATCGTACTTTACCCCCGGCTTATTTAGCACAACTTCTATTGCGTAAGGATCCGCCGGGCTAAAACACGCTGACGCCGTGAACTCTGATAAGATAAAAGCCATCGCGAATATTATCGTTATTATTTTACTCCTAACTCTCCTCTTTAAACGGAATCTTTTCATATCTTCACCGATAATATAGGTGCGTAATTCTATGAAATATCTAAGCATCTGAACAAAATGTTCAAAAAAATCGAATGGTATAATTAGCAAGGCTAAAGTCGATGCGAAGAGCTCGACTAGGCTAGCTTAACATTAAAATACCTTTGTCGAGAGAATTAGAATGTAAGAAATAATCGTTTATAATAGAGAATTGATTATTTTTCTTCTATTGCCTTTAAATATGTCGGGAATATTATTTAAAAAGATATGATTTATTACATATAAGATTAGGAAAATATAAATAATTGCTAGATGCATTATTTTATGAGGAGAAGACATTAGAATTTATTCTCATACATAAGCCGTTAGGGCCTCTCCCCCAGAAATGTTAAAGACTGCTCTCGAGTTTGTAAAGAAGCTTATCGCCGAATCGTCAAAAAATGCGAGGAATGGGCTTTGACGTCGACGTTATCCCAGCTGAAAGGTAGAGGTAGCTATTCCAAAATGGGAGAAAGGTCTAGCCGGAAGACCATAATAATAATCTTTCTTTTTATCCCCTCTAGGATATCCACATAAAATTCGTCCATCCTAGAAGTGTACGAGGTTTTATATAATCTATGTGAAAAATGCATAAGCAGTTTATCTCAAATCTGTTTGTTAAGAAAAGCGACAAAACTCGCTCATTGAACCATAGCGTGTTACCCCTCCATTCTACTTATTAAATTTTTCATAACTTCGTCTAACTCTCCACGAATATCATCTTGCTCTATCAACCCCCATTTCACCGCCGCATCTATTAGTTTTTCACAATAAGACTTATCCGCGCCTAAGTTTTCAGCGAGGAAGACCCGTGGTCCTTTTCCCGGAGCGTAGAGCACGTAAAGTTTCGCTCTCGTCTGCCTATTACGTAAAACTATAAAGCCTTTCTCCACGTTTATCCTTATAATATCCGAGTTCAAAACCTCCGCAACAGCGAGAAATATCTGCGTCAACCTAGCCCTAGACTCCCTAAGCGCCTTACTCACAGCTTGCTTGGATATTCCAAGCTCCTCAGCTATCTCCACCTCCCTCATACGCTTTCCCGAAGCTAGGAGGAGTATTTCCTCCATTCTCGGCGGAAGTTTAAGCATTTGTCATAACCCTCCTCGCAACTAACTCTATAAATTGCCTAGCCTCCTCCTCGCCTACCGCCACGACGGCGTAATACCTCCTCCTAGCGTCTTCTAGGATAATTACGTGACGCCTTAAAACCGTAATGAAAATGAAAAATATGAAAACTAAAACCTGTCCAATCATCAGCGGGAGCAGAGTAGGTATATCACTAGTCAAAGACCTATTGAAGAGCTGGTGATAGTAGCTCCCTATCAGGAAATCTATAACCACGAACACGACGCTCAATACCCAACCCGTGTACTTAGCAAATCTCCTATAGCTCTCTGAAGTCAACATAAAATACACTATCAAGCCCAACCCAACGAATATAGGGATGAGGAAGAAGGTCAAATAGCGTACAGGCGGTAGTGAAGCTTTAATTATTATGTAGAGCAGCGGGTAGGTTATGATGATCGTAAGCGGGATTAACTGCACCTTGAAGTATTTAAAAAGCCTACCCTTCTCTAGGTTGTTCATATCAGCTACTTCTATGACATCAGTTATAGTTATTTTAAATACTGTTCTGGGATAGCCATAGGTAAGAATTATCTTACCGTCAACTACGTCGACGCCTCTGCCAACTGATAATAGAGCCAACAATATACCAGTAAATACTACAGGAAGAGAAATACAGTCGGGAACCTCCCCGTAAGCTTGAAGCAACAACGCGATGGGAAACAACACCATCGCAATAGAGAACAAAACGCCTGGCAAACCTACATAAGACGCTGGCCACAACCTCCAGCTACAACATTTCTCAACCATAGTAAACACCAGTAAACTATATTAAGTTTACTTATATATAAATCTTTTGCTCTTTTAACTAGTGTTGTCGAACAATCACTATTATTGTAATTAGAAAAGCTGAAAAGCTAGATAGCTTCTACAATTTCTGTAGTTTTCTTTCAAGACTCCTACTGAAAGAGAGAAAATAAGAGTTACTAGTCTTAATCGTCTTTCATATTTTGCTATAGCCATATATTAATATATTACTATTACCTCAGATTATCTCGATATGAAAGTCATATCCATTAGGGATGAAACATATGCCAAGCTTAAAAAGGTCAAAAATATCCTTAGAGCGGAGAGTTTTGGAGAAGCTATTGAAAAACTTATAGAAGCTTTCTACGAGAGGCGTAGACATTATTTTCTAGAGTTAATCGAGAGGACTAGATTGCCCGAGGAAGAGGTGAAAAAAGTTGAAAAAGCGATTAAAGAAATCGAGGAAAGAGAATGGTGGTAGACTAGTATTAGATACTTCCTTTCTTATAGAAATGCTGGATAGAGGGCGTAAAGAGCTAGCCGAGCTATCGGCAGAGTATGAAGAAGTGATTATCCCTTGGATAAGCCTCTACGAATATCTCTACGGGCATAAAGTAGGGAGGAGGATAGGCGATGAAGAGCTCCTATCTAGAAAGGAGAAGGTGAAATCCCTAGGCCTAGTAGCTTGGAACAACCAAGAAGTCATTGAGGAGGCTCTCAAACTAGACCTTATGCTGACAGAGAAAGGAGAGAAAATACCCTTCAGCGATCTTCTAGTAGTGGCGTTCGTCAAGGTCTACGATGCAGATCTGGCAACCTTCGATAAAAAACACTTTAAGATCATTAGAGACAGATTGGTTCCATAACATACCTGGTTTAAAAGAAAATCTTCTCTTCCTTCGGAGGAGACTCAAGTCTAATGTTACGGGTAAAAGTTATATTTTAATCATAGTTCCCGAAGAACTTTGGAGTGGTTGTTATGATTACGGGGAGAGAGTAGAGTTTTGTTGTTTTTTAACGCTAAATACTTTTACAAAATACTCAAAATATTAATATTTAGTTTTAACATCTATCTAGACTGTAGACTCTGTTATTGTTGTCGGGAGGGTTAATCCTTGAAAGCCGTAGCTGAAAGAGTTAGTGGGCTACTAGACGTTTACTTGGAGAAATGGCGTAAAGTCTACTATAAGGAGATAGAGCAGGGGCCTTCTAGAGTTGAAGCAGTTAAGGATCCTCCTATTCAGTGTTTTATGGTTTCTGATAGGCCTTTCTTCGCCGAGATAAACTATGAAGACCCATTATATGTGAATATTTTCCGTTCGATAGAATATAGCGCGCTGAAGTATAATCTACCTTCTAAAATAGTGGTTATGAGAATTTCAGGTTACAGGTTAGGCGTAGACTTGGTTAAGGGGGGTTTGATTAAAAGTCTTGATGACGTGCCTATTGTTCTGGCGATGTATAAGATTGGTTTAACTGATATAGTTAAAGAGTCTACGAATTTAATGAGCATAAATATTTACGAGTGTATAAGTTGTTACGGCTTGCCAAACTTAAATAAGACGATGTGTGATTTCGAAGCAGGTGTTCTACAGGGGATCCTTTCCTGCCTCTACGGCAGTAATATAGTTAAAGAAAGGTATTGCTGGGGTTTAGGATTTTCCTTCTGCGGTTTCGACGTGATATTCGAGTGATTTCTATGAAGCCAAACCTCCTGTTATCGCTTTCAAACGCATGTGATGGAGAGTGCGATTTTTGCACGCTTAAGGTGAAATCCGAGAGAGGGTCTTTTATATCCTATGAATCTTTAAAAGCCTTTGCTAAGCTAGCGAAAGATGTAAGGTTTAGAGAAGCAGTTATCCTGTGTCCAAACCCGCTGGATCACCCACACCTACCGTATATCCTGTCGCTCATAGAGAAGTTAGTCGAGAAAGTGTGTCTATTCATCGAGGCAGGATCCCTGTCAAAAGTTAGGAAGAAGAAGATTTTAGCCACCGTAGACGAACTAGTGCTGATAGCCCCCTCCTACGAGAGCCTGGCGGAGGAAGAGTCTAGAATTAAAATGCTTTTATCCCACGGCTTTGAGAAACTGTCGGTTTGGTTAGTTTTTTACGGGCACATAGGCGACGTGGTGAAGCTTTACCAGACGGTGGCGCTGTGTAGGAAGTATGGGTTGAGGCTCCGAGTGGGAGAGCCGCCTTTTACGAGAATTCTCAACGTAGATCCGGGCGAAGCTCTGGCTAAAATGAAGAGAATTGAAATAGGTCTACGTCACGGCACGCTCTACGGCTACTGCGCTACTAAGGCTTTCATAGCCAATTACCCGGTTACGCTATTGTCTAAGCCTATTGACTTGAAGTGTAGGAAGGTATTCATAGATTCTAAAGGTAGAGTGGGCAAGTGTCCAGCGCTCGATGAGATGACGCCAGTCGAAAACATTTCTCCTGATATTCTTAGACGAATAATTTACTCGAAATGCCCCGCCGACCACGTAGTCCTCGACCCGATACCTATCGTAAACGTTTCTCTTAGAGTTAACGGAAGCATTGAAATCCCCTACGACGTACTTATGCTATTAGAGGTCGTGGATCAACTTAAATCCTTCCGAGCGGCGTGTGAAGCCTTGGGCTTTCCCCCTTCAACATACTCCGAGAAAATTAAGAATTTGGAGCGCGAGCTTAAATTCAAGCTATTGTCTTCTAGCAGGGGAGGGAAGAGCAGGGGTAAAACTCTGCTAACGGCGAGGGGGAAGCACCTACTACATCTTTATAAAAATATTACTGAAAAGATAAACAAGCAACTATATGTAGACCATGTCTATTTTACATGATTTCTATATTAGCAACAGATAGGTTACTTTTTTCCGATATTCAATCATTAGAAATCGGAATCGTCTTTATATAATCTTTCTCGAAAACGGAAAATCTAATAGTAATATTTTAAAATATTTTACTGCAGGTGAATTATATCATGGCCACGGCGCCGTCGGAGGAGCTAATAATATTAATCGACCCCGAACGGTGCATGGGTTGTAGATCGTGCTCGATTGCGTGCGCGGTTGAACACTCCGCTACGAAGAGTATCTATACTTCGCCCGCTGAGACTCCGAAGCCGATCCCAAGGATTTTCGTATTACCGGTTGCGATATACAACGTGCCTATGAGGTGTCAACACTGCAAGGATGCTCCATGTATGGCCGTGTGCCCCACGGGGGCTATAAGTAGGAGCGATGAGGGGTTTGTAGTTTTAAACCCTGAGAAGTGCATCGGTTGCCTAATT
>Ga0190366_1000344_pt1 | contig 10858 bp, 8 predicted proteins | sample 487218910_MG_FD_169990 | JGI IMG/M metagenome (GOLD analysis project Ga0190366, IMG submission 169990) | Hydrothermal vent microbial mat bacterial communities from Southern Trench, Guaymas Basin, Mexico - 4872-18-9-10_MG | ecosystem: Environmental > Aquatic > Marine > Hydrothermal vents >...
GAAGTGAAACGCATCATAAATGAGCCTACTGCGGCAGCGATGGCATACGGTCTCGGCAGTGGCTTTGAGGGGACTGTCGCAGTTCTTGACTTCGGCGGAGGCACTTTTGATGTCACAATTATGGACATAGGAGAGGGCGTTTTTGAGGTGCTTTCAACCGCAGGCGATGCTTACTTGGGAGGGAAGGACATAGATGATGCGATTGTGAATTATCTTTTGGAGACTTTCAAGGAGCAGGAAGGAGTTGATTTGTTTGACCCTGCTGCGATGCAGAGATTGAAGGACGAGGCTGAGCGAGCGAAGATAATGCTTTCCTCAACGAGCTCAACGACGATAAATCTGCCTTTCATTGCGGTTGTGAATGGTGAGCCGAAGCATCTTGAGGTTGAGCTCACGAGAGCGAAGCTTGAGGAATTGGCGGAGCCTGTGCTTAAGCGGCTTGAGCCACCCATCAGGCAGGCGTTGAAGGATACGAAGAAAGAACCTGATGACAAGATCATTTTGGTAGGGGTTCACAGGAATCAGATGCAGCACTTCCTCCATGGTTGAATTGAGTAGCGGAGAAAAAATCCTTATTAGCCTTAAGCCACATGAAATATTAATCATGCTTAACCTGCGAACTGCGGTGGGGGCGGAGGGAGCGAGGCTTAGGTTTGTCGCAAGATGATTAATTTTTAGTTTTCACGAGCTAAACTGTCATGTGCTCAGAAACTTTCATTTCCAGGCGACTTCCTTTATCTCTCCACGAACGCGCATGTAAGTGTAATTGCAGGAAGTGCAGCGATAGAGCTCATATCCTTCCGAATCAAAGGAACTCAAAGCGGCTTCAATCATCAAAGCGACGCCTTTGCACCTGGGACAAGATTCACTGAACAAATCAATCGTTACCTCATTCAATTTCACTGTCTCGCCCGACGACTTTTCTTTCCGCTTTTCAGACTTTCCTCTCTTGGACTTCTTTCTGGACATCTATAAACTATCAACATCATAACGATTAAACATCATCATTTCGCATGTTCCGCATCTGGCGGATCCTTCTTCTTATGCGTAGGCTTCAGTAAAAGCCTTGAACCGCATCTTGGGCATATGAGGGCCAAAAAAGGATAAAATACGGTGTGAAAGTTGCAAGAGGGGCTTTCATAAATGCCGATTCTGTATTCAGCGACATGAGAGCAGCCGACAGCGTCTTTTTTGACCTCATCAGGGATTTTCAGCGTTTTAATCCGCCCATAGTAACGATAAGGAGAGAATTGGCGATTTTCGAGCAAACCTGCATGAGATAAGCAATAATAAACCTGCTTAGCCAAATCCTCAAGGTCAAAAATGCTGACTTTTGATTTCCCTGTGACCCGCTTTAGGATCCAACCGAAATTCTCATAAACACGCTTTCCGCTTCCGACGAAGTGTTCGGCGACGAAGACATGGAAATGCGGGTATATTTTGACCTTTTCGCGCCAGTTATCATTCAGAGCGTTTTTCCAAGCTCTACCTTCAGACTTTAAATCCCATATTTCGTTGTCAGCGAGCCGATAAGGGTGGAATATAATGACGGCGTCATTGATTTCGCACCTTCGCAGGATTTTGGCGGCTTTTCTGAAAAGGGCATCTGCGAGAGTCTTGGGATGCAGGTTCTTAACCCTGATTACTTCCCAGGATGGCGGGCTTAGAACGAGATGATGGAGTCGTATATGTTTTCTAGAGAAGCTTTGTTTGTAGCGTCTGAGCGCTTCAAGCTTGGCAACTATGCGAGCGGTGGCTTTTTTGATCCAAACTTTTCCGCATTTAGGGCAAGTAGCCTTTTTGCAGTAAGCGATTTGTTTTCTGGAATAACCGCAATTGGGGCAGAAGAATACGAGCAAACGTTCACCGCAACCTTCTCCTTTCTCGCCTTTAGCGGGAGGTATGAAAGCATTGAAAGCCTTCAATACCTCGTAGAGTTGATAATTCAAGCGTTTTTTCTCATATTCAACACCCACATCCCATAAGGAGAATCGTCTGCGTCGCCCTTTGTAAGAAGCGGAGAAGAGACCTTGATATGAGTCCCGGAATGGGCTGCTAGAGTCCCAGAAGCCATGAGCGAGAATAATAATTTGCGTGTCAGCGTCGCCAAAGCACCACGGTCCAAGCGCCGACCCGGCGGTTGAAAGTGTATCTGAGGAGAAGTCAGATTTTCCATAGAGTGTGAGGAGTGATATGGGTCCTTGAGGAACATAAGCCTGCACTTCGGATGAAACGATATGCTTATATAAGGGATGACCACGAACATACAAACGGGGTTCTGGAGGAGGAAGTGAGGGGGTCATGTCTAAATATCCAGAACCCCGCTATTTAATAAATAACATTCTCACGAGGGGATAGGCGAGCGGATGAATAAAAGGACATGAGGCGACCTAATGAAAAGGCGACTATAAGAAATGAAGAAAAACTTATGATGAAATAATAATTGGAATTAATCTGGTATAAATAAGCTTTGATTAAGGTTACATATGGTAAAGTTATTTTAGGGATGAACTGTAATTGGGATGTCTATTAGTTGTTTATATAAAAGCGAGAATGTAAAATTGAAAGAGACTTGAGGAGCTGATCTTTCTTCATCTCTTTGCATCAATAATTATTGAAAACATAGGTTTACTCTTCTTCACAACTACACCAGATAAAATCGAAACTTCGTCCCTATTATATTCTTTGTGACGCTCCAAAAACACCTCTATAGCACTTCTTTCCGCTTTATAATGTGGCTCGTCCTTTTCCCTCGCATCCTTATAATACTCCGTAAGTTCCTTGGCTTCAGGACTTCTTTCTATCTCCTCAATCAATTCATAATAATCTTTCATTTCATCATAAGCACCTTTGAGGTCACCAGGATGCTCATCCAAATAAATAAGGGAGCTAAGTAAAAGGAAACGAATGGTATCAAATCCCTCGCTCATGTACTTCCCTGTATATTGAACAGCATCAAGCAAGTCCCCCCCATTCTTTGACAATCTATTCGCAAAAGTCCTTATATATTCTTGAATGTCTTCATCAATTACAGCTCGACTTGTTAGCACACCAATATTTGGTGGAACTTTATCGTATTTAAAACGGTAACCAAGGCAATTAAAATTGAACATCCAATACAAATCAGGCTCAAACTTTTCCTTCCACTCCTTTGGACCAAATCTTCCTTCCATCATCACTATTTCTCCCGTTTTGTGATCTGTATCGCCGACACGCAAGCAAATAATAGGCTTCCCTTCTTGTATCAATTTATTTATCAGTTCAAAAAACTCTTCTGGACCGTAACAAACCTCAAACCGAGCTTCTATCTCTTCAGAGAAGGCTTCCCATTCCTTCTTTTTGTTCTCTCTATCTTCATCGGTATACTTTGGATCTGGAGAGGGAGAATAAATAATAATTATGTCTGAAGTGCTGAATTTCATACGTTTCGCTAAATCTATTGATTCAAATATGGCTATGGGTGAGGACCCTTCCGAGGCAAATACAGCTCTATCAGAGTATAACTTACAGAGAATATCATGGCATTCTCTGAATTCGCGAATATCAAATATTATTGTTTTCTCTTCCCCAACAGCTTCATCTATACGCTTAATAAAAGGCAATAATTCTCTGAAATACTCATAATTGCTAAATATCCGATACTCCTCTTCTTCAGGATATGGTTCTGTCAATATCTTATTCCATTTCTTAAAGAATTCTTCTAACTTCGGTGAAATTGAGATGTCACTATGCTTAATTTGAGGCTCTCCCTTTTCATCCATTTCGACCGTGGTTATTCTGAGTTTTGAAGGCTCTGGCATAATGAACCATACGATACGCTTATCTTTTCCTATCTCTGGATATTTCTCAAATGCTTCAACATATTCATAGGCTCTTTCCTCCACAGAATCCTCTTCTAATTGTGGTATAAGTAATCTGTTTGGATTATAAGGGTCTATTGTGAATGGTATTTCTTTTTCTGCTATCTTATCTATCTCCTCTTTTACTTTTCTATCAACAGAATACCGGTAATCGGGCAATAGCTTGCTATCTTCGGGCTTAAAGACCTCATAGTATATATTATCCATGATTTTACCCTTTTCTATGATTCTATCGGTGGATATGGTGATCGGATTAATGGAAATCCTTGTTATGTAGCCTCTGTCTTTTACCTTAAAATCGATATAAATTTCACCGATTTTTCCACGGATTGAGGTTATTTCAACCTTATTCCAACCAGAGAAAATTTCATCTATTCTATTTTTTATTTCTCCTCCGTCAAACCCCTCTTCTACCTTTTTGTATGCGTAAATGCTTTTTACCCATAATTCAGCTTTTATAGGTGATGATACCTTGCATGTCCAAGGAGGTGGAGGAATAGATCCAAACAACTCTTCTAATTCTTTTTCAAAGGGTGTGCTCTCCTTATACATAATCTCATAATAATTTTCATAATCCCCTCCTTTGGGAGCAAAAACGATATAAGAGACCCTTTTTTCATTCAATACTTCCTCTATCTCATGAGTATGTCCTCCTCCTGAGACCAACACACATATTTTCTCTCCTCTGTTTTCCATCTCAGAAACTGCTCTTTCGGCGTGAACACGCCCCCTATCCTCAGAAATTTTGTTGAAAGTCTCATTTTCTTCAAAATACTTATCTATAAAAGCAATCTCAGAACTTCCTACGTGTTTCTTCATGGAGAGCCTTTTAACATAGTCATAAATCTCTTCAAACGATAAATCGAGTTCAAGATATTCCTCGATCTTTCCTTCTAACTCCCATTTCTCATCCTCGTCTAATTCTTCTTCTAATTTCCTAATTAATTCATAAAAATTCTCATAAGCTTGTTGTCTCAAAACATCCAGATTCAAGGTTATTTCACGATGTCTGTTGTATAGTTGCTTATCTTCTACTCCGTAAAAGACCCATTTCCCCTCGTTAATTAGCATTAAATATTCTATTCCAGAGATTTTCCCTTCGCTTAGAAGCGATTTTGCAATTCCTTCTTTAACACCCTCCATACCCGGAGGTTCTGGCAGGTCAGTGAAATAAGAAACATCAATATAACCACTCATTCCCTCTACGGCAATGAAACTCAAATTATACGCTCCTAAATCCTCAGTTAATTCCTCCACCGCATTTATGATATTCTCTTGTAACTTAGGGGTGCAATGCTGGTCCTGAATATAGATAACAACCCGCTCAGAACCACTTATTGGCACTTTTTTAAGAATTTCTCCATAAGTCTCGGAAATAGAAATATTGTCAAGAATATAGCTAACATCATCGGTAGGCTTAGGAGGAGAGGTAAAATTAGAAAGGATAAAAAGTGCAGAGATAGCTACTATTGCACAAATTACAGCTATTAAAGCGATTTTACGATTCATTTGCTACCCTCCATATCTTATTTATCCATCTATCCATTTCATTTGCAAGGTCTATATCACTCCTGACATCATCAACTGATAGATTACAAGGATCTACATTCTTTTCAAATGCTAATTTCTTCGCATATACCATGCTCAACTGCATAAGTGCTCTGATATGAAAATTGTATTTTTCTAATATAGATTTGTATTTCTCTATTGCATCATCATATAGACCAACAGACTCATACAGAGCCCCCAGAAGAAAATCTCTTTCAGTTTTATCTTTTATTTTATTAAGTTCTTCTTCCATTTGTTTGAGAAAATTAAGAGGGATATCTTCAAGCACTTTGAAAGTCGTCCCTTTCCTTTCATGCTTAGTCTCTACTACCCATCTATACTCTTTCCCTTTCCTCAGTTGTAACTTTTTGTGGTGGGTGATGGTTATTTTTTTCCCTCTTTCTCCCTTTTCGATGCTTCCTGTCTCTTTGAATATTTCTCTATCATCTTCCAGTAGTGAAATCTCATATTCATACCGAGCATCTGTGAAAGTATCCTCAAACTTGAAATAAATATCATCACCAGGTCTTATATAAGAATTTCTTGGACTGATAAGTCTTAATCCTTGACCATGTACGTGTGCTCCTATCGGTTCTAGTATGGTTAAGTTAGCAATAACACCTTGAAACTTCATCCACAAATCCTTGGTTGTTTCACTTACAATACTCTTTAAATTCCTTGATATTTTTTGAAAAGCAGATATTGGAGATTTTATTTGCTCTATTTTATCCTTACATGTGTGACAAATTTCCAAATGCCTTTCAATTATTTCAACTTCTTCGGATGGATGTTTTCCTTCAATATATTTAACTAATTCATTAAGAGAGGGGCAAGATTCTTCCTCAATTTTTTTAACGATAAGTTCCGGAAGGGAAAAGGTAGAAGTGAAGAAAACGTTTAACAGGTTCTCTATCTTTGCTTCATCTTTAATATGCTTTTCAAATATCTGTTTAAGCAAAAGGACAGTGTCATCAATTTGAGCTTTTAATTCGCTATCTGTTATCCTCTCCATATTTATTTTTGCGTTTAATCCCCCTTCTGTTCGCTCAATGCACATAAAATTAGCGAAGAAGTGAGCTGAGAAGTCCTCTATTACTTTTGTATACGTCTCCTCATCCAGTATTTCCCACCATTCCCTCAATACTGCCTCATTTATTCCTATCATTTCACTTCCATCTTATCTCGAAATAACACTCACCACGATTTTCGTCCCTTAAAGGTCCCTTTAAATCATACTCATTAGCAATGGATTTAGCAAGTCCACCCATCACACCTTTACATGTTAAAGGTCGGAATCCCTGGCATCTATTCAAATAATCGCATTTTATCCATATTTCCATGATGTATGGTGGCTTCTTTCCAATCCCTTCATATCTGAGGATGATACGGATATCTTTAATCCACCTAATTATCCTTCTCAAGACGAACTCAATATATCTCTCTGTTTTGCCTCCGGTAATATCTCCAGCTATTTTTCTACCAAGCTCGCATTCTGAATAAATTAATTCAAAAGCATCCAAAACAGACCTTCCGATCTCTGTAATATTATTATATCTCCCTCTTACGTGTTCATAACTTGTGGAAACAACTAATCCATAGCGGTTAAGAAAATTTAGGATTTCTGGAAGCTTTCTTACGCTTACCCCTGTTTTTATAGATATTTCAATATTCGAAAGTGGACTTCTTGATGAGGATAGACACCTCAGGACCTTTAAAAGATTGCAGATACCTCCTTTGAAGGTTAAGAGATTGCAGATACCCTCATTGAAGGCTATGACCTCTTCTGTGAACATTACCTCTTTATTTTCTTCTGTCTTATAAAAAATAACATTTATCTCTTTCGTCTTCCGTCCAAAACGTTTATCTGTTTCCCCTGCTGCTATTTTTCTTTTTAGTTCTTCGGGGAAAAGGCTGAAACAAGCCCTTACCTCTCCTTTCCAAGCACCATTATAATCGACCATATTCAACACTTGGTGATTCAGGCTCTTTGGATGCTTTTTCACGCTCACCAAACCATCTTTTAAACCGTCCTCTTTTTCTTGCTATTGCTATTCCTATAATCACCACAGCTAGAATGACAGAATAGCCGATCCATTCGAGAGGAATAACAGGAGGATGGATTCCTAATAGTTTCTCTGCATAACTTCTAGCCTTGTCAAAATTGCCTGCTTTAAACTCCTCTTCAGCACTTCTCAGAAGATTCTCAGCTCTTCTTCTTTCATTCTCTGGTAGTTTTTCTTTTATTACTTCGTAATGAGCTTTTGAGCTATTCAAGACAGTTTTAGCCGAGTTACACTCGCTAATTTCTCTTTCCAATTCTTCTCTGACTTCCGTTATTTTTTTTATAGCAGCGTCAACATCGTATCTGCTCAGTATTTCTAAAGCCTCGACCTTCGATGTATACACCTCTTTTCTTGTTTCGGGCAAAGATGATCTTTCGATCCTATCTTTAAGTTCGTTAATAATCTTTACTACTTTCTCATTCACTTCGCTTGGTCGTGAGAAGATTAGAAAGATAGCCCTTGGTCCTCCTTCCGCCAATATACCTAATATGGTAGAGGCTTCACTAGGAACTGTTCCGGTGACATCAACATTTATTTTTCTTTCTTTCGCCCTAATTGAGATTGAATTAGGGGATTTTTCTAATATTTCAGCATCGGGAGATACTGTAAATGTTGGATTCGTGAGATCAGTGTAAAAATCAAAGACGGCTCCTTTTTCTACTTGCATACCTACACTCACCTTGACATCATCATGGCGATGACTTTCTATCGAGACGAACTTGCCTACTTGTATGTCGTAAAAAAAACTTTTTCCGTTTATCTTTACATTCACAGATCCTTCTATTTCTGAAGATGCGGCAATATTTAGCAAAAGTGATATGAACAATACAACTCCTAAGATCCTTAATAGTCTTCTCATGAGATCTCACCTCTCAATAGAGCTTTGGCATCTTCTATATCCAGATACTTCGCAGCCTCCTTGAATCCAGTCTCAACATACGGGTCCTTTGATGCTTCTTCAAGGACATCTGTTGGAACTAAGTCTTCAGGACATTCAGCCTCTCTAACACCTCCTTTAAGCCCAAAAATCTTGTTGATTATTCTATTGCTATACTTCGACGTCCATGCTCGGAGGACTGTGCATTCCACCTCTCCGTTCACACACCTTCCCCCGGCAGGCATATAATAGACTTCAGCATCTGTCGCTGTTTTTGCTTCCTCCTTAATCCTTTCAAATTCATTGGGTGACAATGGCCCGTAAACGATATATATTCCCCACCAATCAAATTCCTTCGGCTCTGATTCAGAGAGATGTTGTAAGGCTTTAACTAGGCTTTTTACCATTATATTTTTATCTTTTCGGTATTCTTCTTTCCGTTCTATCTTCGTCCTAAGCCCAAAGAATACTTTTTTTTCTTCTTCTATAATGATCTTTCTTAACGGAACATAAACCGTTGTTCCTTCTACATTTATCACCCTATTTCCCTCTCTTCTAAATCGTTCGAGGATGGTGCTTATATCACTTTGACCAGATTCAACTGGGAACCGAAGAATGCCGGCTAAAAATCGGGCATATATGTAGTCAACTTCTTTAATCTGTCCCTTATTTTCTCTTAGGACTATAAATTCTTTTTCGGGAATTCCGCTCAGTAATCGCCATGAAATTATTGGTTTAAGATTAGGGTGCTTAGGATCTATAACCCAGGTGTTAAGGGCGTATACATAATCTAATTCCTGAAAAGCCCAGTACTTTAGCACAGAATTAAATAGCTCAGTACCTCCCAAGCTGCCCACAAACAAAGAGATAAAATCCTTTCCGAAGAGAGTGAAGTATTTTTCAGTCTCTTTAATCATATTTTTAATTGCATTGAACACGTCTGGCTTTGGCAATAGCTTTGCTGCCTTGTCCAACCGCCCCATCATGCCCAAGGTCTGCCCTATTGCGACGCATCTATAGTCATAAAGCCTGGGAAGTACAACCTTTCCTTCTTCGGTGATTTCCTCTGTCTCTCTGGATGAGAGCGGAACGATGGATTTAAGTACTCTTACGGTATTTTCGTTTGAATCTCCTAAAAACCCAAACGTCAAAGGTCCATAGTTCAGTTCAAACACATTTACCCATATAGCTCTAGCAAGTAGCATTGAAGGTGTGCATATTGCAAGGGCATTCCCTACCGCATTGTGTTCACACGACCCCTCTCCAATATCTATTCCTTCCCCCGAGTATACGTATCTTTCCATAGTATCACCTCTTTCTGATATCATAGGTAGAGGCATCAGATAAGCATTATTCCTAAAAATAAGGAATTAAATTTATTTGATAAGCAAAAGCACTATTAAAATGGGGTATTTGTATAGCTGGCAAGAAATCCCAAAGATAAATACTACTAAATCCAAAGGGAAAGCGAATTAAAAATGATGTAAAATTGGCAATAATTGGAGTTTGTGATTTGTTTGGTATTGGTAATGGAAACTATAAAGGAGATAGTGGAAATGAAGAACAAAGGAGCCGCATGGGAAGGAATAAGAAAATATACGGGTGTATCAGTGCCTACGAGCCGGAATGACGATTCTCATCAGAGGAGGCACTGAGCATGTCGTTGACGAGGCGGAGCGAGCGATGAACGATGCCATTCGTGTAGTTGCATGCACGCTTGAAGACGGTAAGTATGTGCCTGGCGGAGGTGCACCTGAGATAGAGGTTGCGTTGAATCTGCGTGACTACGCATCAAAGGTGGGCGGAAGGGAGCAGCTCGCAATTCAATCATTCGCAGATGCCCTTGAAATCATCCCGAGGTCGCTTGCGGAGAACGCAGGTTTAGACCCCATAGACATGCTCGTCTCCCTGCGGGCTGCTCACGAGGCTGGCGAAAAGAACGCAGGCTTGGATGTTTTCAACGGCTCCGCTGTTGACATGGTCAAGGCGAATGTGATTGAGCCGCTGCGTGTGAAGAAGCAGGCAATTTCATCCGCTGTTGAGGCGGCAACGATGATTCTTCGCATAGACGATGTGATCGCAGCATCAAAGGAGAAGGAGGAGAAGAAGCCACCGTCTCCGCCAGAAGAGGGCGGCGCAGGCGAAGAGTTCTGAATTTATTTTATTTTTTCTTCTCATTCCACCGCTACCTTCCTCGCTCCCCATCACTTTCTTTTTTCGCTTTTCGTTTTTGACAGGGAGGTGAGCGTGCTGTGATAATTGGCATTGATTTAGGAACGACGAACAGCGAGGCAGCTTATGTAGACGAGAGCGGGACGCCTAAAATCATCCCGAGCGCAGAGGGCAACCCCTACGGCGGCAAAAACTTTCCATCAGTGGTAGCGTTCACGAAGGACGGACAGCGCCTCGTTGGAATTGCAGCGAAGCGTCAAGCGGTTCTCAACCCTGAAGGGACAGTAATGGAAGTCAAAAGACTGATGGGAACAGACAAAAAAGTCTATGTTAAGACC
>Ga0190366_1000346_pt1 | contig 10835 bp, 8 predicted proteins | sample 487218910_MG_FD_169990 | JGI IMG/M metagenome (GOLD analysis project Ga0190366, IMG submission 169990) | Hydrothermal vent microbial mat bacterial communities from Southern Trench, Guaymas Basin, Mexico - 4872-18-9-10_MG | ecosystem: Environmental > Aquatic > Marine > Hydrothermal vents >...
ATTTAAGAGCATACAATGGTGCGGTGTTATAGTTATGTCTGGGCAAACAATTTTACTTAAAATACCAAAGGAGAAAATGGCAGATAAGGCATTAGTTATGGGAGATCCTGATAGAGTGATTCTATTAACCAATTTACTCGATGACCATGAGATACTCTTTAATCAGCGAGGTATAATTGTAGTAGGAGGTTATTATAGAGGTGAAAGAATAGTTCTTGCATCACACGGTATTGGATGCGGAATGGCTTCTCTAGTGTTTGAGGAACTGGGAGATCTTGGAGTAAATAAGTTTATAAGATTAGGAACTGCTGGAGCACTACGTCCAGAGATCGAGATAGGCTCGCCAGTAATTGCATCGGGAGCAGGATACATTTATGGGGGATCAGGTCTTGGAATGTACTTACCGAATATATGTAGTGGTTCAGCTCCCGATCCTATACTTGCTACGTATGCTTATAAGAAACTTTTAGAAAAAGGCTATACACCATACATAGGCCCTGTATTTACTAGTGATGCATTATATGCCGAGGAGAATTTCATAGAAATGCTTTCGAGCAGAGGATTTATAGCTATTGAAATGGAAGCTGCTTGTCTCTATGCATTATCTTGGATGAGAGGATGGAGATCATTGGCTGTACTTATCATTAGTAATAACCTAGTTAGAAAAACACCTTTCAAGAGTACTATGGAGTTAAAGAAATTATTTCTTGACATAGCATCTATTCTAGCCGATATTCTTATAGAGATAGAGTAGCTTATACGGGTATTTTAACTATTATTTCATATTAGAGAAAATGGTTAATGTTTAGGTGTTGAAATGAGTAGTTCCTTTAGGGAAAGAATCTATCCTCCATGGTATATTAAATCGCCATACTATGAAGTAATTGATCGGGAAAAGAAACTCATTAGATGCAGAATTTGTGAGAGAAGATGTTATTTAAGACCTGGAGTAAAGGGTGCTTGCTGGAACCATATGAATATTGATGGCGAACTCTATAATGTAGCCTATGGATTATTAAGTGCTGTTGAAAGTAGACCTATAGAGATAAAGCCATTATTCCACTATTATCCAAATTCTACAGCATTGACATTCTCAGGTTATGGATGTAATTTCCGTTGTCCATGGTGCCAGAATTATCTACTTAGCCAAGTTCCACCCAGTCCAGATAGAGCATTCTATATGTCTCCTAGAGAACTTGTTCGAGAAGCTTTGAGAAGAGGAGATGATGGTTTTAGTGCTAGTTTTAATGAGCCCTCCATACATTTTGAATACTTACTTGATCTTGGAGAGTATGCATTACGTCAAGGATTCTATTTGATGATGGTAACAAATGGCTACTTTACTACTAATTCTCTGGAGAAGCTTGTAGAGGCAGGTTTTACTGGTTTCAGTATTGATATAAAGGGTTGTCCATATACTTATAGTAGATTCCTTGGTGCCGATCCACTAATTGTCTTTCGTAATGCACGTAAACTACTCGATCTTGGTGCCCATGTTGAAATGGTTTTTCTAGTTGTTACTGGAGCTAATGATGATGAGGAATGCATTGAATGGGTTATTGAGAAACATATTGATTATCTAGGTACGAGTACACCACTTCATATAAACAGGTATTATCCAGCCAATAAATATTATGAGCCAGCTACTAGTATGAAGAAACTTTTAAAAGCATATAAAATAGCGCGGGAAATGGGTATAGAATATGTATATATAGGTAATATATTGGATGAAAGGTATCAGGATACATATTGTCCAAAATGTGGTAAAAAATTGATAGAAAGAAGGAGGAGTAGAGTAGTATTTTGGAGACTTGATGATAATAGATGTCCTCGATGCGGCTATAAAATAAATATCTACGGTAAATACATACCGGGTAAAGAATCTCCATTATTTATATAAGGATGCATTCATAATTTATTTAATAAGGTTACAAGTATTTATGAATAGGCCTGGAGCAGTGTATCATATGAGAGGATTAGTATTATTAATGTTTGTAATAATCATTGTCAATCTATTATCATATCCCATAACATTTTCAGCCTACTTATCTGGTTTTAGAGATATTATTGGAGAGAAAATGGAGTGGTTTAGATTAATACAATCAAATGGTTCTGAAATAGATATCTATGGTAGATTCGGAGGATACGGTAAATCTTTGGTAGTACTGCTTGTAGATGATCTTGGGTTATATAACCAGTCTATAAAATTAATAAACTATATACTTAATAATTATAATCCTCCAGCTATTGTAATAGCCTCTAATTTAGCTACTTCATTTGAAGTCATTGAAGAAAAGTTCAATATAACCATTGATGCGTATAGGAATTTGCTAGTTGATAAAAGATATGGTTTCTTTACCCCGGTTTCTACTTTTTCTTTTGAAACAGTGTTTTTAAATACTATAGGATTTATAGACGTTCATGGAAATAGCGTCATTAACTACAAAATTTTAGGTAATGCTTCTGTTTACGATGGTGAGAAAATAAATACAATACCTGTATTTTTAGAAGTGAATATTAATAGGGACAATAAATACATTACATTGTTCCTTATAGGTTCTCCATATCTTTTCCTAACATTAGATCCATATTTGGATCATAGCCTCTATTATAATGATCTTAGAAATTATATTGTTTTAAAGGCAAAAAATATGGGTGCTAAAGGAGTTGTATTAATCGATGACTTAAGATTAGATTTATTCAAGGACACTATACAAGTTGAAACAGAAAAAGTTGAAAGTTCTTCACCATCTTATCAAGAGGATGGAAATAATGTACAACCCAAAATAAATATACCATTCATAAGATTCGTTCCACCAAATATTGGGTCATGGAATGTATTTATTTCTATTCCAACTTCACTTGTTATATTAATTATTATATTCTTTCTGATCATTATAATACAGCTATACATGGCTTTATTCTTAGAGCCGCACAGTCAAAGAATAATTCCTAAACCATATAAACTAAGAGAAGTACATGAATCGTCCAGTCATAAAGAGCCTTCTAAATTTCTCGTATTAGATGATATACATGACTTTATCATATTATTATCTAAGGGTGAGAAATCAGATGTTTTAATAATTGAATCATATAATTTCTTAAATAAGTTATTGAGAGAAAAGATTGGATTCAATATAAGAAATATAATTAAGGATAAACGTGCACTAGCAATAGCTTCAGAGACAACTCAGATCGAAGAGCAAAAATTGCTAGATATGCTTAACTTCCTACATAAAGTATATATTAGCATTATATCAGGTGATTATATGTATGTAAGAGATTTGTCCTCTATACTAAATAAAGTCTTAATTATTGTATCAACTATAGCTAAAAGACTTAAGGTGGTATAGCATATGATAGAGTGTAGCTTTACATTTGAAAATGTTCTTCATTTTTATAAAAGATTAGACGATATGTTATCTAAATATATGGTTGGATTTGAACTTGAACTTAAAATAATTACTGCTACACTATTGTCTGAAGGTCATGTCCTCTTAAATGGAATACCTGGAGTTGGTAAAACGGCTCTTGCAAATTCATTAGCGAGAGCATTAGGTTTGTCTTTTAAGAGGATACAGTTCACACCCGATCTCTTGCCAAGCGATATTTTGGGAACAATGGTATATAATCAGAAAATCAATGATTTTATATTTAGGCAGGGACCAGTTTTTGCAAATATCGTTTTGGCTGATGAAATAAATAGAGCTAATCCCAGAACACAGTCGGCTTTGCTCCAAGCTATGCAAGAAAGGAAGGTGAGTATCGAAGGAAAAGACTATCTTCTCCCCAGACCATTTATGGTTATTGCTACACAGAATCCTATAGAATTTACCGGTATATTTCCTCTTCCAGAGGCATTGCTTGATCGCTTTATGGTTAAAATAGATATTCCATTACCGAGTAAGAAACAAAAGAAGGAGATACTTTATAGGGCAAATAAACTAACAAGACCTTTTGATGAATGGGATATAGAGCCTATAGTTGGTATAGATGAACTAAAGTGTCTCATGCAATTGGTGTATAAAGTTAATTATAGATCCTCCGTTCAGGGAAGACCCGATATCGTTGATTACATAACAGATCTTATTGAAGCTACGTGGGCTCATCCTAAAATAGAATATGGAGTATCTCCACGTGCTGGTCTCTTTACATTGCAGCTTTCAAGAGCCTTGGCTTTGCTTGATGGAAGAAACTATGTACTACCTGATGATGTCAAGATCGCGGCTATGTATACATTTCCACATAGAATTATATTAAAACCTGAGGCTAGAGCAGCTAATGTTGATACAAAAGAAATTGTAAACGAAATTATCAAAGGAGTTGAAGCGCCTGTTCCATAATGAGATGATGAGGATATGGTTAAACCAATAATTTCTGAAGTCGTTATATCGAAAAATGCAAGTTTTCTATTTTTGTTATCTTCAGCACTTATAATAATTGGTTCAATAGGAGTCTCTATCTACTCTACAATTATCCGGCAATATAGCCGGAACTTTATATTTGGATTCATATCCTTAATAGTAGTAGGATTATTGATCTACGCGATATTGAAGTATATTAAGCATAAACTTATAATAAATGCATATTTATTGACTACTAGCAGTAACTGGGAAAGAATATTTCCTAAGGAAGTTAATGAAACGGAGGATACATATATAAAAATAATTGGTGAAGTATCCCATTTACAAGATGTAGTTAATGCTTATTTAGTTGATGAAGTACCTGAAAACTTTAGAATAATTGAGAATAGTAACAATTGGTATGGTAAGCTTAATCATGAATCAACTATATTATTAAAGTATAAAGTTAAGCCTGTTTTTGGAACACACTACTTCGGCCCATTAAATATAAATCTACATGATCCTTACGGCTTCTTTGTTGTTAAATTACAAGCACCACTTTCGGCGGCAATAAAAGTTTTACCTAGTATAATTATTGATCCTAGGGAAATAGTACTTAATCTATCAAGTAGAATTCCCGGAGGCCTTTCACTTACCAATAGGCCGGGTATAGGCATAGAATATTTTTCAACAAGAGATTATATGCCAGGAGATGATTATAGGTTCATTGACTGGAAAGCTACGGCAAGATTAAGAAGGATCATGGTTAAAGATTTTGAAGAAGAAGCTAGCTTATTTATCCTTATATTATTTCTAATAACACCAAATATGTATAGAGGAGCGTATGAGATTGCAAAAGTTGTTGTTATGTCAAGGTTGATCTCGACATTATCTAATTATTTAGCTTTTAGAGGAGATATATATGCTCTTGGATATATTGTAACTACTTACCAACCAATAATAAGGTTTACAGGTTATGGAAGGGGATACGGCCATACATATTTTATACGAAATGTTTTAAGCGGAATTCCATGGATTACAAACTTTTTCTTTAAGGATATATCTAATGAATTCTTATCAATAGTTGGTAAAATGATTAGGAGGGAGAAAACCAATATTATTATCTTCACAGACTTTAATGATAATATTATTTTCGCAGAGAACATTTTATCTTCATTATCTAAGTTTAAAAAACTAGGTCACAATGCAATAATTATTATGCCCCATACACTATTATATGAGGAAGAGTTTATCAAATTGGAGTTATTAAGGAGAGGAAAAGAAGATTTAATAGAACCTGCATTGACTCTACACAAGATATATAGTGATAATAAGATTGCTATAATAGATGAAATAATTAATCTTATTAAAAATTATGGTTTTAAAGTAATATACACTTCTCCTAGGGACACCATATTAAGCATTATAAGAGAACTTGAACTTATGAGGAGGTGCTATGGATTTGCCTAAGAATATAATTGTGAGAATAGCATTGTTCATATCAATAGGAGTTATCGCAGGTCTTGATCTCTTTACTGCTTTGGCTAACATAGGCTTAGACATTTATTCTCAATTGTTTTATATTATAGTAATACTTGCAATTATATACACTCTCTTATTAATGAGACATTTTAGTTCTTTAGTAATCCTCTTAATAATTTTACTTTATATAAGTATATCAAGCATAAATGCAACTTTCATGCTTTATTTATTAATTATTGTAGTTCATATATCGCTTGTCTTTGTTTTATATAGGTATTCATATCTAATAACCGAACAGCAATTAAGAAGGGGGAGCTCTCCTTTAAATATTGTTACATCATCTGTTAATAAGACCTTTTCAACATTATTCATAGATAAATTATTAATATTAATATTATGTTTATTTATAATATTCATGGTATGCTTTGTTTTATATAGTTTTATATATAAATGGTCTATTTTTACTTCACACTCTACATTCCTATTAATTACTACTCCTTATATTTTATCCTTGTGTTTTATATTTCAGAAGTTTATTAGTTGGGTTACAGACGAGACAATAGATATGTTGGATATAATTAGTGCTAGGAATGATAAAGAATATATTTCTAATGTTAGAAGTTACATGATCGAGTTAGCCTATAGTAGAGGTATAACGGGTTATAAGGGTGGTGTAGAGTTATCATTTTTAAAAACTCTTACCACAATATTGACTATAGCAATTGCTCTTATCATATACTATCCTTTTGTCCATGTGATACTTGATTTGATAAATCCCTATCCAGGCGCATCTTTTATAGATGCAATATTGATGTTTCTTATAGATGTAGTTATTTCTCTTCCAATGATTCATGGTTTTAGATCTTTATTTGAGAATCTATTATCCAAAAACTTAAGTCTAAGAGCTCTGATTTTACCTATTATGATTATCATGTTTTCATTAGCTCTATGGCTACTATTGTATATATTTGTTGGGAGTTAGAGGTGTATTTATATGGTTGAGAAGAAAAGCAATGATAGTTTCTTAATGCGTTCAATGACTGTATTTATTGGAATAGTATTGATAAGTCTATCTCTGTACTTTATGCTTCTTGCGCTTGATCGACTATATTATGCAAGGGATATGTTATCTTATATGACTTCGTTACTCATGGTAATAATCGGTATTGTAATATTCCTAAGTGGTATAGCACTTATACGGGATTACATTTATTCGAGTGTATTATCAAAGGAGTAATATGTGGATGTAAGTATGTATAAAGGCGTTATTGTAGTACTATTAATAATATCATTGTTACCTATATCCCATCTGGCTACTCCACATTCGAATATTGACGTAGGCAATTTCACTTTCTCATATTGTTGTCGTTACGGAAACTCTTATGTTAAGGAGATTTTTCATAGAAGCCTAGTGTATACACTGCATAAGTTCTATAACAATACAGGGTTCACTAATGTTAATTTTAATGATCAGGATATTGTTTACATTAATGAAACGACATATAATGATTTTTATATACGCAAATACCTTATAGTTGATCATTTATCTAAAATATTGTCATTTAGATCTATCATCATGGTCATTGATGATGGCGAAAGTAATAATGTTTCTTACTTGTTTAGATTTAATCTCATAAGACCATGTAACATACCGTCAATTTATTTAGTATTTAAACTATCAAATGATAAGATTTCCGACCTGGATTCTTTTATTGAAAAGATTTTGATCCCTGTAATGAATGAACTTCTTAAACTAGATGTTTTAAATCCTAAATGCTCATTTACAAGATTTGCTAATTTAGACCCCAGATATATTGATGATAAAGAAAAACTCCTATTAATAGCAAGGTTCCTACTTTTGGAGTCAACTCTACTTAATAGTAATTCAAACTCGACTAATATTATGTATGATTTCATATATAATGGTGTAAATGATTCTGAACTAGCCTTTATTGCCGCGAAGATTAGTATAAAGCTTGGTTTTAACCCAATAATCATTAATTATAAATATCAAGATACCAAGTATTGGATGACTTTAGTAAACTCAAATATTTATCTATCTAGTATTGATAGATTATTTACTTTGCAATGTCTTAATAAGGATTCTGGAAGAAGTAAATATCGTATCATTTCAGGTACAAGTAATAATTTATGGCATTGGATCTTAATTATTACAGGTAGAATTAGGGATGTAAATTATTATAAAATTTCCCATAATAGACTCATTGCAATTAAAGATGATGTCTGCAATTTTAATGAAGAAAATTATAGTTGGCTTTTAGTAGAATCTCTCATAGATATTGATAAGGCACTTATTTACTACTGTGATCAAGAATCTATTGAAGATATCGGCGCTGGCTGCCTACTTGTTAACTATGCATTTTATAAGTTCCAAAGGCAATACATGTTTCAACCAATAGAATTAGACTTGAATGAAATAGAGGAGTACATTATCTCAAGAACACATAATTCATTTATTGGTAAAAACGAGTTTTTATCCATGATATATCCATGGTATTTTAGTAAAATGAAATCTAATGAATTAACTAGTACAAATAGCAAGACAAGAACGGAGAATAAATCATCTAATAATCTTGAAGTATTAATAAGTATACCTGCCTACATATATATACCATTATCCATTGGATTCCTTTCTATCATATATTTTATAATGTTATTCTATTATATAAAATATAGGAAAAGGTATAAATTTACAAAATCTCTGCGTAGATCTATTCTAGCCGAAGAGAAGGAAGCTTCTGAAGATATTTTATCTAAGTATCTCTCTAAGACATTAAGGATAGGTATAAGAGAGCAAATAGTTGGAATATTCTCATATATACTCGACATTCTCTCAAAATACACATATAGAAATCCATGGGAGACACATAGAGAATATGGTGAAAGAATCAAAAGATCAGTCGGAGGTACTATATATAAGCTATATATGAAAATTAGCAAATTATATGAAAAAGCGAAATTTTCTACAAATCTGGTTACTAAGAAGGATCTTGAAGAAGCATGGGATATATATAATAAAATAGATAATGAAATAAAAAATGTGAATAATGCAGAAAAGAATTAGAATACTAGATCTTGTTAAATAGGTGTTTATATTTAAATTCTAATTAAACTTTATAGGGTTTTCTATATATCTATTGTTTTGGTGATATATATTGAAGGCATATGTGAGTATTGATTATGAAGGTTTACCTGGCATTGCTTCAGTATCTATGCTCTCGCCAAGGTCATCTCAATATAGTAGGAGTGTTAAAATTGTGACTAAAATAGCGAAGATAGTTGCTGAAGAACTTCTTAACAATGGATTTGAACGTGTAGTTATAGCTGATAGCCATGGAGCAATGACCAATATTGACTATACAGAATTACCTAAAAATACTACATTAATTCAGGGATACCCTAGACCATACTCCATGGTTTCAGAATTAGATGGATCATTTAAGGCAGTATTGTTTATAGGATACCATGCTGGTGCGGGAACACTACATGCAATATTAGACCATACTTATAGTGGAAGATCATTCTATAGAGTATGGATCAATGGTATAAGAGTTAGCGAATACTTATTAAATTCATTTGTAGCAGGAGAATACGGTGTTCCTTCAATACTTTTAGCAGGTGATTCTTATCTTGAAGAAGATGTGAAAAGACATACTCCTTGGACAGTCTTTGTACCTCTAAAGAAAGGTATTAGTAGATATGCTGCTTCTTATGATAGTTTTGATGAGATTATTGAACGGCTTAGAAAAGGGATCTTTACAGCAGTTCAGAGGCTTAAAAGAGGTGAAGTTAGACCTGCAATTATAGATAAACCCGTTGAACTTAAGATAGAATTCAGGGATAGTATCTTTGCTGATGCAGCAGAGGTTTTGCCTGGAGTTATAAGAGAAGATGCTTATACAATAAAATATAAAGCTAGTAATGTAAAGGATGTTCTGGGAATAATAGAGACGATAGCACTTGTTGCTGCGGGAATCTATGGTTTAAGACAATATTTATGAGTGTCAGAAACCAGGGTCCATTCATTGCCTTGCACATGCTCTCATGTCCTGGCCTTCATCATCCAATAAATAAATATTTTTAGAGAAGATATATTCTCTACGCAGTCTTAGGGCAATCCTATTATATTTGAAGTTAAGTTTCTAGCATAGGCTAGTTCTTTTCTATTATGCATTTCACGGTTCATTAATATAATAAGGAGATCTTTTTCCTTAATGCATTTCATAAATTCACTAAGTATTGTATATACCTTCTCTATACCATACAATATTGTGAAATGAGAAATATTGTCTAAAACTATAATTGTCCTTCTACTACCAACCTTCTCATAAACAAGTCTCAATAGATTCGGATCAAGTGTGGTAATATAAGCTTCATATGTTGAATCATATCGTGGATAACCTATTCCTCTAAGAATATATACAGTTATAAATTTAAGACGATTGTAAAAGGCTAGATTCCTCATAATATCAATGTGTGGACTACCAATATAGGCTACGTAGATCATAACATCAGCGTCTCTTATTCCCTTCAATAACCTATTCATTAATAATAGTAACAATGTTCTTGTTCTATACGGATTTACTAATTCATATTCGATTAGAATACTTTTAGCCTCACCTATTTCTCGCTTAATAGATCTATAAATGGGATTTAGAAATATTGCAACATTACTGATGAAATGGAGAGTTATTAACATGCATACGAAAGCTAGTGCAAATGCTTGAGAATTAGTAAGTAGTGATGGAAAGAATGAACTATGATAATATTTCTCTATGAAATCAATATAGAAATACGAAGTAGCTATAATGATAGATACTAAGCATATGGATACTGTTTCGGGAAATATGGATCGCTTTAGCCTTATAAATAACTCATAAGCCAATATAAGCGTTATAAACCATCCTATAAAATCTATTACAAGATCTGATCTATATTTTGGTGCTGTTACTGATATAGGATGGTAGCCCATTATGTATAGGAATAGAG
>Ga0190366_1000347_pt1 | contig 10822 bp, 14 predicted proteins | sample 487218910_MG_FD_169990 | JGI IMG/M metagenome (GOLD analysis project Ga0190366, IMG submission 169990) | Hydrothermal vent microbial mat bacterial communities from Southern Trench, Guaymas Basin, Mexico - 4872-18-9-10_MG | ecosystem: Environmental > Aquatic > Marine > Hydrothermal vents >...
AGACAAGGAGCATAAAGAGTTGGAGAAGGGCACAATATTTGACAAAGATGAATAGCATAAATGAAGTGATAGAGCTGTTAGCATTGTGGTATAACGAGGCAAGCAGATTATTTGACATATCTCCTCCTTCTGGTATATGGTTTTCAACCCGGATCTCCAATATGCAATATCATTACGAGAATGAGATAATCATTATCAGCCTTCATAACTTTGCCAAAGCCCTCAACTACAAAGACTTTCCCTGGATAATAACGGGCATCAGACATGAGTTCGGGCATCACTTTGTCAAGAAAGTGTTTAACACCAGGAATGAAGTAAAGCATGAGAAGGCGGCAAAGGTATTTGAGTATGTTGAGCATCCTGACCTGATTGAAATAGAGGGGCGGTTGAAGGATGCGGTCAGAAAGCTTCCTGAGATGAGCCATGAGGAAAAGGTCAATGCAATAATGAGCTATGCCAGTAAAGAGGAAAAATAGCAAGAAGAATAATGCCAGTGAGAAGAAATCCGTTATTATAAGAGAGTTGGCTGTTATGCTTGAAAGGATAAGGATGCTTGAGGCCAAGGTAGAGGAGCTGAGAAATGAGGGGCAAAACCGTTGATCTTATTCTTGAGATAATCAGGAGGATAGAAATCAGTGTGTCAAATCTTGTTAACATTGTCAGTGATCTCAAGAAAGAGCAAGCTGTTGATAGGGAAAAGATTAAGCAGATGGAGGACACCATTGATGAGGTAGCAGCAGCAGTAAAGGATGTTGACAAAGTAACATATTCGCTAAAAAGGCAGGTGAAGTGGCTATGGACGCTTGTAACCATGCTTGCATCAGCACTTATAACAGCAGGCATCTTTTTGATAAAGGGTGGATGATGAAAAGGGCTAAGAACATTAGGCGCATGAGGATCGGAGACAAAGATTATGAAGCGGAGTTTATCAGGAGAAACATGGGCTTCAGGTTTACTGATCCATTCAAGGAAGGAGGCATCAAGGTCATAAAGAGATTCAAGCCCAGGAAGGGGACGAGGACTTATGTTTGAGAAGAAGATAGTGGATATTGCTGGTAACTGCATAACTGAATTCATAAAGAGGCTTGCATATACTTTTGGCACATCTGTTCCTTCCTGGGCAATAGTGGAGCACCTTGATACCCACGCAAAATATAATTCAGACGGCATGATAATGATAAGGCTTGATGATTTCTGCAAGGCTATCTTTTACCTGGACTATATGTGGCTCACTGAAGTGATAAAGCATGAGTTTGGCCATCATTTTGCTGAAAAGGTCCTCGGGATAAAGGATAAAAGGAAACATGAAATAATTGCAGACCTTTTTGAGAAGCATGTAGATAGCGCATTAATAGAAGAAGGGGCGAGACTTATCTACGCTGGCATGCTTTATATGAAAGCCATCTTCAAAGATTATGCAAGCATTAGAGAAGCTATTCTGCAATCCAGTGAGAAGGAGGAATGATGGATTACAATGAGCTGAAGAGGTTCATCGAGAGATTTCCACTAAGGTATAAAAGGGATGTCCTTATAGCCTTTTATAACATGGTTGAGAAATCATTCGAGCTTCCTGACCTGAAGGAGAAGCTAGAAGAAGCGGTGAAGAAAGAAGACATCATAATGTTCAGGTTGCTGTTGCATGTATTCTACAGCGATAAACTGAGAAGATTCTGGACATCTGAGATGGCTAAGTTTGAGGAGTTCCTGTTGAAGAACTACAATACTCTTGTTGCAGTAAGAGGTCAACTTGCTATCGATCTTAATCTGCCTGTCAGAGTTCCTGTTATGCCTGAACCGCCTACATTTTTGCCAATAGCTTACTCCCTTTATGAGAGGTCCGAGAGGGGGAAGGTGGGACCTGTCAAGCAAGTATTTGTGAGACCCGGACTCCCTTATGAAGAAAGGACGCTGTATGAGAAGATAGTAAGAACGGTTCATGATAAGCTCACTGAGATAATGTCTGAGATGAGATTACCCCCAGGCCCTGAGAAAGTAGGTGTCCTCTTCTTCCCAATAAAAAGGCCTGAAGCATCATACTACATGATACTTGCTGACATCGATAACATAATGAATGTGTGGAAAGCTGAGATAGAATGCATCCCTGACTATAAGCTGCAGGACAAGCAAAGATATGTTGGCTTGCCTCAGGGTGTGATAAGGGAAATAGCAGATGACTTGCTGATAGCAGGAGCGATGTCAGGCAAGATCAGAGAGGCAAACAAGATAAAGGAACTTGCCTACAAAATGATGGTGAAAGGAGATTTAAAATCCTTCCTTGAAGAACTTGTTAAAAGAGGGATAATCAAACCTGATTATCATCTTGAGCAGTCAATCTCTCCCAATAGATTCTTCACACTCTATGACTGGCTTGAACAACTTGGGGCAATAAGGGTCGAAAGTCAGGTAGGTGAAGGAAAAGGAAAGGGCTATTTTGAGGAGAAGTTAATGCATGCAACGAGTTTCTTCCCCATCAAGCTCAGAGTGGTATCACCCGAAACTTTTGAAAAAGAGATCTTGCCATTATACCCTGAATGGCTAAAAACCTTCTTTAAAGAAAACTTCCTGCCAGCGGTTAAAGACCTGTATGAGCTGATAGAGAAAGGTGTTATAAGTGAGATGAAAAAGAGAAAAAGGAGACCTCCGAAGGACGTAGTTATAGCAGTTGTAATAGATTATGATCATGAGCTTGATATGTCCAGGCTGCTGATATCCGTTATGGACAAGCTTGAATATCTCAAAGTGAGAGAAAGAAAAGTAGTGGTAAAAGTTAATGAAACAGTTGTTGATGCTTTTGACTCACTCTCAGAATTGCTGAGGGCATTTAAGGCACAACCTATAAGGAACAAGTACCGTGCGAGGGAGCCTGTGTGGCTTGCCACTTATGGCGGAGAAGCTACAGGAGTAGAAAGACAGTATAATGCGATAAAAGGTATGGTATTGAGAAGCACAGATCCTGAAGTTAAAGTTATAAGGGACGGCATCTTTAGCCTGTTTGACAGCTGGCTGAGTAAAGTAGCTGGCAAAAAGTTAGGAAGAATTCTCAACCTTGAAGTGATAGGGCTTGAAGAACTCGGAGACAAGGCATACAGAGAGCTGACAGATGAGGAGAAAAGGAAGCTCTGGGAGAAGATGCTTGAATTCATTGTGATTCCTCTCTGGAAATCATGGCCTCAATATGAGAGGTTTGAACTCGCTGAGGCACTTGAAAAACTTGGCTTTACAGTAGTTATTGAAGGTACTATTGGATAGGAGGTGCCATGGATGTCAAAAAAATAGTGAGGGAGGCGTTTCCCGAAAATGTGATAGTCGTATCTCCGGAGGCACCAGAGCTGAGAGATACTTATGAGAAGCTGAGTGAAGAACATCCACCTCTTGGTTACTTTGAGATCGACGCTACAAAAGCCAAAAAGGAAGAACTGGCGAAGTATGCAAGGTATCTCTCCGAGTATCCGCATCTGGTTTATGTGAAGAATTTCAGCACAACATACCCTGAGATGGCTAAAATAACTTATGACCTGCTATGCGGAAAACTGGGATTGTTCGCCAGACTCGCTGAGGGCTCTCAGGTGGTGATACATTCAAGAGGGCCTATCCCGATGTTCATGATAGAGAGGGCTTTTGTGATATCAAGATAGGAGGGGGTATGAGAGTAGGTCAGGAAATTGTAAAGGAAAGAAGAGATCTAGTAACACCTGCTGATATAAAAGACATTGTTAAGGAGCATTATGGAGATCCGAAAAAAGGCTTAATCCCTGATGCTGTAATTTTCATAGGAAATCCTGGTATTGGAAAGAGTGAAGGAGTGAGACAGGCGGCTCAGGAGATAGCAAGGGATTACTGGGAAGTGGATTATGTTGAATATCACGAGAATCTGGCTAAAATGCTTAACATGACATGGGATGAGATAAAAGAGAAATACTTCATACTTGTGGACCTCAGGCTCTACGAAGTAACACCAGAAGACTTCTTCATACCTTATCCAACTGAAACAGGAGAAATGAGATATCAATATCAACACTTCGTTGAACTTCTGTCTGACCCAAAAACAAAAGGGATACTGTTCATAGACGAGATAACGATAAGAACAAGGCCTGATATCAAAGCAATACTTTACAAGATATTGCTCGACAGGGAAATAGGATTCAAGAAGCTATCCGACAATGTCATGATAGTAGGCGCTGGTAACCCTCCCGGTGTTGGACCTACTGAAGCTTTGCCTTCACCTGTGCTTACAAGAGCATGGATGTATGAAGTGGAATGCCCAACATACGAGGAGTGGAAAGCATATATGGATGCCGAAAAAACAACGATTGAAAAGAAGATCAAAGAGAAAACAGGGAAAGAAGTTACACTCCCGATGTCAGTACCACAATTTATCGATATGTTCCTCAGGGTAACAAAGAGGCTGTGTCCTTCTGAACCTGAGATAAAAAGGGCTGAAAAAGAAGCGTATCCATGCCCCAGAGCATGGACGAGACTTGCACACTACTTCCTTATGAACAATGTGCTTACTACTGTTGATTTTGCAAAATGGCTGCAACCTGAAGGCAAAACCATCCCTGAAAGGAATGCACTCATAATAGCAGCAGTTGGAAGAGCGGCAGCTTCTGATCTCATATTCTCAGCTTTAATAGCTATTGAATTCCTGGTGAAGTTCTTGAGCTCGCTTGGAAAAGCGATAGAGGAGGTCCTCGCAAAAGGAGGCAAAGCAGGCATTGTGGGTAGTAAGAAAGATTTCCCGAAAGACCTTCCGGAGAAGTTCAGGCAGTTAATAGGTACTGCCGCTGACACATTCATAGAGAAGCTCGGTGAAACGATAAAGGAGCGTGAGAAATCTCCTGAGGCAGGCGTTACTGAGATGGTTGGCCAGCTCCCGGCACCTCCTGGGGGCTGGATAACAGGGGCTGTAATATTTGCACTCACTTCCTATGTCGATGAAAGCTCAAGAAAACTGGATCCACTTGCACCCTTTATAGTTGATGAGCTCCTGAAAAGAGACATATTGAAAGGTGGAGGCGTACTGCACCCAGGCATTAGGTTGGAGATGTATTACTCACCCATAATGGCTTCACTGGTTGAAGGCTACCTCAAGAAGATGGCAGAAGAAAATAAAAGGTTATCACAGCAGAATAGGCTGTGGTTTGACCTGATGAAAGAAGGTAAATATGAGCCTGATATAGCAATCCCGATAATAAAGAATTACTTTGGAGGAGATGGAGAAGCTTTTGCCAAAGCATTTGTCCGGAAGTTTGCCGAAATGTTTATGAGATGGGACTGGCACATAGCGATAGAGGACACTGTCTTCAAGAGGCAGTTTACAAAGGAAGCAAGGGAATCAAGATGCCTCTGGGATGTATTTGTCCACACATTCGACGAGATGCTGAGGATAAAGATTGAAGAAAAGATAGCAGAGTTGAAAAAGAAAAAAGAAGAGGAGGGTAAATGATAGATGATGTTGTAAGAAATGCAGTGGGGCTGATACTTTCAAAGATGGGAAAATACATAAGGATGACCTTTATGAGGATACCCATTTACAAGACTAAAAAGCCCCTCGAAGGAGCTACAGCATACGCGACCTACGATGCGATATACATAGACCCATACAAGGAAGAGAACCGCAATGTCTACAACTGTGCCCAGACGCTCGTCCACGAATTCATGCACATAGTTGACAAAGACATGCTGCTTGTTGGTGTATTTCACAAGGAGGTCTGGAACATCGTAGCAGATACATGGAATAATGAGATGATAGCTGACTGGTGGGGACTCAAAAATGATAAAGTGCTCTACATCGATAAACTCAATGAGTTTCTGAAAGCATACAACATTCCGCTGTCATTCACAAAGGATGACATCTATAAAATTGACAAGATAAAAGCATACCATATCATTGAAGCTGAAGCTAAGAAGGCAAGATCAAAGCTGCTGGAAATCAAGATGAAGGGAGAATGCACCGGATGGGGAAGACCTGACCGCAGCGGAATAGGTGATGACATGAGGCCAAGGTATTCATATCCTGGCGAAGGAGATATAATAGTTGAACCAATTCATTACCCTGGTGAGCTGCCGGATGTTGGTGAGGACTTCTACAGGAACATGCGGAATGAAGTGTTTGCAGGGACAGCCCCGGCAGGCATGAGAAGAGCATGGGAACTGAGGGACAGGCTGACTGATTTTGATTATACGAGGGTATTGCCACAGGTTGCGCAGCAATTCCAGGACCTGTTCGCAATAAGAACCTATGAGCATCCTTCAAGAAAACTCGCATGGTATTACAAAAGGACAGGGATACCTGTGCCTTCATACCAGTACTGGGGTCCAGGTAGAGCAATCTTCCTCGTTGACGCGTCAGGCAGCATAACAAAAGAAGCTCTGAACAGGTTTATGAGTGAAGCTTACGCCGCAATGAAATACACCCAGGAAGTGTTGGTAGGAGAATGGGATGCAAAATTCTATGGCTGGAAAGTCGTAACCCCGGGTGTCAAAGTGGAATTGCATGGAGGCGGAGGCACAGTAATAAGACCTGCACTCAAAGAGCTGCTAAAAATACTGCAACCCACAGACGGAGTATTCGTGTTGACAGATGGAGGTATCTTCGACATCAAGGACTCCGAAACTCAAAAACTGCTGTCAGAAGTGGGTTCAAGAGCCGCAGTAGCATACATGTTTACAGTGGCTGAGGAGCCTGAACTTCCTTCTAACTGGCATATTCAGAGAGTCATTATCTACTGATGAGAGCCCTTTTTTACATTATGATTGCAGGAGGAACACTCCTGTTGCTCTACGACTGGTATAGGACATCGGAACTGAGAAGGAAAAGAGTCAAAAAGGAACTGGAGAAGAAAGGGCTTGTCAAGCTGCTGAAGGAGGCATCAGAGAACTATCCCAGTGAAGTTGATCCTGAATTGAAACCAGGAGGAAACCCGGGCTCCACCGTTGAAAGCATACTGAGACATGCAAGTAAAAAGCTGAAGCTTGCAGATCCTGATCTGAGAACAAAAATACTGGCGCTGCTGAGAGAATATAATACGAAATACAGGAAGGAAGGAGAGCCCTTCCTGGCATGTTTTGAAGTGCTGAGGAGCCCCATAAGGCAATATCAGGTGTTTATGGAAGGTAAGTCGAATTTCTGGCAACCAGGGAAGCATGCACTTGGGTGTGCAGCGGACCTTGTCTTCTGGTGGCCAAGGAAAGGAAAATGGGACTGGACAGGGAAACTCTACGACAGGAAAAAGGCAATATTCAGGAGGCTCGCAAGGAAATATAACCTGACATGGGGTGGAAACTGGGTCTCAATATATGACCCTTATCACTGGGAACTCAAAGTGTGCAAAGGAGGTAAGCTCAGGGAACTTTTGCTAACTTACCTGCCTCAGAGGATGCTTAAGGCATGAATTTTTTGTTGCCAAATCCTTACAGCCGTTATAATATGTGATGGGCTTCAGATATCATTGGAAACTTGTCCAGGGCCTCGATAATGTAGCACCATACAACCTGAGAATATTGCAGTTCCACAGGATACCAAAGAATCACTTTGGACCTCCGCCGGCAGGGACAGATCCATGGGATTATGTAATAACGGACGCAGGAAGACAGGGAAACAAAATACAATATGCACACACTGTCCTGCTTGACTCAGTTGACCTTGCAATACTGACACCAGGAGACTACAATTACTGGGATGGTAAACTATCTGAGCCATGGGAACTGCCAAAAGGGGCAGGCTTATCCGTATGGCTTGACGACAATACAGAGGCAATAGTAGCTGTCTGCGAAATTATCGAAAGATGTGATATCCCCAAGTTTACAAGGTTCAAGACATTCCAGCTGAAACCAAATTATGCAACAATACTGAGATTCCCCGGTAATACCATTCTCAAAAGACTGATATTCTATGACCTTTTTATGTTTGATACAGCAAACAAATTCTGGAGGCCTCAAAGATGGACAAGAGATACACTGATCTCACCAGCTGCTGATAACCAGTGGCTATCATCAAAGCTCACAGTTATAGCGCAGTTCGGAGGGAAAGCACCTTATGAACTCTGCAGAGACATAGACCACTACCTTCAGGTGGTATCAGGAGCGGATGGAAGGGCTCACATAATAGAGGCTGATGTCCCGCTCGCCCACAACGAATCAGTCACCGTTAAGCTTGAAACCAGTTTATCAAGCACTTACCTTGAGAGATTCCAGTTCCTGTGTATCGCCGAATATAAGGCCGTGTCATAATGAGAGAGATAGAAATACCGAAAAGCTATTACCTTGAGAAATGGGTCCTCAAAAAAGGTAAAGTGTCACTCGATGATCCCGGAATAGAGAAAATATCATTGCCAGAAGACTGGGGGAGGAGAATATTTATAGCGACGACATACCCCATAATGGTATCAAACGATGAAGGAGTGACATGGAACTACATCCACGACTTCGGCTCAATATTGAACCTGAGAAATAGCTTCCTGGTAAAGCCAATGAGACCCTTCGGCAATGTACCATCCCTGACTGGAAAGCCATTCGCCTACGATAAAATTTACGATGCAGCTTCCCCTCCAGTTCCCAGAGGAGGATTTAACACAGATGGATTGCCGTCATCCTGGAGAGTTTATCCCGTTGAAAGTTACGATGTGCAGGGCAACCAGGTCTATGTCAATGACTTCGATATCTATGTCTTCTATTCAAACGATAAAATAGAGAGCATCCCGGAGATGCCCCCAGGTGAGATAAATGACAACTGCATCCTGCTGCCTGTGGTAAGAAGAAACAGTCCAATCTCAAGAGATGAAAGTGGAAGCGGCATAGGGGGAGACACATATTACTACTTTGTCAACCTCAACACCGACAAATACAGATACTGTGCTGTAAGGCCATTTTGTGGGCACAGGATTGCACAGGAGAGCTTCAGCTCACACAAAATAATGAGCTATAATGACGGTGGAGAAGATGATGAATTATGCTTTGCTGTGTTCGATGCAATAACTCTTACGCCAATAGGCGCAATAATTGACCTGAGTAAATTCAAGAGCTTGATAATTAAGGTGTGGATGCCTCACAGGTGGTATGGATGGCCGCCGAGTGAGATAATTTATTATGTAGCCCTGCTTCTGAGTAACCATCAGGACTTCTCAGATATTGGGCTTCAAATTCAGACTTATCAGACAAGTTTCAAAAAAGAATTTAAGTCGTGGAAAGAACTCTACGCTGTTGTGGTGAAGCCGTTTATACCTGCGCCAACGAGAAGGCTGAGGATAAATGTGAGGACAGGAATGAAGAATAGAGGAACAACTGTAGCCTATAGCATACACACGGGCTGGACAAGGTATCAATATGTGGAATGGGAGAGAACGGAAGACAGCAAGACCGGGTATGACCTCTATATCGACCAGTCCACCCAGCTTGTAAGCAGCACAGCACCCGGTGACGACTTTATGCTGGATGACGATAATTCCATTGACGGATGGATGGCTTTGATTAAGTGCACATCACAGAAACTAGATAACATACAGGTGTCTTTTAATCAAGCGGCAGGTGCAGCAAAGGTAGATGTATACGAGTTCTAACATAAGGTGGGTAAGAGCCGGCAGAGTTAGTGGCTTTCAGATAACAAAAGTGGGAGAATTACCTGCCGGCACTTACTCAGCAGGAGACTCCGTTGAGGTGATAGAGTTCATACTGGAAGAAGGTTATAACAAGATTAACGCTGATTGCTCAATAACGATATTCGGTAACGGAGATGACATACGCACCTTACTTGAGAATGCAAGTATAAGGGTGCAAGCGGCTGCTTACTCTGTATCAGCATATAATGAATTCGGTGATATTAAAGGAGGTGGCTCGGAAACTAAAATCGACGCTGTCGTTTCAGCACCAAGTAGTAGGCTAAACGAGATTAAATTTAAATTATACGCGTGCTTATTTTCATATAATAACCCTTACAAGGTCATTGTTGAATTCGATAACTCAGCTACTATTAACTCTCCTCTTCTAATTGTCTTTCAAGCAGACGGTGTTAAATTCACATGACCTTTGTTGTCAGAAATATTGATGGGATAGAGCTGCCTGAGGGTTCGAAGGTTATCTATCTGTCGTCAGGGCTTATCATTGTCAGAGTGCCGGATGAACATGCGGATGAGGTAGAGAGGCGACTAAAGGAAAAGAACCAGGAGGTAACAAAAGCTAATGTGTAGGAGGTGATATGGCACTTTTTAAACCTTTATACGGTGTAACTCCGGCGCCCACAATAGTCATTCCCCAGGAGATAATCAGAAGGAAACTAAAGCTGCTCAAAAGATATAGAGGTAAGGCAAGAAGGGTGAGACTCTATGGTAGAAAAACAAGGTTTAAGGGAGGTTGAGCGATGGAGAGAGAGATTGAAATATTTGAGTCAGTTCGCAAGATGGAAAAAGATAGCAACCGCACTTCTACTAAGATTAAAAGGGATGCCTCAGAAAAGGATAGCAAGGGAACTGAGAATAGCAGAGAAGACGATAAGGAAATACTGGAAAAACTTAAAGGATGCGGGCTATATTACTGGTGACCTCGATGAGGTAGCAGCACTTGCAAAAAAGTTTCCTGATGAATTCCTGAAGATTTACCACAAGGTTGAGCCGTTCCTCAAGAAAGTGGCAAGCATATACAGCAAGCTCGGAACAGAGTATGATGACGCATATCAGGAAGCATGCTACTCGCTGTGCAAGGCTGTCAGAAGATATGAGCCGGATAAGGGAGCATTCATGCCATACTTAATATTCTGGACGGCATCGAGCATGAGGAGGTATTACCTGTGGAACAGCAGAGTTATGAAGATGCCGGAAAAAGCGTTCTT
>Ga0190366_1000355_pt1 | contig 10730 bp, 7 predicted proteins | sample 487218910_MG_FD_169990 | JGI IMG/M metagenome (GOLD analysis project Ga0190366, IMG submission 169990) | Hydrothermal vent microbial mat bacterial communities from Southern Trench, Guaymas Basin, Mexico - 4872-18-9-10_MG | ecosystem: Environmental > Aquatic > Marine > Hydrothermal vents >...
AAGGTCTGGGCTCTAGAACGCGTGAAATCTAGGATATCATGGGGGACGGCTAGATCTCTTGGCCTGAAATCAGGGTTTATGGCCCCTGTCGCGTTCGTGGCCAGCACGCGCTCGACCCCTAGGGCTCTTAAGGCCCAGATATTGGCCCGGTAATTTATCCTGTGGGGCGGGAGCTCGTGTCTTGGCCCGTGCCTCGGGAGAATGGCTACCCTCCGGCCAGCTACCTCGCCGACGAGTATCCTCGGGGGGAGGCCGTAGGGCGTGCCTATCCTTACCTCTTCTGCTCCCTCAAGCACTTTCTCAAAACCCGTCCCGCCTATCACGGCTACCTCAGCTCTTTTTTCCTGCCTCAAGGCCCCCTCCCCCGAGCTTTGACCCCCTCAATTTAATAATGTTCACGATGAGCGTGGCTATGGAAGTGAGCGCGATACCGAGCAAGACGGTGGTCATGAGGCCTGTGTAGGTCAGCATGGGGTTCATGAGTATCCTGCCTACCTCGTAAAAGAGCTTATAGAACCAGGCGCACACCACCAGGCCCACTATGCCGTACCAGCCCCTCTCGTCCTTCCTCACGAACCAGTGGATACAGCGGCCTAGTATGAGGATGCAGAAGCCGGCTATGAAGATGTGGGCTGTGTTCACGAAGACCCAACCTATGAGCTGGGCCGGGTTGTAGAGCAGGGGGCTGATGGCCGGGGGCGCGTAGAACAAGACGTACCAGACTACCTGGTAGATGCCCAACGCGATTATGAGGGTGCCCGCCAGGTAGGATATGGCGATGAGGTGGACGTGGGGTGGCACGAACTTGAATACCCTTGATTTCACGGCCCTGAGGAAGCGCTCTATGTGGTAATCTAGCCTGAAGCCCTTGATGAACATGAAGCCCCCTATGCCCACTAATAGGGCCGTCCAGGCGTACACGAGGAGGTTCATGAGCCAGAGGGCTACCAGGGCCAGTATGAGGATGCCTGGGAGGCCGAGCACTATCTTGGAGTACCTCGGGTTCTCCAGCAGCAGCTTCAGGTAGCGCGAGAAGAGGGCGGCAGTCTCCTCTATGGACTTGCTGTGCCTCACGACCACCCGCCTCACGGAGACGATGGGCACCTTGGACTGGATGAGCGGTATCACGGTCTCGTCCGCGTAGCCATCGGAGACCAAGATGACGCCATCAGCTGGGAAGGCCTTTAGGACCCTCTCTAGCTCAGCCAACAACTTCTTATCGGCTTTCACGCCCCCGAGGGGGGAACCGGTTATGGTAGCTACCTCATAAGCCTCTCCCGGGCTGGCTGAGGACGTTAGCTGGTCGTATAGCCTGACGGCCTCGAACATAGCGTTCGCATCTGCCTCCTCCGGGTCAGATACGGCTAGTTTGGTCGCGACCTCTAAAACGTCCTCACGCCCTATTATAGGTGTCCTGACCTTGGCCTTCGTGCCCACGTCATCGTCCCGATCCACGCAGAGTATGAGGGTGCGCTCGGCCTTCCCGCCGCTCAATAGGTTCACCTTGGCCTCGCCTGCCTTCTTGGCCCGCCCTCTTAAAAGCGATTACCGCGCACGCCCATCTCCCCGGAAATACTTTTAAGCATGCCCGAGGGCACGTAGGGGCATGTCGGTTCTGGAGAGCAGGCACAGCTTAGAGAGGAGGCTGGGCTTCTGGGAGACCTTGAGCATAGGCGTGGGCAGCACCATAGGCGGTTCCATCTTCGTGGTCCTCGGCGATGCCGTGGGCATGGCTGGACCAGCCGTTGTCCTCTCCTTCGTCCTCGGAGCACTCATCACGCTTGTCATGGCCCTCAATTACAGCGAGCTCGCGGCCAGCTTGCCCGTCTCGGGCGGTGGCTACGTCTTCACCCGTGAGGCCGTGGGGGGCTTGATATCCTTCGCGACCGGCTGGTTCCTCTGGGTAGGCAATCTGCTCTACGCGGCCATGAACGCCACGGGCTTCGCCTTGATATTGGCCAGCTTCCTCCCGGTAGAGCCCATAACCGTCGCTGAGGCAGCTTTGGCGGCCTTCTGCCTCTTGAACCTCGTGGGCGTGAGGGAAGCGGGGCGTGCCCAGTTAGCCCTCACCTTACTCCTCGTCTCTGGCCTCCTGGCCCTTGTGTTAGCCGCTGCCCCATCTATATCCATGTCTAACTTCCGCCCGCTCGCGCCCAAGGGTATCGAGGGCGTGATCGCGGCCACGGGCTTCGCTTTCGTGGCTTACTGGGGCTTTGAGAGCATCGCCACCGTGGGCGGCGAGGTGAGGAAACCCGGTAAGATCATACCTAAGTGCTGCATTTTATCGGTTCTCGCCTGCGGCGCGATCTACGCGCTCATCTCCCTGGCGTCCGTAGGCTCCCTGGGCTGGGAAGCCCTGGCCAGGAGCGAGGTACCGCTCGCCCTCCTTGGTAGAGCCACGCTTGGCCCTGCTGGCGAGGTATTCGTGGCCTGCCTCGGTGGCGTGGCCACTCTCACCAGCCTGAACTCAGCCCTCCTCTCAGCCGCCCGCATAGCCCACGCCTTGGCCAGGGATGGCCTTTTCCCGGAAGCCCTGGCCAGCGTTCACCCCAAGTTCCGGACGCCCCATAACGCGGTGCTTCTCTCCTCCCTGGCGGCCGCCATCTTCACCCTCTCGGGTGTCGCGCACTTCTTGGCTGGCGCGGCCAGCTTCGGTTTCCTAGCCGGCCTCCTCATGGTGAACTTGAGCTTGTTGGTCCTGAGGAGAAAGCGCCGCTACTTGGCCAGGGAGTTCAAGGTCCCGCTCTACCCCCTCACGCCCCTCCTGGCTGCCTCCACCTGCGTGGCCCTGATGGCCTTCATGGATCCCGTGGTCTTGGCCATGGGCTCGGCCGTGACGGTGGTGGGCACCATAGCCTTCCTCTTCGAGCTCACCACGGCTAAGGCTAGGGAGGCGGCCATAGGGGGCTTCTCGCTGGCCTCTGGCCTGGCGGTCCTCTTTGTCCTCTACGTCATGGGCCTGAGCGCGAGGCCTGTGCCGGGCGCCGCTTTATCCCGGGCGGTGGCTCATGGCCTCCTCGTGATGTGTGTCCTCCAGCTAGTCGCCTCTTTTATGACGGCTATCCCGTTGGGGGAGCTCTACATCAGCGCCTCAAAGCTCCTCGGCAGCGTGGGGGAGCCCGGCGGCGCCCTCCCGGGGCGGGTGGCTAAGGTCATAAAGGGCCTGGAATGGCTCATGAGCTCCCTCCAAATGGCGAGCGCTGTGACCGCCGCCGCCATAATCTACGGCGTTTACAGGGGCATGGTCTTCTTCCCAAGCCCTCCCAAGCCGGTAGAGCTTCCCCTGGCCGTCTTCACCTGTATGGCCTTGGCTTTCTTCGCCTTAGCTAACTCGGCCTGTGCCTTTATCTTAATCAGGCGGAAGTACGCGGTAGCCTGACGAGAGGCTCGGGCGCTCAAGGCAGTTGATGGGCGAAGCCCGATAGGACCAAGAGGGCGCCTAACGCTATGCTCACTAGGCCTAAGATGCTCTCTACCTCAGGCGCCACGAGTCCGCTCAAGATGCCCAGGAAGACCGTGAAGAGCCCGCTTGTTATGGCCATAGCCCCTATGAAAATGAGGACGCCGCCGAACGCGGCTGAGAGGCGCCTCCACAGGCTTATCGCCCTGAGCTTGTCAAGAGCGCTGCTGGCCCGGGTTATGAGCTCGTCTACCTCCTCTTTCTCCCTCCTAAGGAGCTTGAGGAGCTCGGTCGCTGTCTTTACGGCTTCCTCAAGCTCTGCCCCGGCCTCCTCTTCTAACGCGGTCTCAAGTTTCCTTAATTCAGAATCCACCCTATCCCTCGTGTCGAGAGCGTGTTTGAGCTTGGTGAATAAGCGCTTCAGCTCATCCCTCGTGGCCCCTTCCTGGCCCATGCTCCCCTGGGCTCGCGGGCTCATACGCATAAAAGCCTTGCGGCCGGGCAGCGGCCGCCTTACTCGAGTATGATGCGCGCGTCCACGGTCCTGGCGCCCTTCTCGTAGACGATTATGGGGTTAAGGTCCATCTCCTTGACCTCGGGGTGTTCTACCACGAGCTTGGAAGCGCTCAGCAGGATGCGCGCTATTGCGTCCACGTCGGCCGGCGGCTGGCCCCTGTAACCTTTCAGGATCGGATAAGCCTTTATCTCGCTTATCATCTCGTAGGCATCCCGCTCCTCTATGGGCGCTATCCTGAACGTCACGTCCTTGAGGATCTCCACGAAGACACCCCCTAGGCCGAACATGAGCGTGGGGCCGAACTGCAGGTCCTTTATGGCGCCCACTATGACCTCTGCCACGCCCTTAGGCGCCATCTCCTCTACCAGGATGCCGAGCACGCGCGCGTTAGGCACATGAGAGCGCACAGTATCTAAGATGCGCTTGAAGCCTTCCCGCACGCCGTCCGCATCCGATACGTTCAGGAGCACGCCGCCCACGTCCGATTTATGTAGCACGTCAGGCGATACTATCTTAAGGACCACGGGATAACCTATTTCCTCCGCGATCTTAACGGCCTCATCGGCTGTCTTAGCCACACGCCCCCTCGGGACTGGTATGCCGTACTCAGCGCAGATAGCCTTGGCTTCTGGCTCAAGTAAGTGCTTACGGCCTTCCTCGTAAGCCCGCTTTATGATCTCCGAGGCCTTAGCGCCCTCCAAGGCTGGCACCACGCCTAATACCTGCCACAGCTAATTATGTTTTCGCCGGTGGTATGGGGGGCTCACGCCTCCCTTTTCTCGGGCTCCTCCAACAAGAGTAATATCATGGATAAGACGAGAGCATCTATGAAGACGCACGTTATGAAGGGCCAGGCCGGCCCTAGCTCGTAGAGCAAGCCTGCTAAGGCCGAGGTGATAGCCGTTGCCACCAGGTTGAGGTTCCCTATGGCCCCCATGACGCGGCCCCGCACTTCCTTGGGCGTGAGATCGGCTATCAGGGCCTGGTGAGCTGGCCCGAAGAGGGCGCCGCCTAGGGAGAAGAGGACGAAGATGAAGACGAGCTCCCAGAAGCTCCTGCAGAGCAAGAAATAGACCGTCGAAGGCAACCAGAGCACATAGGAGAGCACTAACGCCTTCTTCCTCCCAACCACGTCCACGGCCTTGCCGAGCGGTATGCCCGCGGCCAACGCCGTGGCGGACCAGACCACGCCTAACACGGCCCAATCAGCCCTGCTTATGCCTATCACGTGCACGACGTAGAGGGACATGAACATGCGGAACATGGGCTCCTCGAACACGCTTATGAACAGTATGACGGTGAATATCTTCAGCTGCTTCGGCATGGCTCTCCAGGCGCTGGCCATCTCGGATAAGGACCGCTTGAACTCGCCGAGCAGCTCCCTTAAGCGCGCTTTCTCGTGTCTCTCGAGGGTCTCCTTGAGGAAGAGAGCCCTTATGAGCGCGGCCGCGAGCGAGCCGGCTACGACAATCCAATAAGCTATCCTCATGCCTTCCACGAAGCCCAATCGCCTTATGAGTTCCCTGGCCAGGAGGGGGCTGAAGACCGCTGGCACGCTCGGTAGGACGTTGGCTAAGGCGTAGCCCAGGCCGCGTTTCTCGGGTGGTATGGAATCGGCCGTTATGGCCTCTAAGGCCGGCTGGTAAACGAGGCAGAGGTTCCCTAAGGCCATTCCTAACGCCACCAATCGCCAATCAGGTGCGATCGCGTAAAACACGTAGGAGAGGGCCACACCGAAGGTCATGACCACTATCAGGTCCCTACGCCCGTACTTATCGGCCAGGTGCCCGCCTAGGATACGCGCCACGAGGAGGACAGCGGTGCTTAAGGAACCGAGGAGGCCGATTATGAGGCCGGAGGCCCCCAGGGCCTCTAAGTAGAGGGACTCATATTGAAAGACCATGGAGCTCACGAAGTTGAAGAATACCCAGCTCGCTATCAGGACGAGTAAATTCCCCCTGACGAAGGAGAGTTCTTCCCTCAGCTTCTTGAGCCGGGGCTTAGCCATCTAGAGGGCACCCCATTCCCCGAGCGGCCCTCCCGCTTACCCGCCCAGCAAAAAGAGCTTTTCACCTGAACCTGGCCATGAGAGCCCTGCGCTCGGCTTCCATCACTAACTCGTAGAAGCGCTCCGTGAGGGCTGGCTCCTCGGCCAACACGCGCTCTGCGTCCTCGGGCCTCAAGCCCCTGCCGCAGAGGGCCACGAAGGCAGGCTTGCCGTACCTGGCCACTAGCTCGGCGGTCTCGAGCGCCCTCTCGAGTAAGCGCTCTTCCCTCCTCGTCAAGCTAGCGCCCTCCCTGGCCTTTTCTGCCATCACGTAAACGGTATCCTCGTCCTCATCCAGCACGCCTAGGGCACGCGAGTCGCACCTGGGGCACCTAGGCCTATCAGGCAGGTCCTTGGCCCTGGCGGTAGCTAGGTAAGACCAGCACTCTGTGCACACTAACACGCGCGCCTCGCTCAGCAACCTGGCCTTAGTGGCCTCTACCAGGATGCGTTTCAGGCGCTCGGGCGGCATGACGTCCGTTTTCATGCTCATGCGCTCCATGCCGAGCCAGGCTATTGGGCTCAGCTCGCCAGCCGGCTTGGCCAACTCGAGCACCTTTATATGGCCCTCCCGGATACCGGCCAGGACCTCTAAGGCGTGCTCTAGGTCCAAATCAAACGTGAAGACTTCCTTAAGCGCTTCTTCCCAGATAGCCGTGTTCTCAAAGCTCTTCATGAGGCTCTTCATACTCACGGAACTCAGGTCGGCCCATTTCTCCAGGGCGCCGAAGCGCTGGGCCACATGTATCAGGCGCCTCTTGAAGATACCGGTGCGTACCACGGCTCGCTTAACGGCATCTCTGATGGCCTCAGGCCTCATCTCGGCTGCCTCACGCAGGAGCGCTATCACCTCGTTGGCCGAGAGTTCGCCCCTAGTGTGGATAATGATCCTGTAGGGGTCGTGTTGGAGCAAGACGGCCAGCCCTATACGCTCAGCGGCTAAGTGGCCTAAGAGTTGGGCGAGCGTGCGGTTGGTCAGGGAGCCGAAGTGGGCGTGTATGATGACGTATTCGTCCCATTCCTCCACCAGTACGCGATCATGCGTGGGGGCTGGGTAGCCCAGCCTCACGTGCTCGGCGGTCTCCCTTATGGCCCTGAGGGCTGTCTCGAAATCGGTCGGGTAACGGTCGGCTAGCTCGGCGGCTATCTCTTCTGGCTTAGTGCCCGAGCGCAGGCGCTCTTCCACGAGGGCCCTTATCTGACCGACCTCCTGTGCTACCTCGAAGGGGACCGGTATCTCCTCGCCCACCCAGTTCGGTATGGCGCCCGTGGGGTCCTCTACCTCGCGCACGTAGACCCTGTCGCCCCTCACGGCCGTTATGACCCAGGGGCGCCCCCTTATCACGAACTTCACGCCCGGCCGGCCGTACTCGGCCACAAAGCACTCGTCAAGGAGGCCCACGGGTAGGTTCTCGGTCTCGTTCACGACCACGTAGTGCCTCTCGTCGGGGATCATGGAGAGCGTGCCGAAGTAGTACTCATAGAGGGCCTTGGAGCGCTTGGGCTTGATGGCCACCTCATCGTCTTCAGAGACCCAGGCCAGCCTCGGGTAACGGTTGTGCATGTAATTTAACACGGGCTTTACGTGCTTCTCTATATCTAAGTTGGCGTAAGGGTAAGCGCGGCTGAAGAGCTCGTAAAGCTCGTAGAAGTAGACGCGACCACGCCTTATCAGCTCGCCGGCTATCTGGTGCGCTAACGCGTCTAAGGGGCACTCCGGTATCTTCAGGGGCTCAAGTTCCTCGTTCAGCGCCCTCCTGGCGATGACCATGGCCTCGAGCGTGTCGTCGGAATCCATGGTGATGATGACGCCTTTCGCCACCCTATCGAGCCTGTGGCCAGCCCTGCCCACGCGTTGGACGAGGCGCGTCACCTGCCTAGGCGACATGTACTGTATCACGAGTTCCACGCGCCCCACGTCTATCCCCAGCTCTAGGCTCGACGTGGCCACGAGGGCCTTTAGCTCCCCGTGCTTCAGCCCTCTCTCAGCTGCCACACGCGAGGGCTTGGAGAGGGAGCCGTGATGTATGGAGATGGGCAGCTCTAGATCCCAGACACGGAAGCGGCTGGCCAGAACCTCGGCAATTGAGCGCGTGTTCGTGAAGACGAGGGCAGACTCATGCGCTTCTATGAGCTCCCTCATCACCCTTAGTCTCGCGGCCACCTCAGGATGTGTGTAAAGGGCTTCCGCCAGCTTATGGTCCTCATCCGTGGCCTGGGGGAAGATGACCTTTAACTCCATCATGCGGGCCACCGGCACGTGGACGATCTCCACGGGCCTGCCGTTCCCTACTAGGAAGCGCGCTGCCTCCTCCGGCGAGCCCACGGTGGCCGAGAGCCCTATGACCTGCGGCTCCCGTTCTAATAGGTCCCTGAGGCGCTCTAAAGCCAGGGAGAGCTGGCTCCCGCGCTTACAATCCACCATCTCGTGAAGCTCGTCTATGATGACCCACCTCACGGCCCTGAGGTGCTTGCGCATCACGCGGCCCAGCAGGATGGCGTTTAACGTCTCAGGCGTGGTTATGAGCACGTCTGGCGGGCTCCTGGCCTGCCGTGCCCGCTCCCTCTGCTCAGTATCGCCGTGCCTCACGGCCAGCTTCAGGTCAAGGCGCGTGCACCACCACTCAAGGCGGTCTAATAGGTCCCTGTTCAGGGCGCGGAGGGGCGTTATGTATAGGACCTTGATGCCCCTTTCATCTAGGCCCTTGGAACGCATTTCGAGGAGCTTGTGCAGCACGGGCAGGAAAGCGGCCTCCGTCTTGCCGGTGGCCGTGGGCGCGATGAGGAGCACGTTCTTACCCTCTAGAATAAGCGGTATCGCCTTCTCCTGGGGAGGGGTTGGTCTAGCAAACCCCCTCTCGGCTATCAAGCGCCTTATGGGCTTGGCCAATAGGTCGAAGGCGCTCGCTATCGCTTGCTCTGCCAAGGCTCCCGGCCAGAGGCCCCCGGGGCTCTTATAACCGCTTTCAACGCGGCCAGACATGTTTTAGGCCAGCAGCTTGATACACGCTTAGAGCAGCTTAGCTGGGCAAGGCTTATCAACCTCTTGGCGCTGGATGCGCGGGTGATGAGAGCTGAAGATGACCGAGACATGGGTCAAGGCCCCTATTTTAAGGGGTGCTAAGGTGCTCCTGGCGGCGGAGTGCGTGAAGACGCTTTACCCGGAGGTCTTCGAGAAGCTAGCGGATGGCCGGGTGGCCTTCACGTGCTGCCCGGAGACAGAGAACCCTACCATGCTCATGGGCAAGCTGGCCTCCGCCATAACGTGCTCTAAGCCTGTGGAGATCGTGGTGGCCAGCATAGAGGGCTCGCCCCACTGCCTCCTGCTCCACATGGCCCTTAATGAGGCCCTCTTCGTGGCCAAAGTCCGTGACGTGCGCGTGAGGCATTACGTGGTCTTAGAGGGCCGCCTCATAGAGGTGAGCGAGGAAGCAGCCCGTCTGGCCCGCTACCTGCACCTCGTCCAGAAGGCGTTGGAGCGCTGCCCAGATTTGCTCGAGGAGCTGGGGCGCCACAGTCTCGAGCACAAGTGGGCTACTGAGGCCCGTTAGCGACAGGCCTTTGGCCGGGCCTGCCTCTCTTTTGAGGTAAGATTTATCGGTCCCCGTCGCGAGACCATTCGGGGATGATGAGGAGCGGGTAGGGCTAGCCAGGTGCCCGCGAGTTACTCATCTGACCCCTAGGGCCAGGAGGGCGCTTATGGCTATCAAGAGCGATAGCGTGGTGATGGCATCCGCAGCCGAGGACTCTATGGGTATGACGAAGTTGTCCGGGTCCAGCCCATGCCTGTAAGTGGCTATGCCAGCCATGAAGGACAAGAGGGCTACCGCGCCCACGGCTATGAGGTTGGCTAAGAGGAAGATAGCCAATAAGGCCGGTAGGGCACTCGCCTGGCCTAGGGCAGCCGATATGAGCGCGTAAGCCACGAACACGCAGGCGGAAGCCGACCAAGCAGCAGCTACCTCACGGGAGTGCTCCTTGATAGCGCCCGGCTTCGCCTCCAGCTCACCTGACCAGAGCTTAGTGGTGGCCGTGGAACCTACTATGGAGCCCACGTCGCCCACCGTGTCTATCAGGGCCGGGTAGGCCAGGGCGACCTCAGGCCTCAGGCCGACGGTAGCGTTCATCTGCCCAAGGACAGTGCCCGTCGAGCCCGATATGATCACCACCGCGATCGAGGAAGTCAGGGCTTCCCCTAGAGCTCGCCTGAACTCCTCATCCCTCGCCCACCTCGCTACCACGGCCGCGCACACGCTCAGGAAGGCGGCGCAGACCCCGTGGACGGCCAGCCGGCCTGGGGGGCCGTAATACATGAGGGCCAACGTGGCCGCATAACAGCACGTCACCACTATGTCGGAGGTAGTGGAGCCCACCGGGTAAGTCACGACGTCCGGGTCCAGCCCATGTCTGAAGGACGTGAAGGCCACGAAAGCCGATATAGGTGTGGCGGCCACGCTAGCGAAAGCCATGGTAGCTAACACGGCTACGGCCACGTTAAGCACATCCCGGCCCTTTATGCCCCAGGAGAGACCGTAGAGCCCCACGACGCCTGATATCATAAGTGCCAGGGCGGCGCTGAGGGTCAGTATGGAGGAGTAAAGGGCCTTAAACTCGCGCGTGTTCCTTAGGAAGCGGGGCCTTATAGTGCCTAGCCAAAGGCCGGACGTGAGGCGGCCGCAGAAGACACCACCGACCATGCCCCTCGTGGTCAACACGCACGGATAAGCTACTATGGACCACATTTCGCGTGAGAAGAGGTCAAGGAA